>Ga0209121_10001434_pt1 | contig 25047 bp, 22 predicted proteins | sample Cruoilmetagenom3_FD_187292 | JGI IMG/M metagenome (GOLD analysis project Ga0209121, IMG submission 187292) | Oil polluted marine microbial communities from Coal Oil Point, Santa Barbara, California, USA - Sample 3 (SPAdes) (version 2) | ecosystem: Environmental > Aquatic > Marine > Oil seeps ... | reverse complement strand
TCTACTGTTGATGGGTTCAACAAAAGGTTCAACAGAGACATAAGTATAGATGATACCATTCACCTCAGCGGATTGAGCGAGGATGAATGGCCCAAATTCCTGGAGTTTATGCTTAATACTTATTATCAATGTATTGGACCTACGGTCTTTGAGTGCGCCAAGGAAATCGAAATCTTGGACAGTATGGTAAAGAAAATTGAGGAGAAATATTAGAAACATTGAAAACAATTCGAACCAAAAATTAAGGTCAGCATCAATAAAATTTCCAGAAAAACGATAAATAACCCTTCCTTTTATAACTCATGGACAGTTTAAAATTTTACAAAGAAATCGTTAAAGCAATTGAAAACAGCAAGGAGTTCGTCCTTGCACAAATCGTCGATACCCAAGGATCAACTCCTGGAAAAGTGGGTTTTAAAATGCTGGTTTACAAAGAGGGAAAAGTATTGGGGACCTTGGGTGGAGGAGAGTTTGAAAAGAAAGTCATTGAAGAAAGCTTGGCCCTCTTTCCATCAAAAGAAACCGCTAAGACAATTTCTATAAATTTGGAAGAGCTTGAAATGGGGTGTGACGGAAAAATTAGGGTTCTTCTAGAATGTCACAAGGCGAAGAAAAAACTTTACATTTTTGGTGGAGGTCATGTTGGAAAAGCACTGGTCAGTCTTTCCGCAGTTCTCAGCATTCCCACTGTTATAATAGATGACAGAGCTAAGTTTGCAAACAAAGAAAGATTTCCGCACTCTGAGATTTTGTCTGGAAATCCCAAGAAATACGCAAGAACGCTTGATCTAAAGAAAGATTTTGTAGTCATAGCCACTAGATCTCATGAGCAGGACTATGAAATTTTGGAAGAGATTTTAAGGAGGGAACTTGGAGACTTTCCCTCTTATGTAGGAATGATCGGAAGCAGAACCAAAGTAAAAAAGTTTTTCGATGAATTAAAAAAGAAGATAGACAAAGAGAAAATAAGTAGGGTTCACGCTCCCATCGGATTGGAGATAGGCTCAGAGACTGCGGAAGAAATAGCCCTAAGCATTCTAGCTGAGATAATAAAAGAGAGAAGTAAAAGGAAGCAAAATTAGTAAAAAAACGATCGAATTGATTAGCTGACCAACAAAAGTCAACAACAGGCATACACATTGTTCAATCTAATTTTCTTCCAAGCACGTCTCTGCTCATCTAGAATAGATTCAAAAGCGAAGAGGTTAAGCCAAGAAGCGTTTTGTAATTGCAGGCGGATTCTACATTTTCATGGGTTTCATGTTTCTTACATTCAAAGTTTCTTCCCCTTAGCTTATACGCTGCTTCATTTTTCACTTCTTAACTATTTCAAGGGCATATTCAAATGTGCAGAATCTCTTCCCCTGCACCTTGCACGAAATTTCTTTTATGTGTGCGACGGATAATCCAAAAGGAAGCTTGACGTTGCTTCTTTCTTCGATTTCCTCGGCCAAGGCGGAGGAAAAACCTTCCATCGTTCCATGTGTTATCCCAGAGAGGAACATACACACTGGTTCTTTGTATCTTTTATTTTTGGTAAGATAACTCTCGGCAACAAAGGAGTTTATCCAATACATTTTCGTTATTACTCCAGCTTTTTTATCGGATATCATTTCAACTTTGGCATTAAGTCTCTCCATATCCGACTTAAAGGTATCAACAAACTCTTTCATGCTCGGGTGTTGCCTGTTTTTCTTACTCAACCCTTCAAATGCTGAAACTATTGTACTAAAAATCCCCTCCGCATGCTGCATGTATGGTATTCCCCAACCTGTGTATGAGGCCATTTGCATAACAGCCATCATGGATTCCACATTGCCCATACCCAATGCCCTGAACCTTGCATGTATGTCCATTCCTGCTAATCTTCCATAATCATATTCAATCCTTTCCGCTGTCTCTTTACCTATCCTTCCTTTCATGATTTCAAAAAGAGCATTTGGAAAATATCTCAGAGCTATGGCAACCCATTTCAATTCCATCCTTGAGACCGTGCCTGTGCGCGATTTGATATCGTATTCAGTGCCAAAGGGGGGTTCTTTAGGATCCAGTTTTTTGAACTTTTTTATACTCTCCTCCGAAAAGTCAGCCGCCCTTTTCAAAATTTCTTCATCATCCAAAATTTCTTTGTTCATACACCATTAATTTTTGCTTCGATATTAAAATTTAACCCCTCTTCATTTGTAGAAATGAGTCCCAATTCCACAATTGAACGGAATTTTACCCTTCTTTATAATACTCCTCCATTAAAGGTCTCCACCTTTTCATTTCCTCTTCAAACAGATCTAGAGCAGGCTTTGCATCTTTTGGCATATAACATTCGTATGGATATCCATCGCTCATTTCCTCAAACTCATCTTTTATTTTTCTCAGTTCTTCTGGTTTGGTTAGAAGATCTATGCTTGTGCATGTAATTGTTTTCGCTCCCGCTAGCAATCCCTTATGAGCTATGTCTGTAGCACCTGTTGCTACTATCCCCCAGCTATGTCCTGGAACTCCTAACGCCCAGCATGGAGTTCTCACAGTTGCCACTGGAGCAACTAAACTAATTTCCCCGACATCCGTCGATCCTCCTCCAGTAAATATTTCTTGTGGTTCCATCAGCCTTATTTCTTTTGGTAAACCTTTTGGCTCAAGTTCCATATTCTTTTGTATCCGTTTCGCAAAATCTTGCTCTTCTTTCGTCCATTTCGGCAAACCGACCAACTTCATATTTTCGTGTATCACCCTTGCTAAAACCTCATTTGAATGCTTCTGGTGGTATGCTTTAATCAGTTCTACCTCATACTCACAGCCGGTACCTATGGCACCTGCTTCGACACAGTTCAAGACCTTTTGATAGGTATCTTTTATTCTTTCGTCGGTGTCTCTCACATAACACATAACAACAGACTTATCCGGAACTATGTTTGGCCATGCTCCTCCTTCCAAAATAACATAGTGAATTCTGTGCGTCACGCGCAAATGCTCTCTCAATAAATTTATCCCTTCAGTCATGAGTTCAACCGCATCGAGGGCGCTGACTCCCATCCATGGAGCCCCTGCCGCATGAGCTGCTTTACCATAATAAGTGACACGAACGCAAAATAATGCGTTTGAGTTAACACCATAATCTACTGAAAATCCGTTGCTGGGATGATTATCAAGAACTACGTCTACGTCATCCAGCATTCCCTCTCTCACCATAAATATTTTTGCGCTTCCCGACTCCTCAGCCGGACAGCCAAAAAACCTTACAGTCCCTTTCAGATCGTAGAGCTCCATGACATGCTTCAACGCAATAGCCGAGGCCACTCCAGTAGTCCCCAATACATTATGTCCGCAACCATGACCTGGGGCCCCTTCAACAACCGGCTCTTTGTGAGACACAGACATTTGAGAGAGACTTGGTAGAGCATCATACTCTCCGGTGATTCCGATCACTGGCTTTCCAGATCCCCAGCTTGCCGTGATCGCGGTTGGTATCCCAGCAACTCCAAGCTCTACTTTGAATCCCTGTCGCTTCAAGGCATAAGCGAGGAGGTTAGACGATCTGTATTCTTGAAAACCTAACTCAGCGTAACTCCAAATTGCATCTGACAGAGCAGCAAACTCTCTAGCGTGCCCATCCAAAAATTGCATAGCTTCTCGCTTTATCTCATCTATCTCTGCTCCGTACGCTTTTGCTTCAGAATCGTAAATCACTTTCTCTCCCTTTGTTGTTGAGTCGTATTCTTTCTCTTCTGGAGTTTGTCCAATGCATCCTACGAACACAAAAAAGACCAAGGAGAAGATCAGGACCTTTTTTATTCTGTTACCCATAGTCTAATTTTATTTCGTTCTCAATATTTAAAGCCAGTGTTTTGATATTTTTGTACTCTGGAACTTGCGACTCAATCAAATAGTCTAAGAAAGAGATGAATTGGGAGACTCTTTAATTATTGTGGAGTTCGTTTGGAAAATCCTGATATCACTTGTCGTGCTGATTCATGCCTGCAACATCTTCTAAGAGACCAAAATGAGGCCTGATAATACGTAACGTAAGCGTCAGGCACTCCTCGGGTGATGGATACGAATCAGCTTGGCCAGCAGCATAATCAGCATCCCAAAGGCAAATCCCCCAACGTGCGCCATGTATGCCACTCCACCCTGAACGCCTTGGTAAGTGGCCAAAACAAAAAAACTCAAAATGAGCTGGTACACAAACCAAAATCCCAAAAGATATACTGACTTTATCCTCGCTATCCACCAAAAAGGAAAGATGCCAACCAAGGTTTTCACTTTAGCATTTGGGAAGATTATTACATACGCTCCCAGCACTCCTGCAATCGCTCCTGAAGCACCGACTAACGGGATGGTAGAATAAGGATTGACCGCCGCTTCTGCCAGCGCAGCAACCACACCGCAACCCAGATAATACAACAGAAATTTGAAGTGCCCAATTCTTTCTTCGGTGTTGTCTCCAAAAAGCCACAGGTACCACATGTTGCCCACCAGATGGAGAACTCCAGCATGCATGAACATTGAACTTAATAAAGTGAAAAAACTTGGATCAGCAGGAATAAATCCAAAATCATACAGATAAAACTCGTATCTACCGCTCAAAAGTGTGAACAAGAACATCACAGTGTTTATCCCAATCAAGCTGACAGTGATATAAGGGAATTCTAGAGTTGGATTTTCATCTCTTAAAGGAAACATCTGTTTTAGTTTTATATAGATTAATTTAGCTTATAAAGTTTATAAGTATCTTTCTTTTTCATCTTTTAGAGAAACCTAAATGAACTGACCATCTGGTTGACCTGCTTGAGATAGTACTCAAAACCTTCAGAGGTTTCATTAATATTATCTGGTGCCCAATTATATTGGAGTGTATATTGTTTTTGTCCTTTTTGTGCTAAGATACATAAACGTCTGCAATGCATTTCTTTAGATTCATTCATAGGGTGTTTATATTCGAAAGCAGAAATCATTTTTATTGCAGGCACGTTATCTAAGGTAAAATTGGTAAATTCTTCGCATTGGAAATTAGAATAAAGCTTCGGACCATTTTTTATGAAGTTCTGAGCTGCTTCATAGTTTGACTTGGATTTTTCAGAATGAACGCATATTGTAAAAGGATCTAAGTCTGGAGGGAAAATAATAAAAAGTAGTTCTTTTCCGGATAAGGTTATTTGCTCCCATTCCCTCCAGTTCTCAGGATATCTTATTTTAAATCCCCCTTCTTCTGATTCATACCATTTCCAATTAGAAGGAATCTCCATTTTCCCAAGAGGAGTTTCTTCCTTTTCTTCTTTTTTGGACTCTTTTATACATCCACAAGAGCCCAGGAATAGAGCTCCAATTAGTAATATGCTCACTAAACAAATTACTCTTTTTTTGCATTTTCTTCTCTCTCCTTTCTTTTGATTAGCTATTTGACTTAAACGGTTTGAACATCGCCCTGGAATGATTGGCAAAGTTACTGCAGTATATTCACTTAGATTTTCTAGTTCATACTTTTCTACTTCAACCATGCATTCACACAAATCGTGGAGGATTCGCTCCTCACGAGGTGTTTTCTAGGCAAACGCTGCATCCCTTTGATAAATGATGCTACTGCTGGTGCTGATGCATCATGGCAAATGTGATTTTCGATTACATTTTTGCGAATAAGTTTTCTCATGTTATGACATATTATTCTCTCTTTTATATCTTTTATGCTTGAAAATGTTCGACTTCTGTTTGATTCAAAAATTGTTCCTCTTTGTTAACTTTTCGTAGGGTTTTACTAAATATTTCCGCGTGATAATCCAGTGGATATCGCGGTTAGATATCACGTAAACTCACATAAACTAGAGGGCCTACTTTAGATCCCTCTAAATTCAGCCTGTCTATCAATTGGTTCTTTATCCTCCCGCCCTTCTTTCTGTATCTTACGAAAGAATTTGCAATCCCCTACTTTCAATTTGCTGACATTGATAACATAGCTACAAAAAAAACTATATAGCCACAATATATTTATTTTAGCATGAACAAAAAAAGTTTGTTTGCCACAGCTCTCGTATTTTCGTTCGTCTGTCTGACCTTTGTCGGATGTGTCGAAGAAGAAGCAGGAGTTGAAGTAGAACCTGTCGAAGAACAGAAAGAAATAGTCATAAAGGAGCAACTGTCGTATTTTCCTCCAGTGAATAGTAAGTTCACATTCCGCGCAACGAGTTCAGGAGATAAAGCTGCGACGATCTCCCTATGGGAAAAGCCGGGAGAGCGCAACGAAATTCATCAATACATGGGTGTAAGAGATGAAGTTAAAGGCAAAACGAGAGAGGGAGAGATCAGCGACTCCCTCCCAAGAGCGTGCGCATTGTGGAGGATAACGACACCATCTGATCCTGATTTTCATGCTAACTTCTGCTATGCTTTGGACGACTCTGCGATGTTTTATTATCTGGAGGAGCAGTCGAGTGGAGAACTAAAGTATTACACAGATTGTCTAAAGGCACTGTCCTTCCCACTCGCAATCGGCGACAGCTGGACCGAAGAAACCTTTTTTTACACCTACGTGCCAGATACCGGGGTATTTATATCGCCAAAATATGAGTCTAAAGGTCTAGTCTCGGATTCAATAACTGTAGAGGTATCAGTCGACGGGAAAGAAACAGTGTCCACCCCCGCAGGTTCATTCGAGTGCTATAAAGTCACCACTGTTTTTACATCTAATACGGGAAGATTCATCACAAAGGCTACTACAACAACTATAATGGAGCGCTGGTGGTCTCCAGAGCTAAACTACTTTGTTAAAGAGCATGACACCATTTTTATGGGCGCGATGATGGATTCCGAAGGAGTCATAGATAAGGTGTTGATTGACTACCATCTTTCCGGATAAAAAAGAAGTCTCGATGGGCCGATTAAGAAGGGACTGAGATGCGAATAGGAGCATTAATAACGACTCACAGTAGGAGATGATTCCATAAAAAAAAGCAATCCAAAGAGTTCTGGTAATTTGAACACTCCCGAAAAAGGATATGGGGTTGTGTATCGCCCAAAGGAAAAACTAAGTGAGAAAAAAAGAAAAACAGTCTTCAAGAGGTTGTGTGACATTGTTGGTCCAGAAAACTTTTCTGACAAAGAGATCGATAAAATAATCTATTCAAGAGACTTCTGGCCGATTGCGTTGAGATGGATGTTAGAACGGAAGGTTCCAGCCCTTCCAGACTGTGTGGTTTGGCCGGAAAACACCAAGCAAATTTCTGACATACTAAAACTTGCAAATGAGGAGAGCATACCTGTTGTTCCTTTTGGAGAAGCTTCTGGAGTGCTGGGTGGAATGATCCCGGTCAAAGGTGGGATCCTTGTTGACCTCAAGAGAATGAACAAGATCCTAAAAATCAATGACAAAGATTTGACGGTGACTGCTCAGCCTGGTTTAAATTTGATGGAACTTGAGAGATTGTTGAACAAAGAAGGTTACACTATGGGTCACAGCCCCCAATCGATCTATTGTTCTTCGTTGGGTGGAAATCTTGCCACTCGAGCGGCAGGACAATTCTCAACAAAATATGGAAAAATAGATGACATGCTGATATCTCTTGAAGCAGTCCTTCCCCAAGGCGAAGTCATCAGATCAAAGACAGTCCCTAAGTCATCAACTGGGCCCAGGATAGACAAGATGATGCTGGGATCCGAGGGGACTCTCGGAATTATCACAGAAGCAACTCTAAAGATTTGGCCTTATCCAGAAAAAAAAGAACTCCTCTCCTATGCTTTTGAGGGTATGGAAAGCGGTCTCGAGTGCATCAGGAAGATTTTGAGAAGGGGCATATTTCCTGCAGTGATCAGACTGTACGACGAAAAAGAGACTGCATTTAGATTTTATCAAACGGGCAAAGCAAAAGACAAATGTCTTCTTGTGCTGGTGCTGCAGGGTGATAAGGAACTGGTTGAATTAGAGACAAAGGTTTCGCAAGATGTTTGCAGGAAGCACGAAGGAATAGAGTGTGGCGAAGGTCCGGTAATTCATTGGTTTGAGACACGCTTCAACGTTAAGGAAGCATCAGACTTTGCACCGAGGGAAATCATTTTTGACACAATCGAGGTCTCCGTCACCTGGGACAAGTCCATCGAGCTGTACAACTCAATGATCTCAGCAATGGAAAACGTCAACGGCGTGATAGTCGCTTTTGCGCATGCTTCGCATTTTTATCCCCAGGGTGTCTGCTTTTACTTTATCTTCGGAGGCACTCCAGTTAAGGGAGCGGAACCCAATGAATTCTACACCTCTGTCTGGGACGCCGCAATGAGGTCCTGCCTCGATGCAGGAGGCTCGATAAGCCATCATCACGGCATAGGGCTCATGCGTGCCAGGTGGTTAGGAGAAGAGCTTGGTCCGAGTTTCGAAATTCTCAAAAAAATAAAGAAGAGCCTGGATCCAAAAAACATAATGAATCCAGGAAAGATGGGGCTTTAAATGCTTGATAAGATAAAGAAGTACTCTTGGTTAATAGATTCGCTGATGGAAGCCAAATGGTCCACAAAAAAAGAGGTGGTTCATAACTTTTTAAATGCGAAGAAAAAGTATGTCCCAAAAGAGAAGACTAACGCAAAAGTCGGCGACATCTTAAAATGCGCTCTCTGTCCAAACATGTGCCGATTTGACTGTCCGGTAGCGAGAGTCGGAAACTCAGAAGCCCTCACGCCCGCGGCCAAATCTCGGATTGCGTATCTGATGGAAATGGGTGAGATCGATTTTTCAGGAGAATTCGTAGATCTGATGTACAAATGCGCAGGTTGCGATGCAAGCAGGGAGTGGTGTCCTTTCGATTTTTCTGTCGAGGATCTGCTGGTTGGAGTTAGAGAAGACATTGTAGACAAGGGTCTGGCGCCTAAAGCGTTGTTAGAACTCAAAGACAAGCTAGAAAAGAATCACCAGATATACAACCAAAGTTTGATCCCCCCAGATACAGAGGCAGAGAAAGCGAGAATCCTTTACTTTATGGGCTGCACAGCGCGTGCAAAAGTCCCTGATGTCGTCAACACAAACATCAAGCTTTTAGAAAAATCTGGATTAGACTTTGCAACAATACCCGATGAATGGTGTTGCGGCGCTCCTCTCTCAACCCTAGGTTTTAAAGATTCATTCTATAAGTTTGCGGAGCACAATTCAAGATTGATCAACAAGAGCAAGTGCAGAACTTTGGTCTGCGACTGCCCAGAGTGCGCCTATGTGTTCCGGGAGCTTTATCCCAAGATCGGATTCAGGCTTAAGGCAGAAATTTTGCCGATGAACCAATTCCTGCTGAGGCTAGTCGAGGAAAATAAGATAAAGCCAGCGGGACTTCAGGGAGAATTCGTTTATCACGATCCCTGCGCACTATCGAGAAAACTAAATGTGTGCTCAGCACCTAGAGAGTTGCTCAAGAGCATCCCAGGCTTAGAACTCAAAGAAACCTATTTTTCACACAGAGAGACCAGGTGCTGCGGAATGGGCGGCATGCTCGGAATAACCAATCCAGAAATATCCTCAAAAATAGGAGAGAGCAGAATTTCTGAACTCAAAGAAGTCTGCAGCAACATAGTTACCGCCTGTCCCACCTGCGAACTGGCGTTCAAGAATGCAAATAAGGACAAAAAAGTCAAGGTGTATGATATATCTGAAGTTTTGCTAAAAAGTTTGGAAAAATGAACGACAAAAATCCAAGAGTTATTAAAAAAATCCAAAAAACGTTTGCAAAGATGAGTTTTCCCAACATCGAAGTCTCGTTAGAGGGCGATGTGGTTCACCTTGAGGGCTCAGTCGACTCCTGGGACGATGTTGTCAGATTGGGCTATCAAGCTGGTAAGTTTAAGGGTGTTGGTGAGGTTGTAAACAATGTTAAGGCAAAGGGTGTCGTTCCAAAAAAAGAGACAAGGCAAAAAAAGAAATTAACCACAAAGATTTATCCTCCCAAGCTTCCCAAAAAAGCGGACGTTGTGGTAGTTGGTGGCGGTGTGGTTGGCTGCTGCATAGCCAGAGAACTTTCTCGGTACAACCTTGAGGTGGTTCTGTTGGAGAAAGAGTGGGATGTGGGGATGGGGGCAAGCAAGGCCAACAGCGCTCAGGTCCACACAGGCATAGGAGAGGATTCAGGCACTCTAAAAAAAGAACTCTGTGCTAAATCATGGCCAATGTACGAGAAGCTGACAGAAGAATTGGACGTACCATACTTGCGAAATGGCCTCTTGGTTGTGATGACCAAAGACACTTTTTCGGGAAAGATGCCTTCCTTTGTTGGGAATTTTTTGTCAAAGTATCTGATCCCTCCCTTTGTTGTACGAAAGGGCAAGATTGTTGGGGACAAACCCAGGGTCGTAAAAAGGAAAGAACTGCTGGAAATGGAGCCCAACCTAACTCCTCGGGCTCTGGTCGGCGTTTTTCATCCGGGTTATGCTCTGGTTTGTCCATTCCGCCTGACCATCGCCCTCGCAGAAAATGCGATTCAGAACGGGGCCAAGGTTTTTCTCGATACTGAGGTCACAGGTGTTCTGGTTGAAGACAAGAAGGTAGAGGGAGTTGTTACAAATCGTGGGATGATAGAAGCCTCCTTTGTCATCAACGCAGCCGGCGTCTTTTCCGACGACGTTGCTGCGATGGCCGGAGCCAAAGAATTCACGATTCATCCCAGGAAAGGCGTCATACTTCTCTTTGATAAGGAAATGGAGTCCTACATCACCCATCAGGTGAGCCTGTTGAAATTTCCAAGAGATCCACACACCAAGGGTGGTGCGGTTCTCATGACCGTGGATGGAAACATAAACTGGGGTCCAAGCGCGGTAGAAATTCCAGACAAAAATGGCAGAGAGGTGTCGAAGGAGGAAATCGATTGGGTCTTCGAAAAATACTCTTCCGCCCTTCCAAATTTCCCAAAGAGCTCAATCATAAAATTTTTCTCAGGTATCAGGGCACCAACCTACAAAGAGGACTTTTACATCAAACCAGCTAAGAACGTCCGAGGGTTTGTGAATGTGGCTGGCATACAATCCCCTGGACTGACTGCAGCTCCAGCCATCGCGGAACTAGCTTTAGACATTTTGCGGGAACAGGGTCTAGAAATGGAAGAAAAAGAGGATTTCAACCCTGTTCGAGAAGGCATACCCATCTTTGAAAAGTTGAGCTCAGAAAAGAAAAGAGAGCAGATAGAGCAAAATCCTCTCTACGGAAAGATTGTCTGTCGATGCGAGCATGTCACGGAGGGTGAGATTGTGGATGCCATACATTCTCCTCTGCCTGCGGTCACGGTTGATGCTGTTAAGTACAGAACAAGAGCAGGCTCAGGCAGGTGCCAAGCAGGATTCTGCGGTCCGAGAGTGGCAAGGATCCTTGCCAGAGAGTTGGGCATTTCTGAGGAAGAAGTGATGCAGAAGGGAGACGGATCAAACCTGTTCATGAAGAGCAAGGTAAGAAAGAGGGGAGGCAAGCATGCATGAAGTGGATGTAGTGGTTATAGGGGGTGGCCCAGCGGGCATGGCAGCAGCCATAAGTGCATACGAAAGCGGAATAGAAGACGTCTGGCTGCTTGAGAGGGATTACTGGGTTGGTGGAATCCTCCCGCAATGCATACACGACGGCTTCGGAAATTTTGTTTTTGGCGAGATGCTAACTGGATCCGAATACGCTCAGAGATACATAAACAAACTCAGAGAAACCGGCGTGAAAGTGAGGCCCAACACAATGGTTCTGAAAATAGATCAAAACAGGGAAATAACGGCAGTCAACCCTTCGGATGGCTTGATCGAAGTAAAAGCAAAAACAATCATTCTTTCGATGGGATGTCGTGAAAGGACCCGATATCAAGTCCTAATACCTGGAAGCAGACCCGCCGGAATTTACACCGCAGGAGTAATTCAGAGGTATATAAACATTGAAGGATTAATGCCTGGTAAAAAGGTAGTCATACTCGGCTCAGGCGACGTTGGAATGATCATGGCCAGAAGATTAACGCTGGAAGGTGCAAAGGTAAAAGGCGTGTATGAAATCATGAAAACTCCGGGAGGCCTGACGAGAAATGTTGTTCAATGCTTGGAGGATTATAACATACCACTCCATCTATCCCACACAATCACCAACATAACCGGCAGATACAGAGTTGAGGGCGTGACCGTAGCAGAGGTTGATCCAGAGTTAAGACCAATCAAAGAAACGGAGAGGTACGTTCCTTGTGACACCGTTGTTCTGTCTGTGGGGTTGATTCCTGAAAACGAACTCTCCAAAATGGCCGGCGTAGAGATAGAAGAAAAAACGAAAGGTCCCGCTGTAGATGAGCAGATGCAGACCTCAGTTCCGGGCATCTTTGCTTGCGGGAATGTTGTCAATGTGTATGATCTTGTTGATGATGTTTCGGAGTCGGCAGAGAGGGCAGGAAAGGGTGCTGCAGCCTCTATAGGCGGCAAATTGGAGAGAAGAAAAACCCCAATACGCGTGAAGACGGGAAGAAATGTCAACTATATAGTCCCCCAGATCATACGCAATAAGAACTTGAACGAAAGTACGAGATTCTACTTCAGAGTCAAAGAGACAGAGAAGAGTGTCAGGGTTGTTGTTTCGGCCAATGGAGATAAATTGCTTGAAAAAAGAGAAAGAATTGTTAGACCCCCCGAGATGGTTAGGATAAACGTCCCTCCAGACACTTTGGACAAAATCAAGGGTGATGAGCTAACAATTGATGTGGAGGAAAGGAAAAAATGAAGAAAAGCTACTTCGTTACTTGCACTCTTTGCCCCATGGGATGCAGAATAGAAGTGGTTGTGGAAGACGGCAAGATATTGGAAATTAAAGGTAACGAATGCAAAAAAGGGGAAAAATACGCAATAGATGAGTTCTCCAATCCCTGTCGAATACTCACAACCACCGTTCGAATCCAAGGAGGGCTGCTCCCCAAATTGCCTGTTCGCAGCACCGAGCCGATACCCAAAAAGTTGATACCCTCAGGCGTAAAAGAAGTCAAAAAAGCTAAAGTAAAAGCTCCCGTTAATTATGGCGATGTAATACTCAGAAACATTTTTAATTTGGGAGTGGATATAGTTTCGTCTCGTGATCTCGAAAAAGAAAATAAGGAGGAAAAAAATGGATAAAAAGTATATTTTGGTGAATGATGTCGGAACCACGGGAGTTAGGTCCGTGATTATAGACAAGGACACCAACATCGTATCTGAAGCATATGAAGAAGTCCCCCATATCTATCCAGAGCCTGGTTGGGTTGAGCAGGACCCGGGAGAAATATGGGAAAAGTGTCTCAAGGTGACAAAGAAGGCAATGTCTGATGCAAAGCTGACCTCAAAGGAAATTGCGGCAATTGGAATAGCAACGCAGAGAGCGACCAACGTTCTCTGGGATAAGAAGACTGGAACGCCTGTTTATAACGCGATCAGCTGGCAAGACACCAGAACCGCCAAGTTGTGCGAGGAAATTAGTCAGCAAACGAGTCTGAAGCTTGTTCGGGGAATTGGACGTGTGATCACTGAATTGTCAAGTGCAGTCAAATTCCTGAGAAAAAGCAGGGCGATTAGGATGCTGATTACTGCATCCCACTTGTCGCTCACGCCAGAAATGTCCACCCCCCATGTTAGATGGGTGCTTGACAACGTGAAAGGAGCGAATGAGAAAGCAAAAAAAGGCGACATTCTCTTTGGAACTCTGGACACCTGGCTCGTTTGGAAATACACAGAAGGAAAGGTCCATGCGACCGATTTTTCAAACATCAGCTGCACAGGCATGTTCGATCCCTTTAGTTTGAAGTGGAGCAACACGCTCCTGAAGCCCTTCAAATTGCCAAAAGAGATCAAATTGCCGGAAATCAAAGAAACGAGCGATGACTATGGAAAAACAACGCTTTTAGGTGAGCCAATTCCAATCACTTCTGTTGTTGCAGACCAACAATCCGCCCTCTTTGCTGAGGCCTGTTTCGGGAAGGGTGATGTAAAATGCACAAACGGCACTGGGACATTCATAGACATGAACACTGGACACGAGCCCATGGCATCGGTTCATAAGATGACGCCCATGATAGCCTGGAAGCTAAACGGTAAGGTCACCTATCAGCTTGAAGGGATTGTCAACACAACAGGTTCTGTGGTCCAATGGCTGCGGGACGACCTTCGGATCATAAGCAGTGCAGGGGAGACCGAAAAGCTGGCGAAAAGCGTGGAAGACACCAAAGGGGTTTATATTGTCCCCGCATTTGCTGGTTTATCCTCGCCCCATTGGGACCCTTATGCCAGAGGAACAATACTGGGTTTAACAAGAGGTGCAAAAAAGGAGCATCTTGTAAGGGCGACATTGGAATCTATCGCGTATCGGTGCAGAGACATAATGCTTGCGATGATAGAAGACACAGGAATCAAAGTCAGGCTGATAAAGGCAGATGGGGGTGCTTCCCAAAATGACTTCATCCTGCAGTTTATGGCTGACATGCTCCATGTTGATGTTGAAAGGCCAAAGATACTGGAAGCGACAGCTCTCGGGGCGGCGTACTTTGCTGGGTTGCGTGTTGGATACTGGAAATCTCAAGACGAGCTTAAAAAATACCGCAAAGTCGACAAGAGATTCTCGCCAAAAATGAGTGCAAAGAAGAGAGAAGAACTCTATGAAGATTGGGAGAGAGCTGTTGAAAGAGCGTTGGATTGGGCATAATGAGCACTTTGCAAGACTCAGTCTTTGCATAGCATTAAATAAGTGCTCACCCTCATTTACCTCTATGGAGGCGATACTGCTAAGTTCACTAGCACTCCCTTTTTCTTCTTGTTTAGACGATTTTTAGACAGGAGTAAAAAACCTGCAAAAAAGAGTCGACAGCAAGAGAGGAGAATCAACTTCCTTATAAAAACTAAAGAGGTAAAATGCCGTTCGGAAAATATTCGTTGAAAGGATCTGATGAAGAGAGCGCATGGGAAGGAAACAAAATCACAGGAAGACACTGGGGGACGCCTATCGGAGAGCTTAAGATAGATAACACCTATTCCGATGACTGGTCAACGATCGAAGGCACGTTGAAACCTAAGATACCCGGGATAAAAGGAAAATATTTCATGAAGCGTGTAAAAGTGAGTGACGAGGAAGTGGTCTATGAAGGACATTCTAAGATGATGGGCTTCAAGACACCACTACGAATGATCGTAAGAAAGAACAAGATTATTAATACTGGAATTGGAGGGGCTGAGGAAATAGAAGAAGCGAAAAGTGAACTCACGATAGAACCTCCAATCTCTCCTGAGGATTGGAAAGAGTTCTTAGGGGTCAAATCCTCCAAGGGGTAGAAAAAGATGAAAAAAATCATTCTGTTCGTTGTTCTGACAATACTAATCCTCGTTTCGTTTTCTGATGCAATAGAAGGCTTTGTGACAAGGGTGGAAAGAAGCGAAGGCGAATTCGACCTCTCATCCAAAGAGAAGCAAGCTGACCAAAAAGTCATGCTGCCTCCCGCAGGGAGCATGTTTATGTACGGTGTCAAGGTTAGCGGGGATATAGAAGCAACAAAGGAAGCACCCAATGAGCACTACGAGTACTACGAGTTTAAGGGGCTGAAGAAAGGAGTGAAAGGACAGACAAAAGATGGGACAGTTGAGAGCTCTCTTCCCTACGATTCTGCATGGTGGAGAATATCTCGCTCGGACAACCGCGATCGCATCGATCTCTACTCGGCCGTGATTAGAAATGCGTTGTGTTGGTATCTTGAGGCAAATTCAAACGGTGATATAACGTGGTATACAACCCCCATAAAGGGCTTTGAATTCCCTCTGGAAAGCGGAAAAACACACTCAGGCAATGGGAAAACATATCTGTGGGTCCATGACACCGGCTCTTGGATAGTCTCTACCTATGAGACCAAGGGCTCATATCCAGACTATGATGACAGTACAACGATCAATGTGACTGTAAGTAAAGGAAGAGTGGAGGTTCCCGCAGGGGTGTTCGATTGTTACAAGGTCCGTGCAATCTTCACCGTAAAATCAGGATCCGGAATCACAGCATCTACCACAGTCAACGACCAAACAAACTGGTTTTCGCCAGAGTTGAAGACGTGGGTAAGAGAGCATTCTGAGCTGGACGTCTCAGCGGCATTTCGACAAAAATTCCATGGAACTCGAATCAGAGAGCTTGAAAACTACAGGATCACATAGACTTTCTATCTGACGGGATTAAGGTATCTTCATCATCTCAAATATATTCTTTTCAAGTTCTATAGACTCTTCTGGAATGCTTTTTGGTTTTCCGACAGCGCACGATATCATGTAGATCTCAGCAATTCTTTCCAAACGCAAACTGTTCTCGAATGCCGTTTTAATGTCTTTTCCGCAGGTTAGGGCTCCGTGGTGGCTGAGCAGCACGCCATTTCTGTCTTCCAGTGCATTGATGATATTCTTAACCAACTCCGAAGTTCCGGGCATCGCATATCCTGCGGTTTTTATTTCTCCGCCCAGAAAATTGACCATCTCATCCAAGATCGGGGGGAGGGATCTCTCCAGAGCCGCTAATGCGGAAGCATACTTCGAGTGCGTGTGAACTATAGCATTGACATCTTTCCTCTTTTTATAAATCTCCAGATGTGCCGCTTTTTCAATAGATGGATTTCTTTCACCGCAGATCACCTCACCTTTCGTATCCAAGACAAGAACATCTCGGTCAGACATTAAAGAATAATCTAAGTTGCTGGGAGTGATGACAAACCTATCCGTGAATCTAGCACTGATGTTTCCAGAGGTTCCTAAAACCAACTCTTTTTCACACATTAGTTGCGAGTATTTTACTATCTTTTCCTTCAGCTTTTCGAGTTCTTCGTTTTCTTTTTTGTTCATATCCTCACCTCAAATTAAATTCGGACTTTCTTCATACAAAGACAACCACCTTCTATAATAATTTTTGTAGGCATCCACATTTGACCTCACAGGAATCACTTTTTCCAGGGTGACCATCTCTCTTGATGCCTCAACCAGATTATTATGCAAACCTGAACCGACTGCGGCACATATGGCGCAACCAAAAGATGTACCTTCTCTTATTTTTGGGACCGCTATGGGAACATCTAAGATGTCTGCCAAGATGCGTGTGAATACTCCGCTCTTGGTCAATCCTCCGCAGGCTTTTAGCTCTGTGATGTCTTTTTTCGATATTTCAGCCAGTTGATCACAGTTACCCTTGATCGCATAGCCGATATTTTCTAGTATGGCCCTAGTTAATTTTCCTAAATTGATTGGTGTCGTTATGGGATTAGCGGGTGGAGGAAACACGAGAAGCCCCTGTCTGATTATCTGTATCTCTTTAACATTCATTATTTCTGGTCCCAGGAGCGCAAACGTGTTGTCCGATCCTACCCCCTCTTTCAATACCATCTCATCCATCTCTTTGTATGATATCTTATTCTCTTTTCCAGCCCTGTTCTCTCTCTCATTTATTATCTTATCTCTAAACCATCGATACACACTTCCAGCCATCTGAGCATTACTTTCAACCACCCACTCTGATGGTATAATGTGACAGCTCGACCAGGTCCTTTTTTTAGAATCAATAACAGGTTTAGAAGTCACAATTTGGATGGGCGCTGTTGTTCCCAACGTAGCGCCAACTTCTCCCTCTTTTAGGACTTTACAGCCGAGAAGTCCGCACTCAATGTCAGGTCCGCCGATTATGACTGATGTGCCCTTTTTAAGTCCTGTCTCGATCGATGATTCTTGCGTCACCTCTCCGGTCGGGTCACCGGCTTTTCCCAATTTGGGTAAAATATCCTCACTAAATTCAAGAGCATCAATTATCCTGTCAGACCACTCTACCCTGTGGATGTCAAATAGCAAGGATTCGGATGCTGTGGATGGTTCTGTAGCGTACACGCCACTCAGCTTAAACAAAATCCAGTCATTTATGGCAAGCGCATGAGCAATTTTTTTATAAATTTCAGGTTTGTTTTCTCTGAACCACAACAACCTAGCAGGCATGAAGATCAAGTAGGGCGCATGTCCAGCAATTTCGTACAGGGAGTCCCCCAACGATTCCTCAATTATATCCTGAACCCAGAGGCCCCTAGTGTCAATGTTTGGACCCGCATAGAGCTCTCTTCCATTTTTATCTAAAAACAAAGCGCCCTGTCTCTGACTGGTGGAGCTGACCCCCCTGATTTCCTCTTTAGAGATGCCTCCCTTTGTTATAGCTTCCTTTATTAAATCGCATACTGTCTTCCAAAAATAGTTTGAGTCAAACTCCTTCCCGTAGGGTTCCAACCCCTTGGGTGTTGTGTATCCCCACTCTCTGTACACTGATGAGATCTTTTCACCTTCTTCGTTGACGATGAGACATCTGCCAGCGCCTGTTCCTGCGTCTATGGCCAACAAGTATTTTCCCATTGCATCACTTCTTTAGTAGATACTTTTCTATTTCTTTTGCCATAATCAAAGACTGCTTCTTAATCGAGTCTCGGGTTTGCCCCCCCACGTGGGGCGTGACCACAACATTATCAAACTTTAGGAATCTGTTGTTCGAGTCAACAGGTTCAACACTGTGCACATCCAGTCCCGCACCCGCAATCTTCCCTTCTTCGATTGCTTTGTAAAGCTCATCCTCATCTATGCAATAAGATCGCGATGTGTTGAAAAAGCACGCGGTCGGTTTCATGAGGGAAATCTCCCTTTTGCCGATCAATCCTTCGGTTTCAGGCATGGGTGAAGTATGGAGTGTCACAAAATCGGATTCCTTCATGAGGGTGTCTAAATCTGCCCTTTTTCCGTTTATCTTGTTTATTTTTTCATCATCTACGTAAGGGTCATACACCAAAATCTCAACATCAAACCCTTTTAACCTTTTTGCTACTTCAAATCCGATATTTCCAAGTCCGACTATGCCCACCTTTTTCCCACTGATCTCCACCCCAACAAATCGCGTGTACAAATCCACAAGGTCTTTCTCATCCTCAACGAAAAATTCACCAGAACGAAGGGTTCTGTCTATCTCAATTATATGTCTTGCCACATCTAACATCATGGCAATGGTGAGTTCAGCAACTGCTTCGGCATTTCTAGCCGGTGTATGGAAAAAAGGGATGTCTCTTTTCTTTACTTCCTCCGCATCAATGTTTACCGGATTTCCCCTGCAACATCCTATAATCCTAGGGTCACAAGCATCTAAGACCTCTTCATCTATTATGTCCGCCTCGACTATGAGAACATCTGCTCCTTCTCTCTTTATTTTTTCTATGAACGCATCGGTGTTCATATACAGCTTACCAGTATCTTTCCAGCTTTCGTATTTGACATCCATGTATTTTTTCAATATGTCTAGTCCCTCTTCATGGAACGGAGCGGTAATTAAAGCTTTCATGTGTATTATTATACCCTCCTTGCTTATATTACTTTTTTGAGCGAAACTTTGATTTCATGAACAAATCTTAAATTCGAAGTGTCATTTGCGAAAAGTTTATAATTGATCAAGAGGCTTTTTATTGGTGAAAAAATGGCAACCAAAAAAGAGGTAGAAGAAGCTTTGGATAGAATAGCCAAAAAACTTGACGATCCCAAGTTAAAAGAATCATTTAAAACATTCAGTAAGACGATGCAATTCAGATTCAAAGATTTAGATCTGAGCTATTACATGGTATTCGGTGATGGTGATGTAAAGGAAAAGAGAGAGGGAGCTTTGGAAAAACCCGATGTAGACGTTCATATGGATAGCGACACTTTTGTTGGAATCCAGAACAAAGAGGCAAATGCCATAAACGCTTATACTGCCGGAAAGATAAAAGTAAAAGGAGACATGTCCGACCTGCTGAAGTTGCAAAAATTGCTCTAAACATGACTTTTGGCTATTGGGGGAAAATCCTTAAAGTCGATCTCTCTTCCCAGGAAATTAGAGGGCTAGAGATACCAGAAGAAATTTATAAAAATTTCATTGGCGGTCCCGGCTTGGGCATTAGATTAATTTATGAACTTATGAAACCAGGTGTTGATCCCCTCAGCGAACAGAGCATTGTTGGATTCGTGCCGGGACTTTTGACTGGCATCGGAATTCCTTTTGGAAATAAGTATTTTGTGGTTGGAAAGTCTCCCATGAGTGGCACATGGATGGATTCAAATGCAGGCGGAAATTTTGGTGACTCTTTAAAAAAGACAGGCTATGATGGCATTTTTTTCAAGGGAGCATCCAAAGAACCTGTGTATCTTTACTGTGGAGACAGAACAGAATTGAGGGATGCACATGAGCTATGGGGCAAAGACACAAAGACAACGGATCGTCTTATAAAAAGAGGGATCAATGATAAGGTCAGTGTAGCATGTATAGGCCCTGCAGGTGAAGCGGGGGTAAAATTTTCATCGATAATAAGTGATGGAGTAAGAGCAGCTGCAAGAGGGGGATTGGCCGCTGTTATGGGCAGTAAAAAGCTAAAAGCCCTGGCTGTGTCTGGGCGTAAGAAAGTTCCTGTTTATAATAAGGACGAGGTATCCCGTTTAAATAAGGAATATTTAAAGATTTTCAAAAATGCCGAAAATCTGGTAGTGCAATCCTACAAAATTTTTGGGACTGGTTCAGGTATAGAACTTCTCTCGTCAACGGGTGAGGCGCCTTGCAAAAACTGGAAGGGAGCAGGTCCTATTGATTTTCCTGAAAATTATAAGATAGGGCCAGACAATTTGATGGAATATGTGTCCAAAAAATACTTCTGCAAGTATTGTCCTGTTGGGTGTGGTGGAACGGTGAAGGTAAGCAATGAAAAGTTCAAAGTTATAGGAGGGCGTAAACCCGAATACGAAACCGTTGTGTCTTTTGGTACGCTGTGCCTCAACTCTGACATCGAGGCCATAATAAAAATCGAGGATATTTGTGATCGATTAGGTCTTGACACAATCAGTACAGGTGGTGTCACTGCCTTCGCTATGGAATGTTATGAAAAAGGCCTCATCGATTTCAATGGTATAAAGCTTGATTGGGGCAGCTGCGATTCCATCATAAAGCTAATAGATATCATAGGAAAAAGAGAGGGAATAGGAGATTTGCTTGCAGAAGGAGTTAAAAAGGCATCTGAATCCATAGAAGGATCTTCTGAGTTTGCGATCCATGCGGGTAATATGGAACTTCCAATGCATGATCCAAGATACGAGCCCACATTAGCGGTATCCTATAAAGCGGATCCTGTGCCTGGTAAGAGACATCTGGTATGCAAATACATAGCCGAGCTTTCTTCCGTAGAGAGAGTGTTTCCTCAAGAATTAGACGATGCTCTTGAAAAAGGTCCTAAGAGAGATGCATTTCTCAACGCTCTCTTTGGAAGATACTTCGAGGTTGTAAGCAGTTGTGGAATATGTGCCTTCTCCCTTCAGATGGGAATCCCCCCAATTTTGGAGTGGATAAACTCTGTGACTGGCTGGGATTTAACAAAAAAAGGTCTCCTTAACATAGGAAAGAGGATTTTAACGTTGAAACAATGCTTTAATCTAAGGGAAGGAATCCTACCAAAAAGTATAAAAATCTCAAAAAGGGCCTTAGGCATTCCTCCTTTGAAAGGCGGACCCTTGGCTGGCGTAACTATCGATATAGATAAGCTGTGTGATGAGTATTATAAAGAGGTGGGCTGGAACGATGAAGGAAAACCCACTCTTCAGACCCTGCAAGAATTGGGACTAATCTTTGCTAAATAGAATCATTCTTTATGCAAAGTGCTTAGGTAGTTAATGAGTGCGGTGCAGAAAAAGAAGAAGAGCTAGAGAAATACGAAAAAATAATTGGGGAACTCAAGCGAGCTAAGAAATTCAAAAAATTGAGAAAGCTAAGGAATAAAAGCAAAAATATATCGATAAACTACGATTGGGAGATTGCAAATGAAGCAGCAGAGATCAGCCAAGGATGCCTACTCGGAATTGGAGATTCTGATTTCAGGAAAACCCAATATAGGGCCAATGGAATGCCAAAACTAAGAAAAAGAATAAATAAATGGTCTTATTCGAGGCAGAGAGCTTTTATCACTCTAAAAAGAGCAGAGCTTGGCTATCAAACCCTACCAATAAACGAGCACGGGACATCGCGACGGTATTATAGATGTGGTTCAAAAATGGTAAAAAGAAAATGGTTGCCAACAGGAGAATCTTATGTTCTTTGCTGGGATTGTGGGCTCAAAAAAAGATTCTGATATAAGCTCTGCATACCTTATAGCCTTTCGATGCATGGATGAACTGCTGAAAGTATGGCCGAACCGGATGGAGAACCCTGTGAGTGTACAAGACGGATGCCTATCATTTCAATGACGGGAGGTTCACTAAAGTTTAGTTCTCTCAAATAGCATTTTAAGGGGAGTTGCTATCTTTATCGCGACCACGGGAGTGATATTCGCATACTTCTAACGGAGTGGGTAAAAAGACCTATACTCTTTAGGTTTAAGGAATGTTTCCAGTCCACTTTTTAGCTATTTCTTCAATTGCAAGCTTCCGGTCCCTGTATGTTTTTTGAACTGGTATGCAACCACGAATATCCTTCCAAATCTCAGTAGTTTGCACAAAATCGCCTTGCCGAGTAGAAAATGCCAAAGTAAGTTCGGTTATAAGGCAGCCTGGTGGACACAGATTCTTAGCGTTGACCCATTTTTCCTTTGCCTTATCTAAATCAACACTTAGTCCTAGCTGATCTGGAACACTATACTCGGGTATGTATTTGGTGACCCTTGCTTCATAATTTACTGTGCCAAAGCTAATAATCTCTCCTTCTTTATTGAAAAAGACATTGGATGAGCCTCCCCATTTTTTATTCAAGGCAAGCGGATAATCGAAGAATAAAATATCATCCTCGAAAATTATATCTCTCTCCTCGGTTGCCATCCTTCTGAGCCACCAGCTCCAGCCAACATTATTTAGCTTAAAATCTGCAGCATAGCCTTCCATTCTTACAAAGAATCGCGTAATACCCGCGTCACCTGATTTGTGCATTTGGTTATAAACTAATCTCCGGTAAACCCAATCTGAGTGAATGTGACCATACCCCTCAAAATAAGAGCGTCCACCACCCGTGATATCGTAGATATATCTCTGAGATAGTGTAAAACAATCTTGTGGGGAATAAAAATATGGGACCGATTCGTCAACTTCTGAAAAGTCTCTCCAAAACGTTGGCTTTTCTTTAGCTACCTTTCGCTTGTCTGCAAATCCTGTGCTTTTATTGCGCTGGACCCGAGAAGTGGAATAGTATTTCCTATGTTCAGTCATGTAATACCTATGAGCTATTGCCCTATATATGTTACGCTGTTAATGATCACTTTACCCTGCCTATTTTACTTTTTTTGAGGCGTGTGTAGTCCAAAAGTTTTCTTCATCCTAAAAAGATATGAAATTTAGCAGTCGACAGGTTTATGAATCCACAAACTAGCTTCTGTCAAATGGTGAGATAAATAAAACCTTCTGCATCCATCCAAAAGCAGAGACGATTTCCATGCTTTCAAATTCAAAGAGCAAACTCCTTAATTGATGTAGTTGCGTGAGAACCTCAGAGAGTCACAATCTTTAGGCTCGAGAAACTCTAAAACCTTTTTTGAAGAGGCAAAAATAGCTCTAGTTCTGAGAAGTTACAAACAGTCATTTGTTGAAGCTGTATGAATTTCAAGGGAAAGTGGGAAATAATTGTAGGATTGTACAGTAACTTATAGAAATAGAAAAAGGTATATAATACACAAGCTAATTTGGAGCAAAGGAAGACATCATGCTCGAGAAAATAGTTATCATTGGTGCGGGAGCCATTGGAGGCATTACGGGTGCACTCCTGTATGAAAAGGGCGTGGACGTCGTTTTGATAGAGAATAATGAGAAATGTGTCAAAGCAATAAGCAAAAAAGGATTTCATGTGGATGGATTGGAAAAAGATCGGTACATAAAGGTGCCGGTTTATGACCATCCCAAGAATGCAGGCCATAAGTTTGACATGGCCCTCTTAACGGTTAAGAATACAAACAACAAAGAAGCAGTTCCGACTATTTTGCCATACCTTTCTGAAGAGGGTTTCATATTGAGCCTACAAAATGGAATTCCCGAAGATGAGTTGTTTGACCTAGCTGGAAAAGACAGAATTGTATCAGGAGCAACTCTTTGGGGCGGAACCAATGTGGGGCCAGGACACTCTACGAAAACTACCAGAGGGGGTTTTGACATTGGTGAATATCTGGGTAATCCAACCAAAAGAGTGAGGGAAGCATCTGAAGTGCTTGGAAAAGTTTTTGAGGTTAGAGTTATACCTTACATGGTTATAGAAAAATGGTACAAACTTTTTATAAATGCTTCAATGAGTGGCGTTGGGGCTATATCTGGATATGTTTATGGGGATATCCTAGCAGAGGATAATTCGACAAGACTGGCAATCAAAGTCATCACGGAGGCATATGATGTGGCTAAAAGGGCAGGCATCCAGTTTCCGGCAGAAGGTTTGGGTCCCTTTCCTTCTCCAGACAAGCTTATAGCCAGGTCTGAGTCTTCTCTTTCAGAGGCTGTTGAGGTACTGAATATACTATTGAAGGATCAACATCGGGTCAAATCTTCCGTCTTGCAGGATTTGGAAAAAGGAAAGAAGACAGAGATAGACTACTGGAATGGTTACATATCTAGGGTTGGTGAGAAGTTGGGGATGCTTACTCCAGTGAATGATGCAATAACTAGGATGGTAAAAGAGATTGAGGCTGGAAAAAGGATGATATCTCCAAACAATCTAAAAGAGCTAGAAAGGGCAGGTCTAACAAGATTTTAGATTATTTTTAATATCCACCAACTGCACTTCTATTTTCTCCTAACTTCCCTGAGTTGTCTCAGTCGTTACAGGTTTCTGCATCTGATCCCATAGAATACAACTCTAATCTTCGCATCCATCAATAGATGCCCTTATTCCTAGCCTTGTTGTCTGTGACGGAAGTTCCCTCAATTTAAGATTTAGGTAAAGTGTAAGATAGGGCACCATTGACAACGTCTATCAACCCGAGAACAAACAACCGTCAACAAAAAGCGAAATAAAAACCCACAAACATTTTAACTTTATTGCCAAGAAGTCCCCTTCCAAACTGAAGGTTTGGTGGGGGATGAATTGGCAGAATATTTTTATACCTATAGAAC
>Ga0209121_10001433_pt1 | contig 25050 bp, 28 predicted proteins | sample Cruoilmetagenom3_FD_187292 | JGI IMG/M metagenome (GOLD analysis project Ga0209121, IMG submission 187292) | Oil polluted marine microbial communities from Coal Oil Point, Santa Barbara, California, USA - Sample 3 (SPAdes) (version 2) | ecosystem: Environmental > Aquatic > Marine > Oil seeps ... | reverse complement strand
CGGTTTGCGGCGCGACTGGATTGTCCGTAGACGCCCCCACGGCACGAACCCCGCCCTCTTTGCCCTGCACGTCTCTTGCGGGGTCCGGCGGGGGATTCGCCGGAAGTTTGGCCTTCGCCCGCTTTTCGTCCGTTAGCGCTACACCTAACAATATCAATAGTTTGACCCCCCGTCCGAGTTCGCCCACCCCTCGCCCACCCTTCGCCCGCCCTGCGCCCGCCCCGCGTTCATTGGCGCGCGGCGACGACAGCGAACCCGCTTGCCCTCGTTCCTCGGCCCGCCTAGGCTCGCGCCATGTTCACCTCGCTGTTCTCCCGCCTCACCGGCCACGCGGCCCCTGAGATCGACCCCGAACTCGACGCCCAATTCGCCATCGCCGCACTGCTGGTGCGTCTCGCCAAGGCCGACGCGTATTACGCCTTCGAGGAGATCGCCGAGATCGATCGGATCATCGGCCGGACCTGGGATCTGAACCCGGTCGCGGCGATGAAGCTGCGCGCGCAGGCCGAGCGGATCGAGGCGGGCACGCCGGAAACCGAGGAGCCGGAGACAGACGACTTGACCCGGTTGGTCCAGGATCACACGCCCTACGAGCAACGCGCGGCGCTTTACGCCGCACTCTGGGATGTCTCACTCGCCGACCGCAAGCTGCACGACGACGAACGCCGCTTTCTCGACGGCGTCGCGGCCGCGCTCGCGATCACCGCCGAGGACAGAGCCGCGACCGCCGCCCGCCGGACCGCCGCGGACCCGGACCCGGCGCCCGAGACCGCCCCCGAAACACCCTCTGAGACGGCCCCGGGCACGGCGACGTGATTGGCACCGCCTGAACTTCGGTCTATATCTCTCCCATGTTCGACCGCCTGCTGAAATCGCTCCTCGCGCCCGCCCCCGAGCCGCTCGCCGATACCGACGCGAGGCTCGCGCTCACTGCGCTGCTCGTGCGCATCGCGCGCTCCGACCACGACTATGACCGCGCCGAAATCGACACCATCGAACGGATCCTGGCCGAGCGCTTCGGGCTCGACGCCCCTGAGGTCTCGGCGCTGCTGATCGAGGCCGAGGGGCTGGAAGCCGCAGCCCCCGACACGGTGCGCTTCACCCGCGCGATCAAGGACGCGGTGCCGCACGAGGACAGGCTGGCCGTGGTCGAAAGCGCCTGGGCCGTGGTGCTGGCCGACGGCAACCGCGCGGACGAGGAAGACGCGCTCATGCGAATGGTGGCGAACCTGCTCGGCGTCGGCGACCGCGAATCGAACATGGCCCGCCAGCGGGTCGCGCAGGGCTGACGCGCGCCCATCGGGCTGGCCGAACGCGGGCCGTTGAGGCTGGGCGCACGCGGGCGCGCGCCCGCGTCAACGCCGCGCGCGCGGCGTTGGCCCCGCCCGCCGCAGGCGTTTCGCCCGACACTGTAGCGTTTCGCCCTTGTCAGAGGACATCATTTGCGCCCTACTCGCCGCAAACCCGAGGGAAGCCGCCCGTGAAAGACAGCCTGTGAAAGATCACAATCCGCCCGTCATCGAAATCCGTGACCTGCACAAGGCCTTCGGCGCGCTAGAGGTGCTCAAGGGGGTCGATCTTGTGGCACCGCGGGGCCATGTGGTCGCACTGATCGGCTCTTCCGGCTCCGGCAAATCCACGCTCTTGCGCTGCGCCAACCTGCTCGAGGAAAGCCAGCAGGGCGAAATCTATTTCGAGGGCGAGCCGATCACCTGGCGCGGGACAGGCCAGGCCCGCCACCCCGCCGACCGCGCCCAGGTCACCCGCATCCGCACCAATCTTTCGATGGTGTTTCAGCAGTTCAATCTCTGGTCGCACATGACCATCCTCGAGAACGTGATGGAAGCGCCGGTCTCGGTGTTGAAACGCGACCGGACCCAGGTCCGCGAGGCAGCCCTCGGTTATCTCGAAAAGGTCGGCATCGGCGACAAGGTCGATGTCTACCCCGCTCAGCTTTCCGGTGGCCAGCAGCAGCGCGCCGCGATCGCCCGCGCGCTCTGCATGGAGCCGCGCGCGCTCCTGTTCGACGAGCCCACCTCGGCGCTCGACCCCGAGCTTGAACAGGAGGTGATCCGCGTCATCAAGGATCTCGCCGCCGAGGGCCGCACGATGGTGATCGTCACCCACGACATGCATCTCGCGGCGGATGTGGCCGACCACGTGATCTTCCTCCACCAGGGCAAGATCGAAGAGGAAGGGCCGCCCGACCGGCTGTTCGGCGCCCCGGCCACCGACCGGCTGAGAGGTTTCCTGTCGCACAGCGCCCCGGTCTAGACCGGAACCGTTTCAGATGGATCCAATCTGAAAACGGGTTTTGATCCAGGCGCGACGGTCTGAGCCCAATCCTCCGATCAGATTGTGCCAGTCCGACCCATCCTTGACCTATGCCTCGTGCTCCTTCGAAAACTCGTTCAGATGCAGCGCCGCGCGCGAGCGTTCGCAGGCGCGCAGGCGTTGTTTTCGGCCCCAATGCAACCCGAGCCCAAGGAGCGAAACGCCGACGAAGAACACCTGGATCACCGCCGAGGTGGGGGTGAAGCTGCCGCCGATGAGGCTGCCCAGCACCAGGAGTGCCGCCACCAGTTTCAGGGCGTAGTATTGCCAGCTCTGGCTTGGCAACGTGTCGAGCGCGCAGAGGAAGCAGGACCCCACGTAGATCGTCGCTCCGATCAGACCGATCAGATCCCAAATGGGGACAGCAAGACAATCCGACAACGCCATACCTGGGGCACTCTGTTCAAAAAGACTGGCGATCAAATAACCGGTCGCACTGCGTTCAATCCGATCAGCCTGGCAGCCGATCGGCCCCGGGGAAATCGGATAAGAGTCCAAGGTGCGTACTTGCGGCACCGGCACGGCCGTCGGCGAGACCGGGAGCGGCCCCGGGTCGGTGCGCGTTGCGCGTTGCCGGGCAGGCCGACGACGCAGGCACAGAGGGTGGCGGCGCCCAACTGGCTTACGGATTTGTGACACCAGCCACCCGGCATTTGCCCGATGCCGCCGCGCTGGCGTACCGTTGAGGCAGGTGAAGCCCGCTGCCAGGAAGGGGATATCGTGGAGACCGAAGTCCATGATGTCATCGAGCGGATCTATGCGGCCGGTTCCGAGCGCACCCGTTGGAACGACCTTTTCGAAGCGATTCCCGAACTTTCGGGCGGTGAGGCGGCGAACATGCTGGTGGCCCGGCCAAAGACCGCGGCGATGACCGTTCTGTCGCCGCGCACCGACGCGACCTTCGTCGACGCCTTCTTCACCGAATGGTGGTCCCACGACCCGACCCATGCCCGCACCCTGTCGGCGCCGGTCGGACAGGGTGTTACCCGCGCCGACACCGGGCGCGAAAGCTTCCTCAAGAGCCGGTTCCACAACGAGCTTTGAAAAACCTCAGGCCACGGCGCCGAACGGATGCGCGCCAACCTCATCATGAACGGCGACATCCAGATCGGCTTCGGCCTCATGCCCGCGGCACGCGACGACGAAATTGCCCCCGGGATGCGCCTGGTCTTCCTGGCGATCCTGCCGCACATGATCCGCGCGGTCGTCCTGCAGTGGCGCATCCACCGGCTGGAGATGAAGCACGCGGCCGCGAGGTCGTCGGGGCACGCGAGCGGCGTTCTGGTCGTCAACAGCGACGGGCGGATCCTGCTGGCCGACCCGGCCGCCGAGGCGATCCTGGCCAACGGCGCGTCACTCGTGGTGCGCCACGGCATCCTTCACGCCCGCGAGGCCCACGACAGCGACACCCTGCATCGGCTGATTTAGACCTGCCTGCCCTGCGGCAATGGTTTTGCCCTGCGGGGCGGCGCTGCCGAGATCCCCTGTGCCGACACTGCCTCCGTGACCCTCACGGTCCTGCCGGTGCCGGCCAACCGGGGCGGCTTCGGGCTCGACATCGACGACAACGCCGATCCCGCGGCAATCATCGTGCTCGAAGATGCCGCTGCCCGGCGGGCCGGCCAGGCCAGCCGGTTGCGGGCCCAATTCGGTCTCACGGCCTGGGAAGCCTGCGTCGCGCTGGAATGCCTCAAGGGCGGGACCCGCGAACAACTGGCCGACAGGCTCGACGTGTCGGATTCGACCGTCCGCACGCACCTCACCCGCATCTACGAAAAACCCGGACCTCGCGAAAAGCCGAGCTGATCGGGCTTCTGTACCGCAACGGGATGTCCGGCTGAGCGGGCCGGCGGGGTTTCGCTGCAACCTACCCCTTGGGCAATGACCGCTCCGGCGGCCGCGTTCGCAGGGCCGGACGCGAGCTTTGCCTTGTAATCGGCTGAAAATCACCGCAGGCTCTCGCGGTCGCTCCGCAGATGCAGGCGGAGCAATGGAACCGACAGGAGAGAGAGCATCATGAACAAACTGATCCTCAGCGCCGCGGCGCTGGCGTTGACCGCGGGGGGCGCATTCGCGCAAGACGTCGTGCGCATGGGCACCGAAGGCGCCTACCCGCCGTGGAACTACATCGACGACAACGGCGAAGTCGCCGGGTTCGAGCGCGTCCTGGGCGACGAGCTCTGCGCGCGCGCCGGGCTGACCTGCGAATGGGTCGTCAACGACTGGGATTCGATCATCCCCAACCTCGTGTCGGGCAACTACGACACGATCATGGCCGGCATGTCGATTACCCCCGAGCGCGAGGAAGTCCTCGACTTCACGCAGAACTACACCCAGCCCGACCCCTCGTCCTACGTGGCGATGTCGGCTGATGTCGATGTCGCCGCCGGCGTGGTTGCGGCCCAGACCAACACCATCCAGGCGTCCTATGTCAGCGAGAACGGCGGCACGCTGGTCGAGTTTGCGACACCGGAAGAAACCGTTGCCGCCGTGAAGGCGGGCGAAGCCGACGCGGTGCTCGCCGACAAGTCGTATCTCGACCCGATCGTGGCCGAGTCGGGCGGTGAGATGGTCGAGGTCGGCACCGTGCTGATCGGCGGCGGCGTGGGCATGGGTGTGCGCGAGAGCGACACCGAGCTCAAAGAGAAGTTCGACGCGGCGATCCAGTCGATGAAAGACGACGGCACGCTGAACGCGCTGATCGCCGAGTACGAAGTCGGCGAACCCTTCTGATCGCGAAGAGGTGCGGGCGGGGCGCTCGGCCCCGCCCGTTCCCCAGATTGCCCTATTCAGAGTGCCAGACCTGGAATGACCCGATGACCGCCCCCCTGCGCCAAGCGGGGCCCCTGTTGCGCGACCACCCGAACGTCCGGGCGGTGATGGTCTGCGAGGCCTGCGGCCAACGCTGGCTCTACGATGTGCTCGACAGCGTTGAATGGGGCGGCGAAGGCGACGGCCGGTTGATCTACGCTCCCCTGCCGGGCGCCCTCACCGAAGATGCCTGCGGCGCTCTCACGACCGGGGAGGTCGAAGCGCTGCGCCCCCGGCTCGTCGTCCACGATGACACGACCAACCGCATCGACCGGGCCGTGTGATGTTCGAAAGCTGCGCCGACCCGTCCCTTCTTTCCGGTTTCGACTGGCTCGCCTGCTACCTCACCACCGGCAAGCACATGGGGTTCTACGTCTCCTTCGGCGTGGTTCTGTTGCTGCTGGCGGTGGTGGTGCCGGTCGCGCTGCTGTTCGGTTTCGCCGGTGCCGCCGCGGCCCGCGCCCGGTTCTGGCCGGTCTCGCTCCTTGGCAAGGCCTACAGTTCGATCGTGCGCGGCGTGCCCGACATCGCCTTTTTCCTGTTCTTCGTGATCGCGCTCGACCAGGCCTTCGAATACCTCCGCCACAAGGTGCTCTGCCCCGACTGGGAGGGCCCGGTGCGCCAGGGCAGCGATTTCGTCGTCTGCGACGCGGCCAAGCTGCCGCTGAATGCATCGCCGCAGTGGATCCACGAGACCTACGGCTTCTTCCTTGCCGTGCTCACCTTCGCCATTGTCTACGGCGCCTTCACCGCCCAGGTGCTCTACGGCGCGATGCGCGCGGTGCCGCATGCCCAGATGGAGACCGCCGAGGCCTATGGCATGAGCCATACCAAGGCTTTCTGGCGGATCCTGGTGCCGCAGATGTGGGTCTATGCCTTGCCGGGCCTCGGCAATCTCTGGATGATCCTCATCAAGGCGACGCCCTTGCTGTTCCTGCTCGGGATCGAGGACATCGTCTATTGGGCGCGCGAACTGGGCGGCACCAAGCAGGCCCGCTTCACCGACTATCCGCACGGCGACTGGCGGATGTGGTATTTCGGCGCGTTACTCGTCTTCTACCTGACGCTCACCTGGGTCAGCGAAAAGGCGCTTGACCGGGTGATGCGCAGGCTCTCGCGCGGCCAGGCGACGGCGGCGGGTGAGCGGATGCGCAAGGTGGCGGCATGACGGTATACCGCAGCCGGCGTGGCAATGGAGGGGGGCGCACGACGGCGGGGCGATCGCGCCTGCGCGCGCGCATCGCGACACGGAGGGGGCCATGAGCTGCGTGCAAACCATCGCCGACTACGGGCTGCGCTCCATCGGGCTGGGCGAACGCCTGTTGCCGCGCGCGGATTTCACCCTGTGCCAACAGTTTACCCTGATCGGCTCGGGCATGATCTGGAACATCTATTTCGGCCTGCTCGCGCTGGTATTCGGCTTCTTCCTCGCCACCGTTGTGGCGCTCGGCAAGGGCTCGCGGCATTGGATCGTGCGCAAACCGTCCGAATGGTTCATTTTCGTCTTTCGTGGCTCGCCGCTCTTTATCCAGTTCTTCTTCGCCTATTTCAGCTTCCTGTCGCTGAAAAGCGTCCACCCGGTCTTCGACCCGTTCTCGTCCGCCTGGGTCGGCGCGCTGATCGTGTTGTTCCTCAACACCTCCGCCTACACCGCCGAGATCTTCCACGGCGCGCTGAAGTCGATCCCGATGGGCGATCTCGAGGCTGCCGACGCCTACGGGCTCACCGGCTGGCACCGGTTCCGCCGGGTGACCTGGCCGACGATGCTCCGCCTCGCCTGGCCCGCCTATACCAACGAGGCGATCTTTCTGTTCCACGCCACCACGCTGGTGTTCTTCTCCGGCTTCCCCGCCTGGCAACAACGCGGCGACGCGCTCTATTACGCGAGTTATTTCGCCGACAAGACCTTCAACCCCTTCATCCCCTACCCGATCCTCGCCTTCTATTTCATCCTGCTGACGCTGACGGTGATCGGCACCTACGGGCTCGTCAACAAGCGGCTCAACCGGCACCTGCCGCAAGCGCGGCGGCGGCGGCTCAGGATCCGGCCCAACCTGGTACGCTGAGGGTTTTCGCCCGCTGACGCGGGCGACCGGCCGGGGGCTACGCCCCCGGCGGCGCCTGCGGCGGGCGGGGCGCGGGGCTGCGCCCCGCGCCGAAGGCTCCTTCGGCGTGACGCCCCCCTTGGGTATTTCGAGACCGCAGACGCGGGGAACGGGTGCGCCTCGGGAGGCCTTGCCGCCCCCTCCGGCCTCGGATAGGCTCGCCTCGAAATTTGATCAAATTGGTGTCCCCATGAAAATCGGCCTGCTGATCCCCGGCCATCCGCCCGACGAAATCAGGGAGCCCCTCGGCGAATATGCCGACATGTATGAACGTCTTCTGGCGGGCCACGGCTTCGATTTCGCCCGCTGGGAAGTGGTCGACAATGTCTTCCCCGAAGGCCCCGAGGCGGCCGATGGCTGGCTGATCGGCGGCTCGCGCCACGGCGTCTACGAGAGCCACGACTGGATCGCGCCGCTGGAGGAGCTGGTGCGCGCGATCAACGCCGCGGGCCGACCGCTCGTGGGCATCTGTTTCGGCCACCAGATCATCGCCCAGGCCCTCGGCGGAAAGGTCGAGAAATATCCCGGCGGCTGGGCCGTGGGCCGCACGCTTTACGACTTCGACGGCACGCCGCTAACGCTCAACGCCTGGCATCAGGACCAGATCGTGGCCCTGCCCGCGGGCGCCGAGGTGATCGCCTCCAACGACCTCTGCCGCTATGCCGGTATCCGGATCGACGACCGGGTGCTCTCGGTCCAGCCGCATCCCGAATACACCCGTCCGGTGCTCGAAGGGCTGCTCGAGCACCGCGCAGCCGCCGCGGGCGTGCCGCCCGAAATCGTCGCCGAGGCCCGCGCGAACCTGGACACGCCGACTGACGCGGGTGCCATGGCCGACCGTATCGCGGCCTTTTTCAAACGGAGGCCCGTGTGATGGCCAAGAAAGACTGGACCGAGCGGCTGCCCGAGGCCGCCCGCACTTACCTCGATGGCCACCGCCTCGACGAGGTCGAATGCATCATCGCCGATCTGCCCGGGATCGCCCGGGGCAAGGCAGTGCCGGCGGCGAAGTTCTCCCGTCAGGACCGTTTTCACCTGCCCGAGTCGATCTTCTACCAGACCATCACCGGCGACTGGTCGGAGGGCGAGGGGCTCGACTATGTCGAGCGCGACATGATCCTGAAGCCGGACATGTCGACCGCCTCGGCCGCGCCCTGGACCGGCGACTGGACACTGCAGGTGATCCATGACGCCCATGACCGCAATGGCGATGCGATCCAGGCAGCCCCCCGCAACGTCCTGAAACGCGTCGTCGCGCTCTACGAGAAGCAGGGCTGGGCACCGGTGGTGGCGCCGGAGATGGAATTCTATCTGGTCGCGCGCAACCTCGATCCGGCCAAGAGCATCGAACCGATGATGGGGCGCTCGGGGCGCCCCGCTGCCGCCCGGCAGGCCTATTCGATGACCGCCGTCGACGAGTTTGGCCCGGTGATCGACGACATCTACGATTTCGCCGAAGCGCAGGGGTTCGAGATCGACGGCATCACCCAGGAAGGCGGCGCCGGACAGCTCGAGATCAACCTGCGCCACGGCGACCCGGTGCTGCTGGCCGATGAGGTGTTCTATTTCAAACGGCTGATCCGCGAGGCGGCGCTGCGCCACGATTGCTTTGCCACCTTCATGGCGAAGCCGATCGGCGACGAGCCCGGTTCGGCGATGCACATCCACCATTCGATCGTGGACGCCGGAACCGGACAGAACCTGTTCTCCGGACGGCAGGGCGGCGACACCGACGCCTTCTTCCACTTCATCGCCGGCTTGCAGAACCACCTGCCCAGCGTGATCTCGCTGCTGGCCCCTTACGTGAACTCCTACCGCCGCTACGTGCGCGACCATGCAGCACCCATCAACCTCGAATGGGGCCGCGACAATCGCACGACGGGCATCCGCATCCCGTTGTCGGGCCCCGAGAGCCGCCGGGTCGAGAACCGGCTCTCGGGCATGGACGCGAACCCCTACCTGGCGATCGCCGCGTCGCTGGCGGCGGGCTACCTCGGGCTGATGGAAGAACGGCGCCCCAGCGCGCAGTTTCGCCACGACGCCTACGAGACCAGCGAGGCCGACATCCCGCGCGATCTCGCAGCGGCGCTCGAGCTTCTGGAGACGGCGCAAGACATGCACGAACTCCTCGGGCCCGATTTCGTTCGGATCTATGCCGGGGTCAAACGGGCGGAACACGCGGAATTCCTCGGCGTCATCAGCCCCTGGGAACGCGAGCACCTGCTCCTGAACGTCTGACGCCGCGCCAGGCGGTCGTATCGGCGCGGTTTCCGGGGCGGAAACCGGCACAAAAACCGGTGCGGTTTTTGGTACGAATTCCGCGACGGAATTCGCGTGTGGCTGCGATCCGCCCCATCCCCTGCAACCTTCCGGGCCCAACGGATCAACCGGGCAGAGACCTGCCGGGGCCCGCGCAATACGTCCCGGGACCGGAAAAAACCTTGCGCCTTGTCATAATCCTGATACCAAATTTCCGAACAAGAGTTTCGGAAATTCCGAATAGGAGTACGACATGGTCCTTGCCCCGAACGTCTATGACGCCGAGCCGATCCCTGAAGCGGCCCGCGCCGAGATCGACCGGCTACTCGCCTCCGGTGATCTGTTCCGTTACACCGCCGCCGCGGATGCACCCGTCGCGCTGCTCGAAGCGGAATTCGCCGAGGCGCTCGGGGTGAAATACGCGCTCGCCGTCGCCTCCGCCTCGGCCGCACTTTTCCTGTCGCTGAAAGCGCTCGGCCTGCCCCGCGACGCGCGCGTGCTGATCCCGGCCTTCACCTTCGCCGCGGTGCCCTCGTCGATCGTCCATGCCGATTGCGTGCCGGTACTGGCGGAAGTGGGTAAAAACTTCCGCCTCGACATGACCGATTTCGAGGCCAAGCTCGCGGGCGTCGACGCGGTGATGATCAGCCACATGCGCGGCCACACCTCCGACATGGACCGGATCATGGAGCTGTGCGAGGCCCGCGGCATCCCGGTGGTGGAAGACGCGGCGCATTCGCTCGGCACGCTCTGGCATGGCCGCAACATCGGCACCCTCGGCAAGATCGGCGTGTTCAGCTTCCAGTCCTACAAGATGGTCAACGGCGGCGAAGGCGGGATCCTGATCACCGACGACGCCGAGCTGGTTGCCCGCGCCGTGATCATGTCGGGCGCCTACGAGCACAACTGGAAGAAGCACAAAGGCCCGCACGGGCAGAACGCGCCCGAGCTCGCCGAGGCCTTCGCCCGCTGGCAGAACAAGCTGCCGCTCTACAACACGCGGATGTCGAACCTTTCGGCGGCGGTGATCCGGCCGCAGATCCCCGAGCTTGAACGCCGGGTGACCGATGGGCTCGTCAACCACGACTACCTGGCGGCCCGGCTGAACCAGAGCCCCTGGATCGACGTGCCCCCGCCGCTCGCCCCCGAGACGCGGGCGCCCGACTCGATCCAGTTCAACCTTTCGGCCATGTCCGACGACGAGGTGCATGCCTTCATGGCTGTGGCCAGGGACCGCGGCGTGGGCGTGCAGGTCTTCGGCATGTCCGAGGACAACGCGCGCGCCTTCTGGAATTGGCAGTTCCTACCCGAGGCCCCCGGCGCGCTGCCCCGGACCCGCACGATGCTGGCGCGCGCTTGCGACGTGCGCCTGCCGGTACGGCTGAAGCGGCCGGAACTTGACTTCATCGCCGACGTGCTGATCGGCGCGGCGGACGACGTGAAGGGCGCGGCGCTGGCCTACGGGACCTGACCGCTACGGTTCGCAGCGCACCGCCTGTGCGCGCGACCGCTCGGGCCCGGGGCACGATATGCGCCGCGCGATCCCGGCCGCAGAACCGGAAAGGAACCGGGCGGGCCCGAACAGGGTCCGCCCGTTGTCATGTGGGTGCAGCCTCGGTCAGAGGAGACTGTCGGCGACCTCGAGGCTGTCGGCATTCAAGACGCGCACCTCAAGGTCGCGTCCGACCCTGATTTCGACGTGATCGCCATTCTGCTGGATGTCGATGTCAGCCAGCGGGGCCTTGATCTTGATCGCGTCATCTTCGGCCGAAAAGCCTTCGATGATGTCGGTCGCGCCGTCACCGAGCGCTGCGCCGCGGAAAACGAACAGATCGTCGCCGTGGCCGCCAATGAGGCGATCCGCGCCCGCGCCGCCGATGAGGACGTCGTCACCGGCATGGGCGTAGATCTTGTCGTCTCCGCTCCCGCCCCGAAGTCGGTCATCGCCCTGACCGCCCCAGAGTGTATCGTCGCCGGCCTGGCCGTTCACGACGTCATCGTCGTCACCACCGTCGAGAAAATCGTCCCCGTGGCCGCCGCGCAGGATATCCTCGCCCACGTCGCCGAACATGTCGTCGGCGCCGGCTTGGCCGTTCAAGAGGTCATCGCCGGTACCGCCATCGAGGTAGTCATCGCCGATGCCGCCGCGCAGGATATCGTTGCCCGCGCCACCGTACATGACGTCCTTGCCGGCCTGGCCTCTCAAAAGGTCGTCGCCGGTTCCGCCGTCGAGATAGTCGGCGCCGGCGCCGGCCTTGAGTTCGTCATTTCCGACGCCGCCGAACAGAAAATCATCACCGCCATTGGCTGAAATGAAGTCATTACCCAGCTGACCGAAGATCACGTCCGTGCCATCGCCGCCGATCAGCCAATCGTCATAGCCGCCGGTTTCATGAAGCTCGTCATCGACGACGAATTCGGCGCGAATGACAGGTTCTGCCTCTGGGTCGGTTTCGGGGTCGATTTCGGGGTCGGTTTCGGGGTCCTCTTCGAGGACTTCCCATTCCCCGAACAGGACGTTGTTGCCAGCCCCGCCATGGAGGAAGTCGCCGCCGGCGCCGCCGACGATCACATCGTTGCCGTCACCACCGTAGAGACCATCGTCGCCGGCGCCACCGTAGACAATGTCGTCACCGTCTTCGGCCCAAACCTCGTCTTCGCCGAGACCGCCGAAAATCGTGTCGTTGTCCTCGCCGCCGTTCAGCGTGTCGTCACCGGGACCACCGTCGATCAGATCGTCCCCGGCGAGACCGTGGAGAAGATCGTTGCCTTCTTGTCCGGAGATCGTGTCAGCGTTTTCGGTCCCGAAGATTTCATCATCTTCAGACGTACCTGGGTACAATGCCATGGTTCTTTCACCTCAATTATTGCGACCGCCTTTTTCTTGGCTTTGGCCGCTTACACCACTCGTCGAACAGAATCGGTCGTTTGCCCGGAAGTTGTCAGCAGTCTGGCTTCATTTTTGCGACTATTTGGGTGATCGCAACAACCAGCGGCGGACAGTTCATGCGTTGGGATCAACGCGACGAATGAACCCTGTCGGTTTCTCGAGGACGGCCCTGTATCCGGCCCCGGGCTCTGTCAGACCGCTTTGGGAACCGAAGCCGGTCGCCGGCCGTCCGCCCAGGCCTGCACCGCCGCACCGAACGCCTCGAACAGCGGCCGCGACACCGGGTCGTTCGCCGCCTTGTATTCCGGGTGCCACTGCACCGCGATCGCGAAGCCGGCTGCATCTTTCACGTAGACCGCTTCCGGCGTCCCGTCGTCGGCCGTCCCGTCGACCACGATCCGCGCGCCCGGGGTCTTGATCCCCTGCCCGTGCAGCGTGTTGGTCATCACATCCCGAGCCCCCACCAGCCGGTGAAACACACCGCCCTCGGTGAAATGCACCGCATGACGAATGCCGAATTTCTCGTCGATCGTGCCGTCGGGATGCATCCGGTGGTTCATCCGGCCCGGCAATTCGCGGATCTCCGGCCAGAGCGTGCCACCCAATGCGACGTTCACTTCCTGGAAGCCGCGGCAGATGCCGAAGAATGGTTGACCACGCTCGACCAGCGCACGCACCAGCGGCAGGGTGATCGCGTCGCGGCAGCGGTCGAAGGCGCCATGCGCATCGGTCGCCGCCTCGCCGTATTCTTCGGGGTGCACGTTGGGCCGACCGCCGGTGAGCAGAAAGCCGTCGCAAACCTCGACGAGGTCCTCGACGCTCACATAATGCGGGTCGGCGGGGATGAGCAGCGGCATGGCGCCGGCCACCGCGGCCACTGCGGCCGAATTCATCGTGCCCCCTGCATGCGCCGGGTAGTCACCGCCAATCAGGGCGGCATTTCCAATGATGCCAACAACGGGGCGGGTCATGCGCGAGGTTTCTCCTTGTTTCGCCGCAGGATAGACCGTCGTCCGGCCAAGCGAAACCCTGACGCTGCGCCCGTCAGCCCTGCGTGCCCGGCGGCCGGCTTGCCACCACCAGCGCCCGTGTGACGATCCGCCCGAGCCCGCGGTAGCTGTGCTCGAAGCCCGCGTCGAAGTGCACCGCATCGCCCGCGTCGAGCCGGTGGACCCGGCCGTGGGCGGTGATTTCCAGCGCTCCCTCGATCACGAAGACAAGCTCCTCGCCCGGATGCTCATGCGGCTTCGAGGCGTCGCCCCCGGCTGGAAACTCTGCGACAAACCCCTCGAATCCGCGCCGGTCAGCCGCGAAATCGAGGCTCTCGAATGTATAGGCCGCGTCGCCATCCGGCAGGTCGGGCAGTGACAGCCTGTCCGATCCCTTCGTGATTTCAAACATCGGCCGTTCTTCATCGGCGCGAAAAAAATGGTCGAGCCCGACGCCGAAGACCAGGGCGATGCGCAGGAGCGTCGGCAGGGTCGCGAACACCTTACCCCGCTCGATCTTCGACAGCATCCCCGACGACAGACCGGAAAACGCCCCCAACTCCGTGAGCGCCAGCCCCTTCTCCAGCCTGAGGGCGCGGATCTTCGGTCCGATCCGGTAGGCTTCCAACCCGTCGTGCAGCGTTTCCGTCAGCATATGAAGCCGGTCTCCTTCCCGCCTGGCGCGACAGCCCGCCCGGCATGGTCTCTCGCATTGGTCCCGCAAATATCACGAAGCCGTGCATGACAGGAAAGGTCTCGGCACCAAATGAGGTTCCACCCGCATCAGAGGCACAACACAGCTCCACAAAGGACACACCCATGACCCTCGCCATTCCCTCGATCGAGACCGTCGCTCTCGCCCTCGGCGTCGCCGCCGCCCCGCCCGCCGCCCACGCGGACGGCCACGGCGGCATGGACATCGTCGATGCCGCGGTCGAAGCCGGAACCTTCAACAGCCGGGCCGCCGCGCTGACCGCCGCGGGTCTCGTCGACACCCTCAAGGGCGAAGGTCCCTTCACCGTGTTCGCACCGACCGACGACGCCTTCGCCGCTCTGCCGGCAGGCACCGTCGAGGACCTGCTGAAGCCCGAAAACATCGACCAGCTCACCGCCATTCTCACCTACCACGTCGTCCCGGGCGCGGTGATGGCCGCCGACGTGGTCGGCATCACCGAAGCGCCCACCGTTAACGGCGCGATGATCCCGGTCGCGGTGATGGACGGCAAGGTGATGCTCGGCGAATGCGTCCAGGTGACCGCCACCGACATCGAAGCCTCCAATGGCGTGATCCACGTGATCGACGGCGTGCTGCTGCCCTGATCTGACACCACCGGACAGTTTGTCCGGCGACGACCGGCCAAGCTGTCCGGCGACGACCGGCCAAGCTGTCCGGCGACGACCGGCCGGGCTGTCCGGCCGCGGCGCTCCTCCCGCCGCCCCGGACAGGCGCCCCGGACAAGCGCGCCGGACAGGCGCACCGGACAGGCGCACCGGACAGGCGCGCCGACACCGCAGGGCCCTGCCTGGCCTTCCCAAAGCGCGGCCGGCCTCCCCCGGCCGCGCGATACATCGCCGGTCGCGGCGATGCCGGTGGACCTCCTCCGGGCGCGCGTCTAGGTTGCCGCCAGCAGCCGCAAAGGACGCCCCCCCATGAAAGACACCAGCTCCCGAAAGATCCACCTCGCCGATTACACGCCCCCGGCCTATCTCGTCGAAGACGTGCATCTCACCTTCCGGCTCTCGGAGGACGAAACCCGTGTTCTCTCCCGCATCCGCTTCCGGCCCAACCCCGAGGCGACATCGCGCGAGTTCTTCCTGCACGGCGAGGAGCTGCGCCTGATCTGGTCAAAGATCGACGGCGAGGAGCTGATCCCGGACATGACCGAGGACGGGCTCACGGCCGAGGTGCCCGACGCCCCCTTCACCTGGGAGGCCGAGGTCGAGATCGACCCGTCCGACAACACAAGGCTCGAGGGGCTGTATCTGTCGAACGGCATGTATTGCACCCAGTGCGAGGCCGAGGGCTTCCGCCGGATCACCTTCTACCCCGACCGCCCCGACGTGATGGCGCCCTTCACCGTGCGGATCGAGGGCGATTTGCCGGTGCTGCTCTCGAACGGCAACCCGACCGGGTCCGGCGCGGGATGGGCCGAATGGACCGACCCCTGGCCGAAACCGGCCTATCTCTTCGCCCTCGTCGCCGGTGATCTGGTCGCGCGCGACGACAGCTTCACCACGATGTCCGGCAAGGACGTGGCGCTCAAGCTTTGGACCCGGCCCGGCGACGAGCACAAGACCGAATGGGCGATGGAAAGCCTCAAGAAGTCGATGCGTTGGGACGAAGAGGTCTACGGGCGCGAATACGATCTCGACATCTTCCAGATCGTCGCTGTCTCCGACTTCAACATGGGCGCGATGGAGAACAAGGGGCTGAACATCTTCAACACCTCGGCCGTGCTCGCCTCGCCCGACACCGCGACCGACGCGAACTTCGCCCGCATCGAGGGCATCGTCGCGCATGAGTATTTCCACAACTGGACCGGCAACCGGATCACCTGCCGCGACTGGTTCCAGCTCTCGCTCAAAGAGGGGCTCACCGTCTACCGCGACCAGTGCTTCTCCGCCGACATGCGCTCACCCGCCGTGCAGCGGATCGAGGATGTGCTGGCCCTGCGCGGCCGCCAGTTCCGCGAAGACAACGGGCCGCTCGCCCACCAGGTCCAGCCCGACAGCTTCGTCGAGATCAACAACTTCTACACCGCGACGATCTACGAAAAGGGCGCCGAGGTGATCCGGATGCTGGCCACGCTGGTGGGCCCCGAGGGGTACCGCAAGGCGCTCGATCTCTACTTCGAGCGCCACGATGGCGAGGCCTGCACGATCGACGACTGGCTGAAGGTCTTCGAGGATGCGACGGGCCGCGATCTCGCCCAGTTCAGGCTCTGGTACAAACAGCCGGGCACACCGCGTCTGCATGTCTCGGAAGACTGGAGCGATGGCGTCTACACCCTTCATTTCCAACAAGAACTGCCGCCGACACCCGGACAGGACGAGACCGCGCCGATGGTGATCCCGGTGGCCGTGGGGCTGCTCGGCCCGAACGGCGACGAGGTGGTGCCCACCCGTGTGCTGGAGGTGACAGAAGCCCGTCAAAGCTTCCGCATCCGCGGCCTCGGCGCCAAACCGACGCCCTCGCTGCTGCGCGATTTCTCGGCGCCGGTGATCCTCAAGCGTGCGTCCTCGCCCGAGGAGCGCGCCTTCCTGCTCGCCCATGACACCGACGCCTGGGGCCGCTGGGAGGCGGGCCGCGCCCTCGCCAAGGAGGTGCTGACGGAGATGGTCACCGGAGAAGAGCCGCCGTTGGGCCTCTACCTCGCGGCTCTCGCCACCATGCTGCGCGACGACGGCGCCGACCCGGCCTTCCGGGCGCTCGCCATGCGGCTGCCGGGCGAGGACGACATGGCGCAGACATTGGCCGACGCAGGGCTGACCCCCGACCCGGACGCGATCCACGACGCCGCCGAGACCCTGAAACAGGAGATCGCCGAACACCTGCAGGACAGCCTGCCCCGGCTTTCGGCCGAGATGGTGGTCGACGAGGCCTATGCGCCCGACCACGCGCAAGCCGGCAAGCGCGCGCTTTCGCTCGGGCTGCTCGCGCTTACCACCCGTCTCGACGGTGGCGAGGCCGCAGGCAAGCTGTTTCAGACGGCTGACAACATGACCCTCTCGCTCGGCGCGCTTGGCTGCCTGCTCGACGCCGAAAAGGGCGCGGACGCGCTCGCGGCGTTCGAAGAGCGCTGGCAAGACGACGCCCTGGTCATGGACAAGTGGTTCGGAATGCAGGTGGCCCATGCCCGCCCCGAAAAGGCGGCCGGTGTAGCCGAGGCGCTCACCGCGCATCCGGCCTTTACGATGGCCAACCCCAACCGGTTCCGCGCCGTCTTCGGCACGCTGGCAATGCACCCGGCGGGCTTTCATGCGAAAGACGGCGCCGGCTACCGCCTGCTTGGCGACTGGATCATCAAGCTCGACCCGAAAAACCCGCAGATTGCCGCGCGCATGTGTTCGGCCTTCGAGACCTGGGGCCGCTACGACGGCGACCGCCAGGGGGTGATGCGCGACCAGCTCGCCCGGATCGCGCGCACCGACGGGCTCAGCCGCGACACGTCGGAGATGGTTGGCCGGATCCTCGGGGACTGATTGGGGCTATGCCCTGATCCCCACCCGTCGCAGCAGCCCGAGGCCCCTTATCATCGGGCGCATCATCCAGCCCGGTATGCGTGGCATCCAGGCACGGATCGCCCGGTCATAGGCCGGGCGTTTCGCAAGCCGGGCGGCCCAGGCGTTCACATTCGGAAAAGATCGCATGTCGAAGCCAATAATCCGCAACAACACGTGCTGCGGCAGCCATGCGATATCGGCCAGCGTGTAGTGGTCGCCCACCAGATAGCTGTGCTTCGCCAGCGCGGCTTCCATCTGCGCGAACAGATCACGCAGGAGGGCGGCTGCACCCTCGACCTCCTCCGCAGAAAACCCGTTGAGCGATTTCTTGTGAAATTCTACCAGCTTCCTGTCGGCCACCAGTCGCTCATACCGGTCTATTTCGTTGGCGTTTTTCGACGCGCCACCGGTCGAGCCGTAGACGTAGGTCTTGACCGCGTCCATGTGCATCTCGGTCGACATTCGCACCCAGCGCTCCATATCGGCGCGTGCTTCGGATCCTTGGGGCGTGAAGCCGGGCTCAGCAAAGCTCTCCTCGAGATACGCCAGGATCTCGTCGGACTCGGTGATCACCACGCCGTCGTGCACGATGTCCGGCACCAGCCCCTTTGGGTTGATCGCGAGATATCAATCCTCAAGGTTTTCCTGGCGGCTTAGATCAATCGCGTGGCTCATCCAATCCAGCCCTTTTTCCTCGGCAAGGAGCCGAACCCGCATTGAGCCGTTCGAAATGCCGGCATGGTAGATGTGCAGGCCTTTGAGTGAGGTGATGGCGGGGTCGGCGGGCTGACATACGGGCATCCTTGTCTCCTGTCAGGCACCACAACGGCGCCTCTCAGGATTGCAACGGACGCACGCGGAGGTTCCGTCGCGCCGCAGATGGTCCGTTTTGTCGCGAACCCGCTCTCATGACCGCAACCGCAATCGGTTCGGCTGCCCGATCTGCCGTTGCCGGGTAGACCGCTTGGCGCAGCGGATCCGAAATACCGTTCGTCAGCCTTTGCAGTAAGGCTGCGACAGCATCCAGTTGCGCATGTCCTCGCGCTTTGAGCTTTGATGGAACGGGCCCCAATCGGCCGCGACCCCGCGCATGCCGGCGCTGATCACGCCGTCGCGCGGCACGGTCGTGTCGAGAATGCGGACCGCGCAGGAGAGGTTGGCGGCCCCGTCCTTGAGCGCTTCGCCCGAGCCCGCGCGGCATCCGTGGTAGCGCGCCGTGGCGGGCGAGATTTGCACCAGCCCGAACCAGCGACCGCCGCCGCCGACCACAGCCGGCTGCCAGGTGCTTTCGTGCTTGGCGAGCGTCGACAGGAGCCCGGTCCAGAACGCCTTGCGCCCCTCGGCATCGGATTTGGCATATCCCGGACACCAGGTCGCGATGTCGGCGGGCGTGGTGTTCACCAGGTTCTGGCCGTGGCTGTCGAGTGCTGAGAGTGTCGCCTCGGTCCAGCCGTCGGACGCCGCGACGTGGTCCCAGCGCATCGTCTGCTCATCGGCAGGCGGGCTCTTGGTCGAGAACAAGGTGTCGAGTTCAAGATCGAATTCGCCACCGGCGCACCCCGACAGCACCGCGAGCGCCGCGGCGATAGCAACAGTTTTCAAAGTCATCTCCGTCCCCCCGGACGTTTCCTACCCCTCGCAAGACAGCGATTCCGGTTGGTCCGGCAAGATAACCCTCGCGGAATGTTCGATTTCGGCAAGTTTTCGCCCATCCAGGCGAGTGCATACAAACCACATATGGCGCGGCTTCCCGGTTTTGCCACATCGCCGCCGCAATTCCGCCCGCCCCGCACCCCAGCATTTTAACCAAATTGCAAAGGTGGCTCTCGAATGGAAGTCCTGAACATTATCCGTGATTTCGCCCTGACCCATTCCAAAAGCCTGATCGCGCTGGCGATTGTCGCGCTGATCGTCCTGCGATACGGCGTGCGCATCCTGCGCTGGGCGCGCCGGGACGGGACCGGCCTGATCAACGATGACGACGCGGCGCGGTTCGAGATCGGCCTGCGCACGGATGACCCCGAGATCGAGCTGGCCGATGAAATCGCGACCGATCTCGGCAAGCTGATCGAGGCGGGCCGCTGGGATCTCTTCCACAGCCTGCTCGCCGCCTGGGAAACCGATCGGGCCACGACGCCTTTCGGAACGATGTTTCACCGCCTCGGCGTCGAGCGCGCTCTGTGGCCCTTCGAGGAGATCGAGGCGGGCATCGCAGAAACCGGACAGCGCCCCGAAGACGCCCATATCGACGCCATCGTGGCCGAGTTCGACACCCGCGCGGCGGCCGATCCGGAAGATCACGTTGCTGCGACGCTGGCCGCCCGTGCCCACATCGCCGCCGGCTGGATCGCACGCGGCGACGGTTCTCTCGAAGAGGCGAGCGCGAACAATCTTCGCCGCATGGCCGAGCACTACCGGGCGGCGGAGGCCCTGCTTGCCCAGCATGTCGCCAAGCGGTCCTCACTGGTGGCCGAAGCGCGGTATTTCGTCTGCCTCGGTCTTGAAACCGGCAGCACCCTTATCCGCCAGCGCTTTGCCGAATGGGTCGCGGTCGACCCCGATGATGTCGCGCCCTACCAGGCGCACGGGTTCCACCTTCTGCCGCGCTGGTTCGGCGACCTTGGAGAGCTCGAGGCCGAAGCCCGGCGCGCGGCCGAGGCCACGGCCCCCCGGCGCGGGGCGGCAGGCTACGTGGTCTTCCACGGCGGCATCATGTCCAACGACGCGCAGAGTGAAACCCTCGGCGTCATCGACCCGGCGCTCTTCGTGCGCTCCGCCCTCGACCGTGCGCGCACCGCGGGCAGCCAGTGGGGCGTGAACCGGATGGCCGAGTTCCTGTTGCTGGCCATGCTGGACAGCCGTGACGAGGCCCGCGAGGTCTACCGCGAGGGTCTTGTGCGGCTGGTGCACGATCACCTGCAGGTGCTGGTTCCACGGGCCTGGTCGAGCCCGATCGAGGATGTGCGCTGGGAGCTGGCCCGCCTGTTCAAGTCCGACCTCGCAGGCGGGGCGCGGGTCCGGGTGGGCGCGCGCGGCGTGGAGATCCTGCCACCCGAGCCGGAGGCGACCGTTCCGGCCTGAGCCGGAGGCGACCGTCCCTGCCCGAGCCGGAGGCGACCGTCCCTGCCCGAGCCGGAGGCGACCGTTCCTGCCCGCGCCGAAGGCGACCGTTCCTGCCCGAGCCGGAGGCGACCGTTCCTGCCCGCGCCGGAGGCGACCGTCCCTGCCCGCGCCGGAGGCGACCGTTCCTGCCCGAGCCGGAGGCGACCGTTCCTGCCCGCGCCGGAGGCGACCGTTCCTGCCCGCGCCGGAGGCGACCGTTCCGGCCCGCGCCGGAGGCGACCGTTCCGGCCCGCGCCGGAGGCGACCGTTCCGGCCCGCGCCGGAGGCGCGCCCCAGGCAACTCGCGCCAAAGGCGCGTTCCCCGGCAGCCCGCGCCCCCTTGCCGCCCTGCACGCCCTGTCCTAGAACGCCCCAAAGCGCACGTGAGGACAGACCCATGCTCGACCATCTCGCCTTCGAAGCCCCGAAGCCCTCGAAGATCGCCGGGGCCAAGGAAGATTGGGAACTGGTGATCGGCATGGAGGTGCACGCCCAGGTCTCCTCCAACGCCAAGCTGTTCTCCGGCGCCTCGACGAAATTCGGCGCCGAGCCCAATTCCAACGTCGCTTTCGTCGACGCGGCCATGCCCGGCATGCTGCCGGTCATCAACGAATACTGCATCGAGCAGGCGGTGCGCACCGGGCTCGGGCTCAAGGCCGAGATCAATCTCGTCAGCGCCTTCGACCGCAAGAACTACTTCTACCCCGACCTGCCGCAGGGCTACCAGATTTCGCAGCTCTACCACCCGATCGTCGGCGAGGGCGAAGTGATCGTCGACATGGGGCCGGGGGTCGCGCGCCGGGTGCGGATCGAACGCATCCACCTCGAACAGGACGCCGGCAAGTCGATCCACGACATGGACCCGAACATGTCCTTCGTCGACCTCAACCGCACCGGCGTGGCGCTGATGGAAATCGTCTCCCGCCCCGACATCCGCGGCCCCGAGGAAGCGGCGGCCTACGTGCAGAAGATCCGCCAGATCCTGCGCTACCTCGGTACCTGCGACGGCAACATGCAGGAAGGCTCCCTGCGCGCCGACGTCAACGTTTCGGTCTGCCGCCCCGGCCAGTACGAGCGCTACATGGAGACCCAGGATTTCGACCATCTCGGCACCCGCTGCGAGATCAAGAACATGAACTCGATGCGCTTCATCCAGGCCGCGATCGACGTCGAGGCCCGCCGCCAGATCGCGATCCTGGAAGACGGCGGCAGCGTCACTCAGGAAACCCGCCTCTACGACCCTGACAAGAACGAGACCCGCTCGATGCGCTCGAAAGAAGAGGCGCATGACTACCGCTACTTCCCCTGCCCGGACCTGCTGCCTTTGGAGATCGAGCAGGCCTGGGTCGACGACATCGCCGCCGGGCTACCGGAACTGCCGGACGAGAAAAAGGCGCGCTTCGTGACCGAGTTTGGCCTCTCCGAATACGATGCCGGGGTGCTGACGGCGGACGTGGACGCGGCCACCTATTTCGAGGCGGTCGCCGCGGGCAACGACGGCAAGCTCGCCGCCAACTGGGTCATCAACGAGTTGTTCGGCCGGCTGAAAAAGGATGACACCGATATCAGCGAATGCCCGGTCAGCCCGACCCAGCTTGGCGGCGTCATCGCGCTGATCGCCAAGGGCGACATCTCCGGCAAGATCGCCAAGGACCTGTTCGAGATCGTCTACACCGAGGGCGGCGATCCGGCCGAGATCGTCGCGGCGCGCGGCATGCGCCAGGTTACCGACACCGGCGCCATCGAGGCCGCCGTCGACACGGTCATCGCCGACAACCCGGCCCAGGTCGAGAAAGCCAAGGGGAACCCGAAACTCGCCGGCTGGTTCGTCGGCCAGGTGATGAAGGCCACCGGCGGCAAGGCCAACCCGAAGGCGGTCAACGAGATCGTGGCGGCGAAGCTCGGGCTCTGAGCCGCGCCCGGATCGACGCTGCCACGCTTCTCTGGTCCGCGAACGCCCGGGGGTCACAGGGGGCAGCGCCCCCTCGAAACAGACCTGCGCGCCGAAGGCGCACCGCTTGACCACGTCAGGCATCGCAGAAGGAAAACCCGATGAGCACCCCGCATATCTCCACCGTGATGGAAGTCGTCCCCGAGTGGATCGACTACAACGGCCATATGAACATGGCCTTCTATTCGGCGCTGTTCGACCGGGCCGCGGATGAATTCTACGAACAGATCGGGCTCGGGGCGTCCTACGCGCAAAGCCGGGGGTTCACCTCCTACACCGGCGAGGTCAAGATCCGCTACCTGCGGGAGCTGCACCTCGGCCAGACGCTCCGCGTACATTCCTGGCTGCTCGATCATGATGCCAAGCGGTTCCACACCTGGCAGGAGATCCATGCCGACGACGGGGTCATAGCGGCCACCGCCGAGACGCTGGCACTGCATATCGACATGTCGGGCCCGAAGGTCGCGCCCTTCCCCGACGACATCGCCGCCGGGCTCGACGCTTTCGCCGTCAAACATGGGCTACCGGAGATGCCCGAGGGCGCGGGCCGGGCGATCGGGATCCCCCGCCGGTAAAGCGCCGGGGCCCCGCGCGCAGGGCCCGGATCCCCCTTCTCCCCCCTCCCCTGCGCGACAGTTTCTGCGCTCGAAAGTCGTGGCGGCGCGGACCGCCGGTTGTCTGGCCCCCCGGGGTGTCGGATTATAAAATCCGGCGACGCGCGGGACGTGGACGCGGGGCCGCCGGCCGCTCCCTCAGGTCAAGCGCAAATCTGCCACAGCCGCGTGACGCTCCCAAACGTGTTTGGACAGGGCCTCCCGGATCAGCTAAGGTTGCATTTGTGCAAGTCGAAGGACCGACAGAATGACGTTTGAATACAAGGTGGTGCCGGCGCCGACCCGGGGCCGCAAGGCCAGGGGCGTCAAAACCCCGGCCGACCGTTTTGCCCGCGCCCTCGAGGACGCGATCAACGACCTCGCGGCGGATGGCTGGGAATACCTGCGTACCGACACGCTCCCCGCCGAACAGCGTCAGGGGCTCACCGGGCGCACCACCGTCTACCAGAACATGCTGGTCTTCCGCCGCGCCGTCGAGACGGAGGCGAAAGTCGAGGATATCGTCGCGACCGCCCCCGCGCCGGCTGTGGAACCGCGCGCCCCGCGGCCCGTCGTGCCGGCGGACATGCCGACCGCCGAGCCCTCCTCCGTGCCGTCCCCCGAGACGTCCACGGGCAACACGCTCGACACGTTGATCGCAGAAGAGCTCGCCGCCGCCCGTGCCCCCCGCCTGCCGTCCGCCGGCGCCGCGCAGGAAGCCCCCGCCACGCCGGTCAAGGCCCCCGCCGTCGGCGGCGCAAAAAACGAGGTCGCCGCCGAGTAGACGGCCGAGTAAACCGCCGAGTAGGCCGCCAGGTGGACTGGACGCGGATCAGCCGGAAATTTCCAATGCCAGCGCATGAATCCGCCCGGTGATCTCCGGCCCCAGCGCCGCATGCACCGCGCGGTGGCGCGCGACCCGGCTCATATCGGCGAACCCGGGCGCTGCGATCCGCACCCGAAAATGACTGTCACCCGACCCGTCATCGCCCGCATGCCCGCCGTGAGCTTGGCTTTCATTGATGATTTCGAGGGCGGTTGGCGCAAACGCCGCCTCGAGTTTTGCGCGGATTTCAGCGTCAACACTCATTTTTCTTCTCCTGCCTCTTCAAACATCGGTCAAATGATCTAAACTCCCGCGTCCGAGTCGAGAAGAGATGAAGTATGATTAAGTCCGATCCCTTTGGCTTCGACATGTCAGTGTCGGCCTCCAAAAAGAAGAAAACCCGAGGCAAACGCGGCATGTCGGGGGCTTTCGAGACCTCGCAGCGCGCCTGCGAGCACCCCGGCTGTCGGGAGGTCGGGCAGTACCGGGCGCCCAAAAGCCCCGACGAGCTCGACGAGTACAAGTGGTTCTGCAAGGATCACGTGCGCGAGTACAATCTCAAGTGGAACTTTTTCAACGGGGTCGGCGAGGAGGAAATCGAGGAACAGGCACAGAAGGACCGCGTCTGGGAACGCGAGACCAAGCCGTTCAAGAAATCGGCCGAGGAGCGGGCCTGGAGCCGGCTCGGCGTCGATGACCCGCACCAGGTTCTGGGTGAAAACGCCACCCGCAACCCCGGCCGTGCGGCCACCGGCGGCAAGAAGCTCCCGCCCACGGAACGGCGCGCGATCGAGATCCTGGAAGCCAAGGACGGCTGGACCAAGGCCGAGGTGCGCAAGGCCTACAAGGCGCTCATCAAGGTGCTGCACCCCGACATGAACGGCGGCGACCGCAGCCAGGAGGAACAGCTGCAGGAGGTCGTCTGGGCCTGGGACCAGATCAAGGACAGCCGCAACTTCAAGTGAG
>Ga0209121_10001432_pt1 | contig 25079 bp, 20 predicted proteins | sample Cruoilmetagenom3_FD_187292 | JGI IMG/M metagenome (GOLD analysis project Ga0209121, IMG submission 187292) | Oil polluted marine microbial communities from Coal Oil Point, Santa Barbara, California, USA - Sample 3 (SPAdes) (version 2) | ecosystem: Environmental > Aquatic > Marine > Oil seeps ... | reverse complement strand
CCTGTTCGACCGCGCGCCAGAGGTTGTGATGGCAACCGGGGCCGTGTTGATTGATGGCATCCTGGGGCCTGGGTATAGCCATGTGGCGGGCCAGCAGTTTCTTGATACGGCGCAACCTGTGCATTCGGGCGCTATGCCGACAGAGGTGTATAACGGCTATGGGTGCAACATGGCGGTCCGGATGGCGACCGTCGCAGCGCATGGCCTGCGCTTTGACCTGACCCTTCCCTATTATGGCTGGCTGGAAGATGTGGATTTTTCGCGCCAACTTGCGCCCTACGGGCAGATCGTCAAGGATCCGAACATGCAGGGGGTTCACCTGGGAACCAAGGTTGGCCGGTCCCGGGGGGTTCCGCTGGGGTATTCCCAGATCGCCAACCCGGTATATCTTATTCGCAAGGGCACGATGAATCGTCGGCGCGCCTATCGCCTGATGATCCGGAACCTGATGGCCAATTTTGGTAAGGCTCTGATCCCGGACCCTTTGGTGGATCGCCGGGGCCGGGCCAAAGGCAACCTGTTGGCCTTGCGTGATCTTATCACCGGCCACTTGTCGCCACAGCGCATTCTGGACCTGTAACAGTGCACCCGCAACAAACCAGCGATACCAGGCCCGCCCCGAAACAGCGGGTTGTGATCCTGAACGATTCCAGCGTGGCGCGCGGAGGCGCGACCGGGCTTGCCCTGTTATCCGCGCGCTTGTTGCGCGAACAGGGTCGGGATGTCACTTTCATCAGTGGCGATGGCGGCAATGGCGGTGAGCTTGCAGCGCTTGGTGTTGAACTGATCGCGCTTGGCGGCAAGTTGCTGCTGGAAGAAGATCGGCTGCGGGCCCTGCGCAACGGGATTTACAATACCGGGCTTAGGGACCGCGTTGCCAGTTATATCGCGTCGCAAGATACAGACGAAACTGTCTATCACCTGCACGGTTGGTCCCGCATTCTATCGCCAGCCATCTTTGATGCCCTGACCCCCGTCGCAACCCGCACCTTTATCCATGCGCATGACTTTTTCCTGGCCTGCCCAAATGGGTCATATTTTGACTTTCGGAGAAAGCAAATCTGCACCCGTCAGCCGCTGTCGGCGGGGTGCCTTGCAACCAATTGCGACAAGCGGTCCTATCCGCAAAAGCTGTGGCGCGTTTTGCGGCAGGGTGCAGTACGGCGTGCTTTGGATCTGAATGCCGGGTGGGCCGGAATCCTGATCTTGCACGAAGGGATGTCTGCGGGCTTGTCACGGGCCGGGATTCCAAAGCATCTGATGACAACGGTCCGCAATCCTGCGCACCCTTTTTCGCAACATCGTATCAAAGCCGAAAAAAACAGCCGGTTCTGTTTCATTGGCAGGACAGGAACGGGAAAAGGACTGGCCGCGCTTTGCGAGGCCGCCCAAATGGCTGGTGTCCCGTTGCGTGTGATCGGCGATGACAGCGATCAGCCCGAACTGCGCAACAAGTACCCACAGGTCGAATTTACCGGATGGGTTGATCAGGCAAAAATCCGCGATTATCTGCAGGATGTCCGCGCGCTTGTCATGCCCTCCCTTTTTAGCGAGCCATTTGGGCTGGTCGCAGCCGAAGCGTCCCTTAGCGGGCTGCCCGTGGTCATTTCGCAAACAGCACTGCTGGCAACCGAGGTAGCGGAACACGGGTTGGGCTTTGCTATTGACCCTCTCAACCTCTCAAACTTTGCCGATGTCCTTTCCCAAGTGGCCGAACTTCCGGAAGAGGACGTTCACAGGATCAGCGAGCGCGGGTTTTCGGGGGCAACGTCCCTGTCCCAGACGCCCGCCACCTGGATTTCCCAGTTGAACGGCCTTTACCGGGGGGCCCTGCGGTCCGAAACCGAGGCAGACCAACATCGCAACCAGACTGAGCCGTCGCTGCGCCCCCAAATGGCTGACCCGCATTTATAACTGGACTCCAAGCATGTTACAAAAACGAGAATACCGTGACCAAAAATAAGGGCCCCCGGCGTGACATCGGGCGGCTTGACCAGATTGATGGGTTACGCGCGGTCGCTATTCTTTGGGTGGCCCTGTATCACTATGCGGTATTCTGGGCCCCGTCAGGCAAAGGCCTGAACCTGTTGCCTTATGGCGATGCCCTGGCCCACCTGCCGCTTGCAAATGTGGGGTTTCTTGGCGTTCATCTGTTTTTCATCGTCTCCGGCTTTGTCATTACATTCAGCCTGGAACGTAGCAAGGGCATGTCACATTTTTCGCTGTTGCGGGCGATCAGACTATGGCCCGCCTTACTGATCTGCGGAACGATAACATTCCTTTTGACCACGTCCCTGGGTCCGGCCTCGCTGGTTCGCTCGCCCCTGGAATATCTTCTAAGCCTGACTTTCGTCCCACCGGCGCATATCGGTCGGTTGCTGGGGCAGCCCGGCCTTGAATGGCTTGACGGGGCCTATTGGTCTCTTTGGACTGAGGTGCGGTTTTACATCATCGCTGCAAGTATGTTTTTCCTTGCGCGATCGCGATTTCAGCCCCCGTCATGGTCCCGGTTTCTGGTTATATGGACAGGTTTCGCAATCGCTTCGGCTTTCATCCACCTTTGGGGGATGGCCTTTGGGGGGGCATCAAATGCTTTGTCCCGGTTGCTGTTCGCGCAATACCAGCCCTATTTTTCGGCAGGAATTGCTTTGGCGATACTGCGGACAGGCAAAGAACGCACCGGCGCGATGGGTCTGCTCGTGTTTACAGTTCTCCAGGCCTTTGCTTATCCTCTGCTTCAGGCTGGCTCGCTTCTCATCGCGGAATGGGTCGGCCTGTCTATTGTTTTTCTACTTGCCATTGTCGCGACCCAGGCCCGACGCTCGTTGCCCATTTTGTCATGGAGAGCGGTTGTCGTTGTGGGGCAGGCTTCGTACGCCTACTATCTGCTGCACCAAAACTCTGGCCTCGCCCTTTTGGCTGGCTTTGCAAACGATACTGATCTGTCGCCTATCGTGTTGATGATAGCGATACAGATCCTGCTGTTGGTCGGGGCGATGCTGTTGACGTTCTATGTCGAGACACCACTTCGTCTGACATTACGCAGAACGGCCTCGCTTCGCAGCCGTTTTGCGGAAAAACTGTAAGCAGGGCAGAACGGAACCACTGTGCATCCTGGCCACAACCCTGCGGCGGCACATTATAAGGCGTCACTCGCAACCCGGGGCACAAAAGCGCCCCGGGCAAAAAAGAAGAGACCGCCTAATCTTGCGACCACGATCCCGTTCCATGGCCAGCGTGGCCGCCTGACACTTCGTCGATGGACTCGTCTGACAAATCTTGTGGCAAGACCAGGTTCAGCACGATGGCGATTAACGCGGCGGGCAGCAAGCCACTCGTCATCAGGATGCGCAGCGTATCGGGCAGGTATTTCACCGCGTCCGGTTCCAGTTGCAGCCCCAGGCCAATCGACAGGGCAATCGCAAAGATCACCATGTTGCGCCGGTTCCAGGCCACGTCCGACAGCATCGAGATACCCGCCGCCACAACCATGCCAAACATCACGATCACCCCGCCGCCCAGCACCTCGATCGGGATGGTGCGGATGATCGCGCCGACTTTGGGGACCAACCCACAGATGATCAGAAAGATCGCGCCGATGGTCACCACATGGCGGCTCATCACGCCGGTCATGGCGATCAGGCCAACATTCTGGCTGAACGAGGTGTTGGGAAAGCCCCCGAACAGGCCGGCAAAGGCGGTGCCCAGACCGTCGGCATAGGTGGCCCCGGCGATTTCAGTATCCGTGGCCTCGCGCCCTGCCCCGCCTTTGGTGATGCCAGACACATCGCCCACGGTTTCAATCGCCGACACAAACGCCATCAGGCAAAACCCGATGATTGCCGCCGCCGAAAATTCGAACCCGTATTTGAACGGCACCGGCAGCGCAAAGGACGACGCACGCGACCAACTGGTGCCGATGGTGTCAAACGTGATCATACCGACGCCCAGCGCATAGACATACCCCACCGCAAGGCCGATCAGCACGGCCGAGATTGACAGCATGCCTTTGGTGAAAAACTTTAGCCCCAGCGTCACGATGATCACCACCAGCGCCGCCGACCAGTTCAGCAACGATCCATATTCGGCAGCGCCCGACATCTTGGCAGGCACGCCGCCCGCTGCGTATTGAATACCAACCTTGACCAGCGCCAGGCCAATCATGGTCACCACAAGGCCAGTGACCAGCGGCGGCAGGGCAAAGCGAATTTTGCCAATGAACGTCCCAAGGAAGGCATGGAAGATGCCGCCGATGATCACCCCACCAAACAGCGCGGCCAGACCATCGACACCCTTGCCCGCCACCAGCGGGATCATAATCGGCAGAAAGGCAAAGCTGGTCCCCTGCACAATCGGTAGTGCCGCGCCAACCGGGCCGATGGTGATCGTCTGCAACAAGGTAGCCACCCCGGCAAACAGCATCGACATCTGGATCAGGTACAGCAGTTCCGGGAAATCAGGTGAGTTGGAGCCAAAGCCAAATCCGGCGGCCCCGGCGACGATGATCGCGGGGGTCACGTTGGACACGAACATCGCCAGAACGTGCTGAATGCCCAGCGGAATCGCCTTGTGCAGGGCGGGGGTATAGTTGGGGTCGCGCAGTTGTTGCGGCGTCCCGATCGAAGTGTCAGCCATGTTTGTTGTCCCTTGTTGAAGCTATCTGAAACCGGCGCTGTTTCTAGGTGTTGGCGTCCGGGTCGGGCGTTTCTACCACATAATGTGTTTCAAACCAAAATTCCTGCAGATTTCCTCCCGCGCCGATACGGTCGATGACCACGTATTGACCTTCCGACTCTATCGGGGCCAGCACCCCGTGCCAGACGCCGCGATGCAGATTGACCGACTGCCCCGGCCCGGTGATAAAGGCGCGCAAGTTCACCGGTTTGCCGCCCTGATCCGCTGCCACAATCACCAGAAACGGCACGCCGGTTAGCGGGATAAACGCCTGACTGCCCGCCGGGTGACGCTCGACCATATCCACCACATAGGGGAAACGGCGCGCCTTGGCGTCAAACAGGCTGATCCCGGCGCGGCCATCGCTGAAATCGAGCTGCGCCAGATCGTGATACCGCCCGCAACGCCCCTGATTGATGATCTTGTCGGGCGCGCCCGAGACCTCGATCACATCGCCATAAGGGGCAAAACCCGCCGCCGTCAGCGGTTGGGGTGTCAGCGTATGGCTCATCCGGGCAACATATCGCGCAGGCGCAGTTCGGCAATGCGTTCGACCTGTTTGCAGGCCTCGGTCATTTCGGTGGCGGTGTCGTTGCTGACACGACGCTCAAACGCCGCGCGGATTGTGGCCTTGGTGTTGTCGCGCACCGCGATGATAAAAGGAAAGCCGTGTTTGGCGGTATAATCGCCATTCAGCCGGGTGAACATGTCGCGCTCGTCATCCGTTAGCAAATCTAATCCAGCACCCGCCTGTTCAGATGTGCTGTCTGCGGTCAACCGGTTGGCCTGCGCCAGTTTGCCCGCCAGATCCGGGTGCGCCCGCAGCACGCCCAGCCGTTCGTCATTGCTGGCCGACCGGAACATCCGCGCCAGCGCGTTATGCAAGCCGCCCGGCGTGTCATGCGCCGCGCCAAGTTCCAGATCAAACGCGCGCTCTGCAATCCAGGGGGAATGTTCGAACACCGATCCGTAAGTGGCAACAAACTGATCCCGTGGCATTTGCGACGGGCGCGCATGGGTCTGGGCAGGATGGGTTTTCGCCCAATGTTCAGCGATTTGCAGGCGGGTGGCGAACCAGACGTCCGGCTGGGCGTTTGCGTATTCAAGAAACCGCTTTAACGCCATGATCCGACCCGGACGGCCAATCAGGCGGCAATGCAGACCAATCGACAGCATTTTTGGCTGACCCTCAGCACCTTCTTCGTAAAGCGCATCAAAGCTGTCTTTGAGATAGGCAAAGAACTGATCGCCCGAATTGAACCCCTGCGGCGTGGCAAAGCGCATGTCGTTGCAATCCAGCGTATAGGGCACCAGCAACTGATCACGGTCGCCATAACGCGCCCAATAGGGCAGATCATCGGAATAGATATCGGCGATATAATCAAACCCGCCGGTTTCCGCCGCCAATTGCACGGTATTGACCGAACAACGCCCGGTGTACCAGCCGCGCGGGCGTTCACCGACCACTTCGGTATGCAGGCGGATCGCCTCGACCATGTCAGCGCGTTCGGCACCCTCGGGGTGGTCCTTGTAGTCGATCCATTTCAGCCCGTGGCTGGCAATTTCCCAGCCTGCCTGGGACATGGCGGCCACCTGATCGGGCGAGCGCGCCAGTGCGGTCGCCACACCGTAAACAGTGATGGGTGTGTCTTTCAGCAACCGGTGCAGCCGCCAGAACCCGGCACGCGCGCCGTATTCATAGATTGATTCCATGTTCCAGTGACGCTGACCGGGCCAGGGGGACCCGCCGACGATTTCAGACAGGAACGCCTCGGACGCACCGTCGCCGTGCAGCAGGCAGTTTTCGCCGCCCTCTTCGTAATTCATCACGATCTGCACTGCGATTTTAGCGCCATTGGGCCAGGCGGCATTGGGGGGATTGGCACCATGGCCGATCATGTCGCGCGGGTATCTGTTCATGGTGTTCCTTGGGTTTTCTTCGTTGTAATTCAGAATAATGGCGGGAACTTTCAAAAAATAGCAAATACACTGTCAAACAGCCATTATTTGCCAATATCTGCGCGCTGCGGCACACCAATTGCACAAACAGGAGGCACCACCATGACCGGCTATCTGACCACCCATGTTCTGGACACCGCCCGCGGCTGCCCCGCCGAGGGCCTGCGGATTGAACTATATCGCATCGAAGGTGAAAGGCGTTCGCACCTGCGCACGCTGGAAACCAACAGCGACGGGCGCACCGATACGCAGATCCTGCCCGCTGATGGCTTTGCCATCGGGGAATATGAACTGGTGTTTCACGCCGGGCCCTATCTGGATGCCTGCGACACCCCCCCCGAAAACCCACGGTTCCTGAACGTCATCCCGATCCGGTTTGGTATGTCAGAGGCCACGCATTACCATGTGCCCTTGTTGCTGTCACCGTTTGGCTATTCGACCTATCGCGGCAGTTGACGGCGCGGAAAGGCTGATGATCCGGGCATCAGGCCGGTTGCAGGGGTTCGGCTTTCGAATGCCTGTTTGCGATAAAGGCGCAAATGCAGTTTTCCAGTTTGGTCTCTGGTCCATTCGACAATCCGTTCGCGTGACAGGTCGCTGTCCATACGATGGGTCTGGGCCCGGATGCAAAACCCTTGTCTGTCAGCGCGGCCAGATACAACATAGCCCAAGGTCCGCATAAGGTTGTGGTTCTATATCAAACCACCCCGGTGGAAATTGAGCATCCAAACCATCCCCGTCTTTCACAAGACACCTATTTCAAGACGATCAAAAAGCTAAGGTTTCACCTGTCGCCAGCGCCAGGCCATCGACAACGGCGGTAAAGGCCTCTGACCGGTGCTGGCGCGCCATTGGGCAGGTGGCCTGGGCCTCGGCGGCGACCATATTCATCAGACTGGAGCCGCCGACCAAAATCACCGACCCAATCTGATCAGGTCTGGTGCCTGCAAGGCTTAATGTGGCATAAATTGTCTCGCGCAGGCGGTCGCGAAAATTGGCCAGTGCAGCATTCAGCGAGGCGGCGTTGATCGGCGCGGCAAGCCCTGGTTCAATGTAGCCCATGTCGATAGAAACCGCCCGTTCGCCCGCATTCGCGGCGATCTTGCCTTTTTCTACGGCAAACGCCAACTCGTGCCCTAGGTGATCCTCGATCACCGTCGCAAGCCGTCCGATTTCCTTTGGATTGACGGCGTATTTGGCCATGTCCTCAACAGCCCGCTGCGTATCGCGTGTATAGAGAAACGGAATTTTGGCCCAGGTAGAAAGGTCTCGGTAGATGGCATTCGGGATGGGCAACAATCCGTCGCCAAAGGTGCGGCGCAATTGCCCGCCATGCCCCAGATGCGGCATGACATGCGCCATTGAAACCGCATGGTCGAAATCTGTGCCACCCAGCCTGATACCATGGCTTGCCAATATCCGGATCCGGTTTCCGACCGTTTTAAAAACCGAAAAATCCGAGGTGCCGCCGCCGATATCAACGATCAGCCCGGTGTCGTCGGGCCGCCCAAGCCGATAGCTTGCCAGCGCCGCAGCTTCGGGTTCAAACATGAACTGGACCTTTTCGAAACCAGCGGCAAGATAGCAGGCGCGCAGGTCACTTTCGGCGCGCGCATCACGTTCCGGGTCGGCGGTGTGAAAATGCACCGGGCGACCCGACAAAACTTGTGTGAATTGTTGGCCGGTTTGTGCTTCGGCGCGCTGTTTCATCGTGGCCAGAAAGGCGGTGACAATCTCGGCCAGAGTGCGCCGCTTGCCGCCGATTGCCCGGGATTCGTGAAACAGCGTGGTGCCCAGAACACTTTTCAGGGCCCGCATATAGCGCCCGTCTTCGCCCGCGATCAGCGCCTGCGCGGCTGCCGAGCCGATCCCCATCTCCCCCTCGTCCATGGGAAAGAAAACCGCCGTCGGCAGCGTCTCGCCGCCATGTTCGATGGCCAAACGCTTCGGGGCGGTTCCCTGAAGAATTGCTGCCGCCGAATTCGATGTTCCAAAGTCTATGGCAAGCGTATTGGGGGACATCACAGGCATCCTCGGATCACAAAGAGGCTGCGCAGTTATCCAAATGCGGCTTGCGAGGCAAGGGGCAAACTCGGTGGGTTGCTGACAATCTGGCCCAACCGAGCCGGACTGAAATCACGATCAGGGTTGTGCCGCAGTTTTATGGATGATTGGGACCATTGTTTTGCAACTGGCGATTGGCTGCAAACCTTACAGTACCCGCTTCACCGCCCTTTTTGAATCCGCGCCTCGGCGACCTTGACGGCCCCGCCCACGCAATCCACCATGAAATCCATGAACAGGCGCGCCTTGGGGTCCTGATGACGCCGGTGGGTGTAAAGACAGGCCATTTGCACCGGCTCGGGCGGGGTTGCCTCGGCCACAGGCACAAGCGCGCCGGAAATCAGATGGTCGGCCACTTCGAACGCCGGTTTCATCGCAACGCCCTGCCCCGACAACGCCCAGTCTGTCAGCACATCGCCATCGTCGCATTCATAACGCCCTGACACGGCGAACCGCTGCGGGCCATCGGCTGTCATCAGCCGCCACTGAAATTCGGACGCGCCGGGAAAGCGCAGGTTCAGGCATTCATGCGCGCCGTTGACCAGATCGGCGCCCGACGCAGGCGTCCCCCGTTCCGCAAGATAGCTGGGGGCCGCAACCATCACCCGCTGGCAATCGGCGATCTTGCGGATGCGCAGGTTGCTATCTGCAGGCTGGCCCAGAAAGAACGCCAGATCCAGCCCTTCGGTTGTCAAATCCACGCTGCGATCACTTAGACGCAGGCGGATGTCGATCTGTGGATAGTCCTTTAGAAACGCCGGCACTTCGGGCGCGATCAGCCGCCGCCCCATCCCCAAGGGGGCCGCCACATATAACGAGCCACGGGGGTTGTCGGTCATGCCGGCAACCTTGGCCTCGGCCTCGTCCACCGCATCCAGAACCGCCACCGCGCCGCCATAAAACGCCTTGCCCTGTTCGGTGGCCGACAGGTTGCGGGTGGTGCGCTGGAACAGGCGCACGCTTAGATGTTCCTCAAGCTGGGATATTCGCGCCGACGTCACCGCTGGCGAAATGCGCAAATCGCGCCCGGCGGCGGACATACTGCCTAATTCATAGACACGCACGAAGGTGCGGATGTTATCGAGATAGGACATTGTTCCAATTTTTTTGATACAGTTTGATAATATACGGGAATACCGAATAAACGCCGCCTTGCCTAGTCTGGCGCAAACCCAACCAAAAGGCCGCCGCCATGTATGATCTTGCTATATTCTGGGACTGGACCGGCTTTGCCGTGCGCTGGCTGCACGTGATCACCGGCATCGCCTGGATTGGGTCGTCATTCTACTTCATCGCGCTGGATCTGGGGTTGCGCCAGGCCGATGACCTGCCCGTGGGTGCCCATGGCGAGGAATGGCAGGTGCATGGCGGCGGGTTCTACCATATCCGCAAATATCTGGTCGCCCCCGCCGAGATGCCCGACCATCTGACCTGGTTCAAATGGGAAAGCTATGCCACCTGGCTTAGCGGTGTGGCGATGTTGATGATCGTCTATTGGGCGGGGGCCGAGCTGTATCTGATCGACGCCACCAAGGCCGATCTGGCGGTCTGGCAGGGAATTGCGATTTCGGCGGCCTCGCTGACCATCGGCTGGCTGGTCTACGATTTCCTTTGCAAATCCGGGCTGGCCGCGCGGCCTACCGCGCTGATGGTGCTGCTGTTTGGTCTGCTGGTGGCGATGGGCTGGGGCTATAACCAGATCTTCACGGGCCGGGCGATGATGCTGCATCTGGGCGCGTTCACCGCCACCATCATGACCGCCAATGTGTTTTTCATCATCATGCCAAACCAGCGCATCGTGGTGGCGGATTTGCAGGCCGGGCGCACGCCGGATCCCAAGTATGGCAAGATCGCCAAGCTGCGGTCGACCCATAACAATTACCTGACGCTGCCAGTGCTGTTCCTGATGCTGTCGAACCATTACCCGCTGGCCTTTGCCACCCAGTACAACTGGATCATTGCGGCACTGGTGTTCCTGATGGGCGTCACCATCCGGCATTATTTCAACACGCGACATGCCCGCAAAGGCAACCCGACCTGGACCTGGCTGGCAACCGCGCTGCTGTTCCTGACCATTATCTGGCTGTCGACCGCGCCCATGCAAGACACGCTGGAACAGGCCGAGGCCCGCCCCCTGACGCCGTTCGAACAGCGCATGGCCAGTGCCGACGGGTTCGACGACGCGCATGACGTTGTGCTGGGGCGCTGTTCGATGTGCCACGCGCGCGAACCGGTCTGGGATGGCATCCGCTGGGCGCCCAAAGGCGTGCTGCTGGAAACCCGGGCCGATGTGGCACAAAACGCCCGACGGATCTATCTTCAGGCCGGGGTCAGCCACGCGATGCCCCCCGCCAACGTGACCTTTATGGACCCCGAAGACCGGTTGGCGATCAGACGCTGGTATCGCGCAACGCGGATGTAGCTGCCTTTGGATGAATTCAGGCATTGCAGACGCGAAATCTAGGCCATTTTTGGCCGTCGCCCACGAAACTTGGTGATTTCCCCAAGAAATAGATTTATCCGCCGACCTCTGATATGGTATCAAATCCCCAACCCCGCTAATCCGATTTCAATAAAGGTGGGCAGACAGGACAAAGGCAATCATGCGCCTTGCAATGCAGACGATTGACCGATGGGGTGCAATCCTTCGCGGGATTGCCACATTTTGTGCCGTTGTGATGCCCGGACTTATCCTGGCGGCTGAGGCAACCCTGACAGCCCCCGGCGCGCCCGAGAATCTGCAGGACCGGTTGCGCGGATCCTCAGCGGCCCTGTCCGCCGAAGACCGCGGGCTGGAATCTGTGCAGGAATTGCTGGCCGCGTCCCTGTCCGATTACCGCACCTTGGTGCAGATCCTGTATGACGAAGGCTATTTCAGCCCGGTGGTGCATATCCGCCTGGACGGGCGCGAGGCGGCCTATATCAAGCCGCTGAACCTGCCCCGCAGCATTGCCCGGATCGAGATTTCGGTCACAGCCGGACCGCCCTTTCAGTTTGGCCGTGCCGGGATTGCACCACTAGCGCCAGACACCGTGCTGCCCGACAGCTACCGAACCGGTCAGCGTGCCACCACCGGCGCAATCCGCAATGCGGCGATTGCCGGGATTGACGGTTGGCGCAAAGCCGGTCACGCCAAGGCCAAAGTGGGCGACCAAAAAATCACCGCCAACAACCGCACCGCCGTTCTGGACGCTGACATCACACTGGCCCCCGGCCCAAGGCTTGCCTTTGGCAAGATGACTGTCACCGGCCAATCACGGGTGCGCGCGGATGCGATGGCCCGCATTGCCGGCTTTCCAACGGGCGAGGTTTACAGCCCGCAACAGGTGCAAAAGGTCGGCACCCGCCTGCGCCGGACCGGTGCGTTTTCATCGGTATCGCTTAAAGAAGGTGAACAGGCCAACCCGGATGGCACCCTGGATTTTGAAACCACGGTCGAGGATCAACCGCTGCGCAGAATCTCCTTTGGTGTCGAGCTGTCCTCCAGCAACGGCCTGGACCTGTCCACCAAGTGGACACATCGCAATCTGTGGGGGGCCGCCGAGCGATTTCAGTTCGAGGCGGCAATTCGCAATCTGGGCGGCGTAGAGGACGTTGACGGGCGCCTGGGCCTGCGGCTGGATCTGCCCGCCAAACTGGGGCCGGATGACAACATATTCTATCTGGCTGAATTAGAACGGCGCAACCGGACCCATTACAAACTCACTCGTGGTCTGGTGGGGGTCGGGGTGCGGCGGGTGTTTTCGGATGCGTTATATGGCGAAATTTCCCTGGACGGCGGGGTCAGCATTGCCGATGACGCTTTTGGCAGCAACCGCAAGTTCCACCTGATCAACCTGCCGATGCGGGTGGAATGGGACCGGCGCAATGACAAGGTGAACGCCACCAACGGGTTCTACCTTGATACACGGGTGATACCGTTTGCTGGCCTGTCTGGCACCGATTCCGGTGGTCGGTTGGTTGTCGACGCGCGCGGCTACCAAAGCCTGACCAACTCGGATTCCATTATTTTAGCGGGCCGGATTCAGGTGGGGTCGGTTGTCGGTGCCAGCTTGCCGGATGTCACGCCAGAATTCCTGTTCTTTTCCGGCGGCACAGGCACGGTGCGCGGTCAACCCTATGAATCTCTGGGCATTCCGATAGGCACCGGAGTGGCGGGCGGCAAGGCATTGCTGGCCCTGTCCGGCGAAGTGCGCGGGCGCATCACCGAAAAAATCTCGCTGGTTGGATTCTTTGATTTTGGCGCAGTGGATACCAGTTCTTTTGTCGACAAAAATTCAATCTATCATTCTGGCGCCGGGTTGGGCCTGCGCTATGATCTGGGTGGGTTTGGTCCAATCAGGCTGGACCTGGCGGTACCGGTTGACGGCACAACCGGCGAAGGCTTGCAGTTTTATATCGGGATCGGACAGGCGTTTTGAGGGGACTGGCTGCATATACGCTGGTGGTTTTCACCTGCCTGAGCGCGCCTTTGATGGCGCAGAGCACAGAAGAGTCCGGCGGCTTGCTGGTGGATTTCCTTCAGGACACGCTGTCGGCTGACAGCCGCTATATCAAGGTCACCGGGTTAAGCGGCGCGTTAAGCGCCAAGGCAACGATCGAACAGCTGACAATTGCCGACGACGATGGCGTCTGGCTGACCATCAATGGCGCAGTGCTGGATTGGAACAGGCTGGCCCTGGTGCGCGGACGGTTTTCCGTTAACGCGCTGAGTGCGGCGGAAATCATCATTGATCGCGCCCCGGCCCCGGTGGACACAGACGCCCCCCTGCCCTCGCCCGAAGCCAAACCGTTTCAGGTGCCTGAATTGCCAGTGGCGATTGAGCTGGGCGAGATCAGCGTCAAACGGTTTGTTCTGGGCGAACCGGTGATGGGCGTCGCCGCCGAGCTGGAACTGACCGGCGCGCTAACGCTGGCCGACGGGGCGCTGGATACCAAGCTGGATATCACCCGGCTGGACCGCGTCGGGGATGCGGTGGATCTGGTTGCGAAGTTTGCGAACGAGACCAGCCATATCACCCTTGATCTGGCGGTGGTCGAGGCCGAAGGCGGGCTGATATCCACCGCGCTGCATATCCCGGATCAGCCGCCCTTGCGGCTGGGGGCCAAGGGGGACGGCCCGGTGTCTGATTTCACCGCGCAGATCGCATTGGCCACAGACGGGATCGACCGGGTGACCGGGCAGGTACGCCTGCAAAAAGCCCTCGCACCTGAGACCGAGGCTGACCCTGACGTGGCCTCTGGCGTTGCATTTTCCGCAGATCTTGCCGGGGATGTCACGCCCTTGCTGGCCCCGGATTATCACGACTTTTTTGGCACCGACACCAAACTGGACCTGAAAGGCCAGCGCAACAGTGACGGGCGTTTGCAGATCGACACATTCGACGTCACATCAAATGCGCTGATCCTGAACGGCGCGCTAGAGATTGCCGCGACGGGGGACATCGGCAAAGTCCTGCTGCAGGGCCGGATCGTCCCGCCTGCCGGGACCGAAGTGGTATTGCCAGTGACCGGGCCGCGCACCGCGATCTCGGCCGCGCACCTAACAGCCCGGCTGGACGCCGCAACCGATAACCGCTGGGAACTGGCGCTGACACTGGACAGGCTGACGCGCCCGGATCTGGCCTTGCGCCACGGCGAAATCAGGGCAAATGGCACGCTGGATCAGGGCGATCTGACGCAGATGGAGGGCGATCTGACAGCCGCACTGACGGGGCTGGCCTTTACCGACAGGAAGTTGGCGCAGGCGGTGGGGCAGGATCTATCGCTGATGGGCAAATTTGCCCTGAAGGGCGACGGCGCACTGGAGCTGTCAAGCGTGACCATGGCAGGCAGCGATTACACTGCTGCCCTGGATGGGCGGTTGCAAGGGTTAGACTCGGGCTTTGCCATGGATGGCACCGCACGGATCGGGGCCGCCGATCTGTCGCGGTTCTCGGGGCTGGCCGGGCGGCCTTTGGGCGGGGCGATAACCGCGCGGGTTGAAGGCAGCGGGGCGCCTTTGGGGGGGCATTTCGACTTTAAATTCGACGCAAAAGCTGACGATCTCAGCGCGGATATCGAACAGGTGGACCCCCTGATCACCGGCCAGACCACGCTTAGTCTGACCGCCACGCGCGGCGCTAGCGGGCTGGATATTCACGATTTCCGCCTGGACGGCACGGCACTAAGCGCCCGCGCCAGCGGGACGCTGCGCAGCCAGGGGGCAAACCTGACCTTTCAGGCGCAACTGGATGATATATCACGCGTTCTGAAAGAGGTCAGCGGCCCCCTGTCGCTGAAGGGCGACGTTACCCAGGACAGCGCAGGCACCCTGGCCGGAAAGGTCCGGCTGGATGGTCCCGAGGTGTCGTTTGCCGACCTCACCGGCACGTTGGCGACAGATGGCACCATTGCCCTGACCTATGACGCCATGCTGGACCGGGCCGAACGCTTTGTCCCCGAGATACGCGGTAAAGTGACCGCAAAGGGCACGGCCGGACGCAAAGGCACCTCATGGCAGGTGGACGGCGACGCCACCGGCCCCGCCGGGATCCAGGCCAATATCACCGGCACCTGGGATCAGGACAGTGGCCTGGCAGATCTGGCAGCGATCGGTCAGCTGCAACTGGCCGCCGCCAACAGGTTCATCACCCCCAGATCGGTGCTGGGCGTGGCCAAGTTCGATCTGGCGGTAAAAGGCGCACCGGAACTGGCAGCCTTAAGCGGCACCATATCAACCACAGACACCAAAGTGGCACTGCCCCATGTCGGGCAAACCATCAACGATATCAACGCAACCGTCACCCTGGCAGAGGGTCAGGCAAACCTGTCTGTAACCGGTGCACTGGCCGCAGGCGGCACCTTCCGTGTCAGCGGGCCCGTTGCCATGCAAGCGCCCTATCAGGGCACGATCACGACCGACCTGCAACAGATCGTGTTGACCGATAATTTCAGCTATCAAAGTTCGGCCAACGGACGGCTGGTCTATGCCGGTCCGTTGGCCGGGAACGCCAACCTATCCGGCCAGATCATATTTGGCGAAACCGAGATCAACCTGAACACCGCCTCAGGTTCAGCCGGGGCGGCTCCGATCCCGGAAATGACCCATATCGGGGAAACCAATGAACAACAGTCCACCCGAAGCAAGGCCGGGCTGATCAAGACCGACAGCGGCAGTTCCGGCCCGGTGATCGGGTTGGATATTACCCTGTCGGCCCCCAACAAGGTGTTTGCCCGCGGGCGCGGATTGCAGGCTGAACTGGGGGGCACCATCGTGGTGCGCGGCACCAGCCAACAGGTTGCCCCTGCGGGCCAGATCGAACTGATCCGTGGCAATATGGACCTGCTGGGTCGCCGCCTGAAATTGACAAAGGGGCTGGTGTCGCTGCAGGGCAAGCTGGAACCTTACGTTGAATTCGAAGCCACAACCACCACCTCCGAAGGGTCGGCCACGATGGAGATGTCCGGCCCGCTCGGCTCGCCCGAGATCAAGGTGTTTTCCGACCCCGAGCGCCCCAGCGAAGAGGCGTTGGCCATGCTGATCTTTGGCAACCGCTTTGCCGAAATGTCCCCCATCGCCATCGCCCAGATGGCCGCGTCTGTGGCCCGGCTAAGTGGTAAGGGCGGCAGCGGCGTGACCGATAAGGCCCGCAAGGGGCTAGGCGTGGATACGCTGGACGTGGGCACGGATGAAGACGGCAATGCCAGCGTCGGCGCCGGGGTCTATGTACTGGACAATGTTTATACCGACTTTTCGGTGAACACCAATGGCGATACAGAGTTGAACCTGAACCTGGACGTCTCGGAAAACTTTATCCTCAAGGGGACTGTCGATAATGCCGGGGACACGTCGGTGGGGATGTTTTTTGAGCGAGATTATTAAAGCGCGTCGCGTTAGAAGTTATCGCTGAAACTTGGTGGCGGCCCTGAAGGGCGGCCTAACTTTGCGTTGTTAAATCGGCACAATTTTCATTGAGAAATAGCTATGCCAGATAATTGCAAATAGAGTTATCGGCTTCCCTAAAGCATTTTGCATTTGGGGCTGATCCCGCCGGTGGGCACGGGCAGTGGATCGCCACAATACCGGTTCTGCTGCTTTTTTCAAAGTCGGCGGCGGTCGCTCGACATCGCCCACCAGGACAATACACCTGACCAGCAACACAATCGGGCTTTCCCTGCCCACCAATCTGGCGCAATCTTTGGACCAACCCCAAGGAGTGCAATAATGTCGATTGATCCCCCCGCTGACGCCGAGACCCGCCGCGCGGTCGCGCCGGTGATTTGTTACCCGACGGATACTCTGCCAGAACCCGATCTCGACCTTTATCGCGCCGCGCGTCGCAAGGCAGTCAAAACCGCTCAGGTTCTTGTCCCTGCGCGCGAGGCCGGTTGTTTCACAGTGCCCGCCGGGCAGTTCTTTCGCATCTCAAGCGTCGATGGCCCGCAGGTGGGGGATTTAAACCTGTGGAACGCCGCCGACCTGTCGGAACGGTTCTATTCCGGCAAAACCCGCGCCCTGCATGGCACCCATCTGGGCGTTGGCGAACGCATGTGGTCCAGCTTTCCGTATTTGCGCCCGATGGCGACAATCATCGACGATACGCTGGGATGGTACGGGATCGACGAATTTGGCGGCGCGGTGCATGACGTGATTGGCACCCGGTGTGATCCCTATACCGGTAACCTGCTGGCGGGCAGCCAGTATCACCATTGCTGCCATTCCAACCTGACTCGGGCGCTGGCGGATCATTTGGGGGTTTCGGTTGCAGACGCCGAACCCCATGTGCATGACGTGCTGAACGTGTTCATGTGCACAGGTTTTACCCGCGATACCGGCCAGTACTTCATGAAGGCCAGCCCGGTGCGCCCGGGAGATTATCTGGAGTTCTTTGCCGAGATCGACCTGCTTGGCGCGCTCAGCGCTTGCCCGGGGGGCGATTGTTCGGCCGAGCATTCCAGCGATACCGCCGCCTGCTATCCGCTGTTGGTCGAGATGTTCGCACCACCGGCCGGTGCGCTGGAGGGGTGGCACAGCCCGCCACCTAATGGCTATGACCAAACGCATGGACGTTAGCAACCTGCTCCTCAAGCCCTTGCGGACTTTCCTCGCAGCGCAGGTGTCAGCGGATGTCAGGCAAAGGCCGCCTGAAGGGCAATTTCGACCATATCGCCAAAGCTGGTTTCGCGTTGATCTGATGGCAGGGCCTCGCCGGTGATCAGATGGTCCGACACCGTCAGCACCGCCAAAGCGCGCCGTTTGTGGCGGACGGCCAGCGTATACAGCTCGGCCGCTTCCATTTCGACGGCCAAAATACCGTGCCGCACCATCTGTTCGTTCAAATCCGGGCGCTCGTCATAAAACACGTCTGACGAGTAAATGCCGCCCACATGGGTGCGCGTATCCTTTGACTTTGCCGCCTGAACTGCGGCGTTCAGCAGGGACCAATCCGCGCAAGGAGCATAATTCACCTCGCGGAAAATCCCGCTGGACGGCGATGTGATTGTACTGGCGGTCATCGCCACAATCACATCGCGCAGCCCAACGTGATCCTGCATTCCGCCACAAGAGCCGATGCGGATCAGGGTCTTGGCATTATAATCCCGGATCAGTTCATTCACGTAGATGGACAGTGACGGCATCCCCATACCGCTGCCCTGAATGGTGACCGGGTGTCCGTGCCAGGTGCCGGTGAACCCCAGCATGCCACGCACATTGTTGACCAACCGAACGTCCGACAAATATGTGTCGGCTGCCCATTTCGCACGATAAGGATCGCCGGGTAAAAGGACGGTTTCCGCAATATCACCGGGCTGGGCGCCAATATGAATGGTCATGTCAGGGCTTCTCTGGGATCAGATTTCAAGTGCGGTAATATCAAGACCGGCAGCAAGAGAGTCGTGAATCCACTGTGGTTTGCGCCCCCGGCCTGACCAGGTTTGCTCTGGGTTGGCTGGGTTCTTGTATTTAGCCGTGGCTTTGGTTCGCTTTTTTAGGGCTTTTGACTTTGGGTTGCCGGACAATTCGTCCAAGGAAAACCCAAATTTTTCCGCTGCCTGCTCGGCAGCTTTTAACGCCTGGCCGCGATCGCGTTCTCTGGCGGTTTCCAACGCCTTAGCCACGTCGTCCTGAAGTTTGTTCAGTTCTGTTACTGACATGTCTTTTAGATTGAAGGCCATTCAGTTCTCCTGTTCCTAATTTTCCAGGCGAGAGTGGTCGCCTTGAATTGGCATAATAGCGAACAAGTTGACGCAGTTCTGCATCAAATTCGCATTTCAGATACATTTCTTTGTTTGCTTACGGGCATGCATTTTATTCGGCAGCAATTTCGTCGGCATTAACCAAAGAGACAATATCCATCATGATTGTATTTAGTTCGAAATCTTTGGGTGTGTAGATCTTGGCAACACCCATCGCCAAAAGTTTTTTGGCATCCTCATCGGGAATTATTCCACCAACAATGACGGGAATATGGCCTAACCCGGAGGTTTGCATTTTTTGCATCACATCCTGAACCAATGGCACATGGCTGCCCGACAGGATTGACAGGCCCACCACATGTACATCATCCGCCAGCGCGGCGGCGACAATTTCCTCGGGCGTCAGGCGAATGCCATCATAGGCAATGTCCATGCCGCAATCGCGGGCGCGAAAGGCAATCTGTTCGGCGCCGTTGGAGTGGCCGTCCAAACCCGGTTTGCCCACCAGGAATTTCAACCGCCGCCCCAGCTTGTCGCTGACCGCATCCACGGCGGCGCGGATATCTTCCAGCCCTTCGGTCTTGTTGGAAGCCGATCCCGACACGCCGGTTGGGCCGCGATAGGTGCCAAATACCTGGCGCATCTGCTCGGCCCATTCGCCGGTGGTCACCCCGGCCTTGGCCGCCGCAATCGACGGGCCCATGACGTTGGCCCCCGATTGCGCTGCCGCGCGCAACGCATCCAGCGCGGCCTGCACGGCGCTGTCATCGCGCCCGGACCGCCAGGCATTCAGCCGGTCAATCTGGTCCTGCTCCATCGCCGGATCAACCACCATGATGCCACCTTCTTCGGTCAGCAGCGGCGAAGGTTCCGTCGTGGTAAACTTGTTCACGCCGACAACCGTGGTCTGCCCGGTCTCGATCCGGTTCAGCCGCTCTGCATTGGACTCAACCAGCCGTGATTTCATATAATCAATCGCCGAAATCGCCCCGCCCATACTGTCCAGATTGGCCAGTTCGGCGCGTGCCCCGGTCTTAAGCTCTTCCACTTTGGCATCCACCACCGGATTGCCGTCAAACAGATCGCCATATTCCAGCAGGTCGGTTTCATAGGCCAGAATTTGCTGCATCCGCATCGACCATTGCTGATCCCACGGGCGCGGCAGCCCCAGTGCTTCGTTCCATGCGGGCAATTGCACCGCACGCGCACGGGCATTTTTCGACAGCGTCACCGCCAGCATTTCAATCAGAATGCGATAGACATTATTTTCTGGCTGTTGTTCCGTCAGGCCAAGCGAATTTACCTGAACCCCATAGCGAAAGCGGCGGAATTTCGGGTCGCTGACGCCATATCTCTGCTGGCAAATCTCATCCCATAAATCGACAAAGGCGCGCATTTTGCACATCTCGGTGATAAACCGGATGCCGGCATTCACAAAGAACGAAATCCGCCCCACCAAGGCCGGGAAATCGTCGGCAGGCACCCGCGGGCGCAATTCATCCAGAACTGCAATCGCCGTGGCCAGCGCAAAGGCCAGTTCCTGCTCCGGTGTCGCGCCTGCTTCTTGCAGGTGATAGGAACACACGTTCATCGGGTTCCATTTAGGCACATTGGTATAACAATACTCGGCCACATCCGCGATCATCTTCAGCGATGGCTTGGGCGGGCACACGTATGTCCCGCGCGACAGATATTCCTTGATCAGGTCGTTTTGCACTGTGCCCTGCAGCTTGGAAATATCCGCGCCCTGTTCCTCGGCCACGGCAATATACAGCGACAACAACCAAGGCGCCGTGGCGTTGATGGTCATGGATGTGTTCATCTGCTCCAGCGGAATCTGGTCAAACAGCGCGCGCATATCGCCCAGATGCGTCACCGGAACACCAACTTTTCCGACTTCGCCGCGCGCCAGAACGTGGTCGCTGTCATAGCCCGTCTGGGTCGGCAGATCGAACGCCACCGACAAACCGGTCTGCCCTTTGGCCAGATTACCCCGATATAGCGCATTGGACGCTTTGGCAGTTGAATGACCCGCATAGGTTCTGATGAGCCAGGGACGATCAGTTTGGCGGCTTTTGGCGGTCTGTGTCATCGGGCATCCTCCGGCTTGAAGCGGTAATATAATTTCGCTGCAAGGCTCTAAAGCGTAATTTTCATCTCATGTCAATTCGCTGCATTGCGGCGTAACCTGTGAATTGAACCGATTGTGACCAAAGACTATTAATGTCAGGCTGCGGCGATGATGCAATCGGTCCAAATGCCGCTTTGGCTGCTGATTCTGATCCTTGGCTTTGCGCTGATCGCCGCGCTGGACAAGGTCATGATCCCGTCGGTGCGCTGGTTTTTCCGCCGCCGCCTGGAAAAGGCCGTGTCCAGGCTGAACCAAAATCTGGAACGTCCGATCCAGCCTTTCAAGCTGGCGCGTCGCTTTGACATGATCCAGCGCCTTATCTACGACCCGCAGGTCAGCCAGGCGATTGCCGATCACGCCAGGACCAATGGCATCCCCGAAAGTGTCGCCTTTGAAGAGGCGCGGCGCTATGCGCGTGAAATCGTGCCGTCGTTCTCGGCCTCGGCCTATTTCGGCTTTGCCATCCGCGTGGCACGGTTCCTCAGCAATTCACTTTACCGGGTGCGGCTGGGCTATCACGATGAACAGACATTAAGGGCCATAGACCCCAATGCCACCGTGGTCTTTGTGATGAACCACCGCAGCAATATGGATTACGTGCTGGTCACCTATCTGGCCGCCGACCGGTCGGCGCTGTCATATGCGGTGGGCGAATGGGCACAGATCTGGCCGCTTAGCCGGTTGATCCGGGCAATGGGGGCCTATTTCATCCGCCGCAAATCGCGCAACGAACTATATCGCCGGGTGTTGGCGCGTTACGTGCGACTGGCCACTGATGCGGGGGTGACGCAGGCGATGTTCCCCGAAGGCGGGCTTAGCCTGACGGGCGCGCTGATGCCGCCTAAACTTGGCCTGCTGAAATACATCACGGATGATTTCGACCCCACTGGGCGCGACGTGGTGTTTGTGCCGGTCGCCCTGAATTACGACCGGGTGCTAGAGGACAGGATCCTGACCGCCGCCGCCAAAAACACCAAACCAGGGTTTAACGCGCGCATCGGGGTGATTGCGCGCAAATTGCTGAACCTGTTGTGGCTGCGGATGACCGGGCGCTATCACCGCTTTGGCTATGCCGCTGTCAGCTTTGGCCACCCGCTGTCGTTGAAAACCTACTGTGCGGGGACCGACAAGGATATTACCCTACCGCTGGCCCGGACGCTGATGGCCCGGATTGGCGCCATCGTGCCAATCCTGCCGGTGCCTTTGGTGTGCTGGCTGATCCAGAAGAACGGCCCGATGACCCGGGCCGAGATCGAAATGGGTGTAAGCCAGACAATCAAGGACATCCCGCATGCCCATATCCACCTGCCGCGCGACAATCGCGACTATGCGGCCGAGGTCGGCTTGCGCGAACTGGTGGAACATGGCGTGTTGGTTGAAACCGGCGGCACCTATGCGGTGAACCCGGATCAGGCAGACCTGCTGCATTACTATGCCAATTCGATCCGCCACTTGATGCCCGGTCCCGACCCGGATATTTCTGCAAGTGCGAAGGAATATTCTGCAACTGCGGGGTCATAAAGTTACAAAATACAACCAAACACCTATTGCATTGTTGCGCGCGCACTCATATCCCGGCTGGGCATCACGATTCTGCATTGCGGCAAAGACTTGATAGACAGGAGGCCAACATGGCTTTGGACACAGACGGTGACATCGCCCCCTATGAGGCGCCCGAAAAAGACCTGTACGAGGTCGGTGAAATTCCCCCGATGGGATATGTGCCCAAACAGATGTATGCTTGGGCCATCCGCAAGGAACGCCACGGCGACCCCGACAAGGCCATGCTGAAAGAGGTGGTCGATGTGCCCGCGCTGGACAGCCACGATGTGCTGGTTCTGGTGATGGCAGCGGGCGTTAACTATAACGGTGTCTGGGCGGCGCTGGGCACCCCGATCAGCCCGTTTGATGGCCACAAACAACCCTATCACATCGCCGGGTCCGATGCTGCGGGTATCATCTGGGCCGTAGGAGACAAGGTGAAACGCTGGAAAGTCGGCGACGAAGTTGTGGTGCATTGCAATCAGGACGATGGCGATGACGAAGAATGCAACGGCGGCGATCCGATGTTTTCCACCAGCCAGCGCATCTGGGGCTATGAAACCCCCGACGGCTCGTTCAGCCAGTTCACCCGGGTGCAGGCGCAGCAGCTGATGCCGCGCCCCAAGCACCTGACCTGGGAAGAAAGCGCGTGTTACACGCTGACACTGGCCACCGCCTACCGGATGCTGTTCGGCCACCACCCGCATGAGCTTAAGCCCGGCCAGAACGTACTGGTCTGGGGGGCTTCGGGCGGGTTGGGGTCTTATGCGATCCAGTTGATCAACACCGCCGGTGCCAATGCCATCGGGGTGATCAGTGACGAAGACAAGCGCGAATTCGTGATGGATCTGGGCGCCAAGGGCGTGATCAACCGCAAGGACTTTAGCTGTTGGGGCCAGATGCCCACGGTGAATACCGCCGAATACGGCGTGTGGTTCAAAGAGGCGCGTAAATTTGGCGCCGCGATCTGGGAGATCACCGGCAAGGGCAACAATGTCGACATCGTGTTTGAACACCCGGGCGAGGCGACGTTCCCTGTATCTACCTTCGTCTGTAAAAAGGGCGGCATGGTTGTAATCTGTGCGGGCACCAGCGGATTCAACCTAACATTTGACGTCCGTTACATGTGGATGCACCAGAAGCGCCTGCAAGGCAGCCACTTTGCACACCTGAAACAGGCCAGCGCCGCCAACAAGCTGATGCTGGAACGCCGCCTTGATCCCTGCATGTCCGAGGTGTTCGCGTGGGATGACCTGCCGCAGGCACATATGAAGATGCTGCGCAACGAACATAAACCCGGCAACATGTCGGTTCTGGTGCAATCGCCCACAACCGGGCTGCGCACCCTGGAAGAGGTGCTGGACGCCAAGTCTTAACCTTTAGGGTTTACTCAGACCCATCAGACAGCCGCGAATCACTGTGTGACTCGCGGCTGTTTGCGTCTTGAAACGGCGATTTTATTGAAATCAGCCACTTGCAAAACCGGCTCTCACTGTTTTTGGGGAGTTGAAAGCGGTGAATTTCCTAACAAAACGCCACATGTTATAGTTGTGTTAACTTATCATTAACTACTACGGAGCGACTCTGATGGCCTATAACGACTGGATACTGGACGTTCTGGCGGATCTTAAAACCTTTGCGGATGCAAATGGCTTGGGAACCCTTGCCGAGCAGCTGGACGACACCACGCTGATCGCCGCCGCCGAAATAGCGTCCAAAGCAGAAGAGGCGCGCGCGCAGAGTGATGTTGGACATTATCAATCTGGATCAGGTGTTGGTGGACTTGGAATCCACCGACGCGCTTGAGGGGCTTCAGGAAATAATCGTCGCATTGCGCGATGCCTTTTGCATCGACCATATGATCTATCACTGGGTGGACAGCGCCGGTCAGCAATATGGCTGCGGCACATATTGCGATGAATGGGTGGAACACTATGTTGCCCAGAATTACCTGCGCACGGATCCGGTTGTTCTTGGCTGTTTCCAGCGGTTTCATCCGGTCGACTGGAAGCGGCTGGACTGGTCGGGTAAGTCGGCGCGCCAGTTTCTGACGGATGCGCTGGCAAACGGGGTCGGCAATCAGGGATATTCTATCCCAATCCGCGGGCCAAACGGCCAGTTCGCGCTGTTTACCGCCAACCACACCTGTGACGATGACACCTGGGCCGCCTTTACTGAATCCCACAGCCGCGATCTGATCCTGATCGCGCATTATTTCAATCGCAAGGCGCTGGAATTCGAACCGGGCCGCACCCCCGAACAGACCCGCGCCCTGTCACCGCGCGAGATCGACGCAATGACCTTGCTGGCGATGGGGTACAGCCGGGCGCAAGTGGCCGATACCCTGGTAATTTCCGAACACACGCTGCGGGTCTATATCGAGAGCGCCCGCTTCAAACTGGGCGCACACAACACAACCCACGCCGTCGCTCGCGCCCTGAGCCGGGGGCTGATCGTCGTTTAAACTACGTGGCGTTTTTGCTAGATTCGCGCGTTCGTCCCGGCGGGCACCCTTACGACCTGTGCGACA
>Ga0209121_10001431_pt1 | contig 25086 bp, 19 predicted proteins | sample Cruoilmetagenom3_FD_187292 | JGI IMG/M metagenome (GOLD analysis project Ga0209121, IMG submission 187292) | Oil polluted marine microbial communities from Coal Oil Point, Santa Barbara, California, USA - Sample 3 (SPAdes) (version 2) | ecosystem: Environmental > Aquatic > Marine > Oil seeps ... | reverse complement strand
ACGCTATTTATCAAACAGGAAAACAAAGCTGAATTTCATAGTGTTGACAATACACTCACCCTGCACACGATTGTCACCACCATCGTTCTCATCATTTATTATGCGCTAAACCCACACATCTAACTCACAATAATGGGGGGATGAATTACAGATCCATTTCGTGCCTGTAGGGAGGATTAGCGCCTGCGCGGGTGCAGTTGATGGCTGCCGCTTTGGTGGCAAATGTCAGGCAATCTTCTAAATCGGGTTCAGAAAGTTGGGAGATTTTCGATTTTTCTGAAAGAATGCCGTGCTCATACAAATAAGTCAGCACAGAAGAGAAGAAGGTATCCCCGGCCCCAACGGTATCTTTTACTTCAACTTTTTGCGTGGGTACGGAGACACGCCTTCCATCCGGTAAATAACCTGTAGATCCAGCGGTACCGCGGGTTAGAATGACCAGACCCACATTCCGCTCAAACCAATCCTTAAGCAAATTTTCGATGGATTGATTGGGATATAAAAGCTCAAGATCAACGAGGCTTAATCGCAAAATGTCTACCAGAGTCAGCCATTTTTCAAACCTTTTTCGATAAGCATCCCAATCATCAATGACAATCGGTCTTACATTAGGGTCGAGGGTGATCACGCATCGGTCGCTCTCCCGTTCCATCAGTGTTTCAAAGGCTGTGGCACCCGGTTCAAGGGCAAGTGAGATCGATCCAAAATGGAGGGTCGAAACATTTTCATCGATGGTTGACGGTAAATCGGCAATGGTTAATTCACGATCAACAGCGCCTTCCGCATAGAAAGCGTATTCTGGTTCGTGAGTGTCCGCCTCTTGCAGGCTGACAAACGCCAGGGTTGTCTGTCCTTTCACTCGGGGGCAGTATTGAAGGTCAACATTATTCATTATCAGATGATCTGAAAGAATATCGCCAAAAAGGTCGGTGGACAGGCGAGACAAAAAACCAACTGGAACGCCCATGCGACCTAATCCTACTGCAATATTTAGAATAGAGCCGCCAGGGCAGGGTTGATATGCTTTCCCGCTTTCGGTGGGGATAAAATCAATTAACGCTTCTCCACAGCAGATAATCATCAAGAATCTCCTTAAGAAATAAATTTATGATCGTTGTGAGAGAATCTTATCAGATATTTCAAGAGGCTGCCCATTATGGACAGCCTCTCGTTTTGATACTTCGGTTCGTGATTATGTGTTCAGTAGCCTACTCGTACAGCACAGCTTCAATATCTGGATCATCGATATTGGAAGCATCATAATAGAAGAAACCGGTATCGATGAATTCGGGAACTGATTCGCCATTGTATGCCTTAAAGGCAGCTTCAACACATTTGTAACCAATGCCGATCGGGTTCTGGGTGATTGCGCCTGCTTCTAGACCTGAGCGAATGGCTTCTAACTGCTGTTGTCCAGAGTCGTAGCCGATTATAACCAGGTCATCGCGGCCCAATTCACTTGCAGCATTCAGGACGCCGATAATGGAACCTTCGTTGGCTCCGAAGAAACCTTTGAGATCCGGGTTACCTTGAATAATCGCCTTGGAAAGATCGGTGGACTTGAGGTGATCGCCACCGCCATACTGGGTGTCGACAATGGTGACATCTGGGTATTCGGATTCGATCCGATCCGTGAAGCCTGCCACACGGTCGATGCCAGTGCGGCTGGTGTTATCGTGGGCAATAATGGCCACTTCACCGGAACCACCAATCAATTCAACTATCTTGTCAGCCGCAAGTGCGGCAGCTGCGATGTTGTCCGTGGCGGCTGTGGCGACAGGAATATCGCTGTCAACTCCAGAGTCGAAACCTACGACTGGAATGCCTTTTTCCTTTGCTTTTTCAAGCAAGGGGATTGCTGCTTTTGAGTCTACGGCAGCGAAGCAAATTGCGGCAGGATCCTTATCAATAGCAGCCTGAAGCATATCCATTTGCTTATCAACCATTGCTTCTGATTCTGGGCCTTCAAATGTGATGCGCACGCCATAGTCTTCCGCAGCCTGTTCAGCGCCTTTTTCAACGGCCAGCCAGAAAGCATGCTGGAAACCCTTAGAAATCACAGGAATGTAAATCTCTTCCTCTTCTTGGGTCTGGCCGCAAGCGACGAGTGCAGTGGAAATAATCAGCAGGCTCACAATTAATATTAGAAACTTTCGGGATTTCATTTTTTCTCCTTTTGTCTGATTGAACGAAAATTTTCAACGCTACTACAACATGTTTGTCCTCTTCGAATGAACATCACCTCCTTTTTAAGTACTGGTGAAAAAGCGCTTTATATGATTCGGTTATTCACGTGATCGTCTTCTGAGAATATCGAGGACGACGGATAAAATAATTATAAGACCAGTAACAACAATTTGCCATTCCTGGGGAACGGATAAAATCCGTAAGCCGTTAGTTAAAGTGCTGATGATAAAGGCACCAATGATCGTTCCCACCATTGACCCTTCGCCACCGCTCAAAGAGACACCACCAATAACGGCTGCGGCGATCGCATCCAGCTCATAACCCTGACCCAGGGCTGGTTGGGCAGAGTTCAACCTGGCAGCGATCACAACACCTGCAATCCCTACGAAAAATCCACCCAGGGCATAAATGGTCGTTTTCCAGAATGTTACATTGAGGCCGGACAATCGGGCCGCTTCCTCATTGCTGCCAATTGCGAACGTGTACCGACCAACGACCGTTTTTGAAAGAACTAAACCAGCGAGCAATGCCGCGCCAAACATAATCAGGACCGCGTTGGGAATTTCAAAACCAGGAATGACAGTGCCTAAAACGGATCCCATCGCAATTTTGCTCCACCCTGTTTCCAAGGGAAAATAGATAGGTGAGAGGTCCGTAATAACCAGGGCGAGCCCTTTCGCAACATTCAGCATACCCAAAGTCGCGATGAATGACGGAAGTTTGAGTCGGGTCACCATCAAACCATTTAACATCCCGGCGAATGTGCCAGTTACCACACCTGCCAATATTCCTAAAGGTACAGGTAACTCCCAGGTCTTGACAAAAACTGCAGCCATAACTGAGGATAAGGTCATTACAGTCCCAACTGAAAGGTCGATACCACCGGTAATGATGATGAAGGTAACACCAATTGCAAGCAGGCCATTGACCGCCGTGGCGACCAAAATACCCACAATATTGTCAAATGTAAAAAAGTATGGTGAAGCCAAAGCAAAGACGATAAAAAGGATAACCAATGCAGCGAAAGCTAGCAGCCGTTGTAAGGTTTCGCCACGAGTTTGTCTGTCTTGATTGGTTGACTTAGATTTCATAAGTTACCCCATTCATTATGACTATGTTTGGCTGGGTTTCCCCCATTTCGGAGGGTCGCCAAGTGCATGATGCTTTCTTGTGTAGCTTCAGTATAATCGAGTTCACCTGTGACCCGTCCTTCGCACATCACAACAACTCGATGACTCATACGCAGAATCTCCGGCAGTTCCGATGAGATCATGATAATAGACTTACCTTGTGAAGTAAGGTCATTCAGCAACGAATATATCTCCTGCTTCGCGCCAACATCAATACCTCGAGTCGGTTCATCAAAGATGAGGATGTCCGCATCCTTCGCAAGCCATTTCCCGATAACTAATTTTTGCTGGTTGCCGCCGGATAAGTTCTTTGCTTTTTGTTCCAGGCTGGGGGTTCTTATGGAGAGTTGATCAACGATACGAGCAGCTATTCGAGTAACGCTTCGCTCCTTTACCCATCCCAATATCGCCACCAGTTTATCTACGATGGTTAATACAATATTGGTTTTAACTGCCAACCCCAAACACAGCCCATACCTTTTCCGATCTTCAGAAAGATAGGCAATACTGTGGGTAACAGCATCACTGGGGCTTTTTATATTAACCTCTTCTCCCTTGATATACACCTCTCCTGAGTCAATCGGATCAGCGCCAAAAATGGCTCTAGCAGTTTCTGTGCGACCTGCACCTACCAACCCAGCAAAACCCAGAATCTCACCTTTCTTTAGTTGGAAGCTGACATCTTTTAAGGCTTTCTCACGGGAAAGATTTTTGACTTCGAGAATAACTTCCTGACTGCGTTCCTCAGGTACTTCCGGGGAGGATTCATAGATCACTCTCCCGACCATCATCTTGATGATTTGCGAAATCTCAGCTTCCTGTGTTTTGACGGTGTCAACATAATTGCCATCACGTAAGATAGTAATGCGGTCCGAAATTTCTTTTAATTCTTCTAATCGATGGGTGATGTAGATGATACCGGCGCCATTGTTCTTGAGCTGACGAATGATGCGGAACAATTCGTGGATTTCTACATCTGTTAGTGCCGCACTGGGTTCGTCAAAGATTAGAACATCAGAATTGTAGGACAGCGCTTTGGTGATTTCAACCATCTGCTGTTTGGCGACAGTCATGTCGCCCACCTTTGTCCACGGTTTTAAATCCAAATTCATCAAATCAAAAAGTTCTTGGGCGTTTTTATTCTGGGTGGCCTCATCTAAAAAGATACCCTTGACCGGTTCACGCCCAATAAAGATATTATGTGCAGCGGTCAGGTGGTTCATCAGGTTCAATTCCTGATGGACCATACCGATCCCCATCCGTTGCGCCATATGAGGATTGGAAATATCAACTTCTTCGTCTTTATAAATAATTTTTCCTTGGTCTTTTGAATATACCCCCGCCAAAATCTTCATCAGGGTAGATTTTCCTGCGCCATTTTCACCGACAAGGGCATGAACCTCGCCGCGCTTAAGTTCAAACCTGGCATTATTTAGCGCATGAACGCCTGGAAATTTTTTGTCAATTCCCTCCATCAGAACGAGCGTATCATCCATGTGACTTCCTTAACTCACTGCTAATCATAATAAACGGATTGATATGATATCGTTACCATATTATCATAATCTTAATTGTTTGTCAATGATATTTTAAGGGTTTGAAAAGGTCAAGCATTAAGGACTTCTTTTCCACAATTGGTGCCATTATATCATAAGGCTAAGTGCTGGGTGATGACAGCGATCACCATGATCAAAAGGTATCAGATTTATCTATATATGTACCTGTCAAATTAAAAGAAAATATGACTGAAGATTTATCCTCCTCCTTTCGCTGTGTATGAAATACATTGACAGGAATAGCATTTCCTGCCGATTTTTCTTGCCAGAGTATGTTTAGATTAAACACTAACCTCTCTCTCAGGCCCAAAACATCAAACTGATTGCGTAAATAAAAAGCAATTCCAGACGAACATCCGATAATACACCCAAATCTGATAATATTTTCTAAAAGCTGGCATATGTTGATTGCTTCGCTTCTTTTGGGACAAGCGGCCTTTGATGATCTGGATAATCGACTTACGATGCATCCCAGTGATTTGTTCCTTCTGATCTAGCATCAGACCCATTTCCGCCTTTGAACTATCTCGATGTCTCCCCGACATGTTGTGTATATACTTTCGTCACTCATCAGATGTCACGTCATCATTTTCGGACATCGTCAACTCCAGTAACATTTTCATTTGAGCTAACGATTCTACTTTGGTAAGATTTTAGATGAACTCACGCGGCCTATTGACAAGTGGCCCCAAACATGATATCGTTATCATGAAAACGTTACCATGTTTATTAATCGTAAGTTTCGAATGTTATGCCAACTATAATTGATGTTGCAAAACTAGCAGAAGTAGCCCCAATTACTGTTTCCAGAGTAATCAATAATTCTGGTTATGTAAGTGATGTAACAAGGAAAAAAGTTGAAGAAGCAATTAAAGAATTAGGATATATTCCCAATAAACTGGCAAGTGGGTTGCGATCCAAACGCACCAACACTTTGGCATTAGTCGTTACGGATATCGCTAACCCATTCTTCACTTTAATTGCTAGAGGTGTTGAAGATGTCGCTAGTGCTTCGGGCTATACTGTAATTTACTGCAATACTGATGAATCAGAACAGAAAGAAATCAACTATTCGAATACTTTAGTGCAACAACAAGTAGATGGTGTATTGTTAGTTCCGGCCTGCAACAGCCCTGAATCTGTTAAATTTCTTGACAGAAATAAAATCCCAGTTGTCTTAATTGACCGCAGTGTCCCAAATTTTGAAAAAGATATTGTTAAATGCGATTCAGAAGAAGGTGCCTATAAACTTATCAAATTGATCATAGAGCTGGGGCATTCGAATATTGCTTCGATTACTGGTCCCAAAGGCGTATCCACTTCTGAAGATCGCGTCGCTGGTTATCGTCGAGCAATGAAAGAAGCTGGGTTGGAATCATTAGTCAATATTTATTACGGAACATATACACAAGCCAGTGGATATGAACTGGCTAATCAAGCTCTTGCTCTTGATCCACAACCATCAGCATTATTTGGCGCTAACAACTTCTTGTCTATCGGAATCCTAAAAGCATTACGTGATGCCGGCAAGAGAGTACCCGAGGATATGGCTGTTGTTGGATTTGATGACCTTCCAGTATCGATGATGGTTGACCCATTTCTAACCGTTGCTTCTCAACCCGCATATGAAATGGGGAAGCAGGCTACTGAATTGCTATTGAGTCGTTTATTAGGTAAGGCCCCTCAAGAAATTCAGAGGATTATTTTACAGACTGAGATTATCGAACGTCGGTCTAGTGGTTCGCCCGTAGGTTGATAATCGCAAAACTATTATTTTATTTTAGATGATGTGACAACGTTACCATATCATTAGTAAAGGAGAAAAAATGAGTGAAAATCAAACTGCTGCAACGACCATCCACAAAGATGACCTGATTGTTGTCACTGGTGCCGGTGGTTTTATTGCAGGCTCGCTAGTTAAGTATTTTACCGATCAAGGCTTTACCAATATTAGAGCTGTTGACAAAAAACCGGTCCCCACATGGTATCAACGTGTACCTGGTGTGGAAAGCTTATCGCTCGACTTAAGCTATCTAGAGAACTGTAAGCGTGCTGTTGAAGGGGCAGTAGAAGTATATAACCTGGCTGCTGATATGGGTGGGATGGGCTTTATTGAAAACTTCCGAGTGGAATGCCTGCGCAGCATTTTGATTAATACGCATTTGATCGATGAAGCCTACAAAGCTGGCGCTGAACGCTATTTCTTCTCGTCATCGGCCTGTGCATACAATACTGATTTGCAGAAAGATCCCAATGTCAGAGCATTAAAGGAATCGGATGCCTATCCTGCCATGGCTGAACGAGGCTATGGATGGGAAAAATTGATCTCTGAGATGTTTTGCCAAGAATATTGGGCTGAACGTCAGTTGAAAACCGCTGTTGCTCGTTTCCATAATGTTTACGGGCCTAATGGTACCTGGGATGGAGGTCGTGAAAAGGCACCCGCAGCTCTTTCTCGCAAGGTGATTGAAGCTGTCGATACTGGCAATCTCAAAATTGAAATATGGGGAGATGGAAATCAGACTCGCAGTTTCATGTACATCGATGATTGTGTCAAAGGTATCGATATGATCATGCATTCTAAGGAACTGATTGCTACACCCATCAACTTAGGCTCCAATGAATTGGTGTCGATCAATGAATTGGTTAGCATGATTGAAGAGATTGCAGGGGTTCAATTGGAGCGTGAGTATATCTTGGATGCCCCGAAAGGTGTTGCTGGTAGAAATAGTGACAACACCTTTATCAAGAAAGTTTTAGGCTGGGAACCAGATACTCCCTTGCGCGAAGGTATGGAAAAGACTTATGCATGGATCAATAAGCAATTTTCTGAGAGAAAAGCTGGAAAATTTGTTCCGGCAGGTTTACATTAGAAATTCTTCTCCTAAGAATGGAAGATAGCGCTTTTGGCCGATCTACGGTTCCCAATGAAGAAAATTGAGAAAAAAATGGGAAATCAACAAAAGTCAGGTATGACTGATATTATTGGGGGAATTCCATATCGAATGGCATTTGCTGGCGGTTGGATCGATCAACCATTTGTATCACGACACAATCCTAATCCACCAGGGTCTATGGTAGTGGTAGCAATTGAGCCTACGCTACGTTTTATGGACCGCTGCGGAATGGGAACCAGTACCCGGAAAATTGCCATTAATATTTGGGGTGACCAACTCCCAGATAGAAATCCGGTTGAACTTGTGAAAGAATTGTACGCTGCAGAAAATGAGGGGCTGCCAGCTCCTTCTGGGTCGCAGGATATGGCTGGAATCATATATCCAGGAATTAACCGTTTGGATTACGATTTTGATCATGAAGGAGGGTATTTCCCCGTCAACGTTTTATCCAATACCAATCATGAAGTTGCCCGTTGGCTCGAAAATCACATCTATGTGGTTCCGGTTGTTCAGCGCGCTTTGGGATATGATCCCCTCGAAGAGAAAAATCTTGATCCAGTATGGATTCAGCGATTGGGGCAAACCGGAAAAGATTGTTTTAATGCCATCGTTGAAAAAGATGCTTTAGCCCTTGGGGAATCCATGAACGAATGCATGTTGTGTTGGGAAAATATATTGCCTAATACAGTTCGACACCATTCCATTCTTTTTGATTTAGTTGACCTTCTTTCACATTATCAGAAAAATTATTACGGAGGAATGTACTCAGGGTGTGGGGGCGGCTATATCTATGTGGTTTCTGAAGAACCTGTTCCGGGTGGATTCCAGATCAAAATTAGGTTAACTGCATGAAAAACTTTATTGTTACTGGAAGTTTTGATAAGTTGGGTTCAAGAGATCTACGGTTGTTGCAGGAAGCAGCTAATTTTGGAAAGCTGTTGGTCTTTTTATGGTCTGATGAAATTATTTTTAATAAATTTGGGAAGAAACCAAATTTTCCACAAGAAGAACGAAAATATTTTTTAGACGCAGTCCGGTATGTAGATCAAACTATCTTAATCGATGAAAATAACAGTTATGATGAATTACCCGATGTAGCTGGTATTCAACGGGATATTTGGGTGCTTAATGAGACCGAAGATACCTCTAAAAAGCGGTTCTATGCATATGAAAATGGGATTATCTACCAGGTAAAACGAAATTCTGATTTACATGGGTTTCCAAGTTATCCAGTATATGATATTCACTCACAGACCAAAAAAGTAATTGTTACAGGTTGTTTTGACTGGTTACATTCAGGCCATGTGCGATTTTTCGAGCAGACTTCTCAATTGGGTGATCTCTACGTTGTCGTTGGACACGATGAGAATATTCGTTTGCTTAAAGGTAAGGGACACCCCATGTTTTCTCAAGATGAACGCAGGTATATGGTGAATTCCATTAAATTTGTAAAACAGGCACTTATCTCGAGTGGCAGTGGCTGGATGGATGCAAAACCAGAAATTCGAAAGATTAAACCTGATATTTATGCTGTAAACGAAGATGGTGACAAACCTAATAAACGAGCATTTTGTGAGGACCACGGAATAGAGTACGTTGTACTAAAGCGCACACCTGCTGCTGGACTCCCCAAACGAACGAGTACGAACTTAAGAGGATTTTAATCGATGTATTGGGCTGTTATAATGGCTGGCGGTTCCGGTACTCGACTTTGGCCGCTGAGCCGTCAGAACTATCCTAAGCAAGCACTTAGATTAACGGGTGAGAAGACCATGCTCCAATATGCTGTTGAAAGAATCACCTCGATATTTCCGTTGGAACGAATCATCGTAGTAACCCGGGTTGAACATGGTCCCATTCTTATGGATCAAGTTCCTGAACTGCCGGTTGAAAACTTCATACTGGAACCTGAAGGTCGCGGTACAGCTCCCGCAATAGGATTGGCTGCGATCCATTTGCAGAATCGTGATCCAAACGCAGTGATGGCCATTCTCACGGCTGATCACTTTATCTCAAAAACAAAACATTTCTGCCAAGTTTTGAGTGCCGCAGAACGAGTTGCTGCTGATGGAAGTTTGGTCACTTTGGGAATCCAACCTTCATCGGCATCTACAGGCTTTGGTTATATTCATCAGGGATCGGTGTTGGGTGAACAGAATGGGTTTAATTTCTATGCTGTTCAACGATTTACTGAAAAACCGGATTCCACGACAGCCGAGGAGATGGTTTCTAGCGGGAAATATTCGTGGAACAGCGGGATGTTTATCTGGCGGGTTGATAGAATTTTGGAAGAACTGGCGTGCCAAATACCCAAATTTTTCGCGCAGTTGCAAGATATAAAGCGTGCTTTGGATACACCTGATTACGCCGCTGAGATTGAGAAGGTTTGGCCAAATGTCACGAAACAAACCATTGATTATGGGGTGATGGAAGGTGCCCAACAGGTGGTGGTAATACCGGTAGAAATTGGCTGGACAGATATCGGTAGTTGGGGGGCAGTTCTAGATTTGTTACCAATGGATGAACATGGAAACGTATTTATTGGATTTAGTCTAAATATTGATTCTGAAAACACGCTCGTTTTTGGGACTAACCGGCTGGTGGCCACCATGGGGGTTGAGAATTTGATTATTATTGATACTGAAGATGCCCTGATGGTTTGTGCCCGTGATCGAGAGCAGGATGTCAAAGCGATTGTGGAGAAATTGAAGGAAGAAGATAAATTTAATTTAATTTGACTTTCTAGGGAAACCGCACAGGGAAATTTGCTCTTTTTGGATGAGCCAACCAGCGCCTGAACGGAATCAGAGATCGATGAGTTTTTTCACTCATCCGCCCCCCTCTTTACGCGAACGCAACCTGCAAGTCCTCCCCAGGGTGAAACGCGGGACCAACCGCCATAATCACCTAGGGGGGATCGTCGCCTTTTGCACTCTATAGGGTGTGCTGCGCGAGGAATTCGAAGACAGCAGACATCATGTCCACAGCGTATCATAGGCTCTACACAAGAATTGCACCGGGAAAGGCGACCAAGACTCCAATCGTAATTGCTCAGGATTACTCAAATCCAACTTCTAATTTGTCCCCAGATACTTTCACATTGTTGGATCAATATTCGGGGCTCAAGTCAGCAAGCATAATTAGTTTACGTCCGATGCAATCAACGCTTCTGATACCAAGGGGAGAAAAAATTGAGTGGTCACTTTTACCACTTGAAAACAACACTACACTGGTAAGAACAAGCTCTACCGAGTGAAAACCAGAATAATCTACTCGTTGTACAACGACCTATCAAGTCAAAAGAAATGTTACTGAAGATTTATCCTTCTCCTTTCGTTGTGTATGATATACATTGACAGGAATGGCATTTCTTGACGATTTTTCATGCCAGAGTTTGCTGAGATTAAACACTGACCTCTCTCTCAGGACCAAAACAACGATCTGATCGCGTAAATTAAATAGCAGTTCCAGACGAACATCCGATAATACACCCGAATCTGATAATTTGTTCCATAAGGTGACCCAACGTTGATTGCTTCACTTCTTTCGAGATAGGTAACCGTTGTTGATCCGGATAATTGACTTACGATGCATCCCAGTGATTTGTTCCATCTGATCTGGCATCAGACTCTTTTCCACCTTTGAACTATCCCGATATCTCCCCCACATGTTATGTATATACTTTCGTCTTTCATCAATTGTCATGTCATCATTTTCGGACATCGTCAGGCTCAGTAACATTTTAGATGAATTAACGCGTATGTATTGACATGGGGTTTTATTCGTGATAATATGGTATCGATACCACAATCAAGGTTAATTTATTGTCACCGATGAGTATTTATAACCCAAATAGTGTGCAGCTAAATGCCAACAATTCATGATGTCGCAAAAAAAGCTGGTGTAGCCTCAATTACTGTTTCTCGAGTCATTAATAATTCCGGTTATGTCAGCGATGAGGTTCGTAAAAAGGTCAACGCTGCCATTGATGAGTTGGGATATGTGCCAAATGTTATTGCGCGCAGTTTGAAATCCAAGCGAACCAACACGATTGCCCTTGTCTTTACAGATATCACCAATCCTTATTTCAACATCCTGGCAAGGGGGGTGGAGGATGCCGCTTGTAAAGCCGGATTTAATGTCATTTTTTGTAATACTGATGAATCACAAGAACAAGAAGAGAATTACATCCAGCTCTTGCTTCAAAAACAGGTAGATGGGATCTTGCTGGTTCCCGCTGATTCCTCGTCAGGGTCAATTGATTTTGTAAAGCGGCAGAATACACCAGTGGTGGTGATCGATCGTCGAGTTAAGGATGGGAATGTTGATGTTGTTCGAGGTGATTCCGAGGGGGGAGCCTTTCAACTCACCCAGTATTTGATTGATTTGGGTCATCAAAGAATTACTTTGCTTAGCGGCCCACAAAAGGTGTCCACCTCCGTCGATCGGGTGCGTGGTTATCAAAAGGCAATGCATGAAAATGGACTGGGTGAATATATTGATTTCTTTTACGGTGAATATACACAAGAGAGCGGTAAACACTTAACCCAAAAGATTTTTCTACGAGAATCGAAACCTACAGCAATATTTGGCGGAAACAACCTGATTTCAATCGGTGCCATGTCAGCTTTACGTGAAATGAACCTGAAAGTACCGGATCATGTCGCCCTGGTGAGTTTTGATGATATTCCTGAGAATTTATCGCTCTATCCATTCCTGACAGTGATTTCCCAACCACCTTATGAAATTGGCATCAAGGCAACAGAAATACTGGTTTCAAGAATTACGCAGAAGAATAATGAACCTCTGGATTTTCAGGAAATTGTCTTTCCTGTTAAGTTGATCGTTCGTGAATCCAGCGGTGAAAAAATTGTGTGTGATTAATCGAATTGAATTACGAATATTGTACTCATGTTTTTATGGATTGTTGTGCTAGAAGCGAATCATTAATAAAATATTAGCAAAGGAGAAAACCATGTCAAGCAAAAAAGGATTTGGACATCGATGGATCGGTGGAATGCCGAAAATTGGGATCCGACCGACGATTGATGGGCGAATGAGAGGTGTGCGTGAGAGCCTGGAAGAGCAAACAATGCGGTTGGCAAAATCCGTAGCGGTGCTGTTGTCGGACAATTTGCGCTATCCGGACGGAGAGCCTGTCAGGTGTGTTATTGCAGATAGAACGATAGGTGGTGTGGCTGAGTCAGCACAATGCGCAGAAAAATTTGCCAGGGAAGGGGTAGGTGTTTCAATAACTGTGACCCCTTGCTGGTGTTATGGTTCGGAAACTATGGATCTGGACCCTCTGACGCCCAAAGCGGTTTGGGGGTTTAACGGCACGGAGCGTCCTGGTGCGGTTTATCTTGCTGCCGTTCTGGCTGCGCACAGTCAGAAAGGGCTGCCTGCCTTTTCGATTTATGGCCATGATGTACAGGACAGTAATGACGAGACGATCCCGGAAGATGTTCAGGCAAAATTGCTGCGATTTGCCCGTGCAGGTCTGGCTGTAGCTCTCTTGAAAGGAAAATCCTACCTTTCGATCGGAGGGACCTCAATGGGTATTGGCGGTTCGATTGTTGACCAGCCGTTCTTTGAGGCTTACTTAGGGATGCGAGTTGAAGATATCGATATGAGTGAAATTGCCCGTCGTATTGAGGAGGGTATCTTTGACCAAGAAGAGTTCGAAAAAGCTTTAGCATGGACAAAGGAGAACTGTGAGGAAGGCAGGGAATATAACGCTGCTGAAAACCAGCGCAGCCGTCAACAAAAAGAAGAAGATTGGGAAACGGTTGTCAAGATGACCATGATCGGCAGAGACTTAATGGTGGGCAATCCAAAGTTGTCCGAGATAGGCTTTGGTGAAGAGGCAATGGGGCACAATGCCATCGCTGCGGGATTCCAGGGACAGCGCCAATGGACCGATTTCCGCCCTAACGGTGATTTCATGGAAGCCATGCTGAATTCCTCCTTTGATTGGAATGGCATTCGGGGACCCTATATCATGGCAACTGAAAATGATTCCTTGAATGGCGCCGGAATGCTATTTGGCTATCTTTTGACCAATACAACCCAGATATTTGCGGATGTGCGCACTTATTGGAGTCCGGAAGCAGTTAAACGTGTCACAAATTATGAATTGCAAGGTCGAGCATCCGGTGGGATGATCCACCTGATCAATTCTGGGTCAGCTACACTCGACGCGACGGGACTGCAGAAAAGTGATGGCAAGCCGGCCATGAAACCCTTCTGGAAAATTACGGAAGAAGAGGCTCAAGCATGCCTTGATGCAATAACATGGTATCCAGCAAACACCGGTTACTTCCGGGGCGGTGGTTACTCATCTGGATTCCTGACAAAGGGAGAAATGCCGATGACCATGTCCCGTTTGAATATCATCAAGGGCTTGGGACCCGTCTTGCAGGTTGCCGAGGGGTGGACGGTGGATATCCCTCCCAAAGTTCATGAGACCCTGAATGAAAGAACTGACCCCACCTGGCCTACGCACTGGTTTGTACCTAGGACAGCCGAAACACCGGCTTTCAAAGATGTCTATTCGGTGATGGCAAATTGGGGTGCTAATCATGGATCAATCAGTTTTGGGCATATTGGTGCAGATCTGATCACGCTGGCTTCAATGCTTCGCATCCCGGTAAGTATGCATAATGTGGATGAAGATCGCATCTTCCGACCGAGTACCTGGTCTGCCTTCGGAACCAGGGATTTTCAAGGGGCTGATTTCCGAGCCTGCAAGAATTTCGGTCCTTTGTATAAAATGTATTCGTAAAACACAAAAACCCTCTGATAATGAGGTGGTTGGTTAATTATTTTTGTACTGGAAAGTAATCTAAGAATTCGAATCGCGTGCCTTGGCTGATGCCAAATGGAAAAAATATGGGTGATCTCCTCTTAGGGATTGATATTGGTACATACAGCTCAAAAGGTGTGCTTTGCCGCCCTGATGGGACGATCCTGGCTGACGCCCAAACACAACATAAGATATCCATCCCCAGGATAGGGTATGTGGAACAGGATGCTGAAAGCATCTGGTGGACTGAATTTTGTCAGATCGCCAGGCAACTCACAGAGGATGTCCCGCAGGGTGAGAGAATTATCGGTGTGGGTGTAAGCACTATTGGTGCTTGCCTGCTGCCTGTGGATTCCAGAGGAAATCCTCTTCGGCCTGGTATTCTGTATGGGATTGACACACGATCCGGTGATCAGATCGAATCATTGGAAGATCGGTACGGCCGTTGTAACCTGATTGATTTTTGCGGATCACGCCTGACCTCACAATCTATTGGAGCAAAGATCCTGTGGCTGAAAGAAAATGAACCGGATAACTACCAGGACGCCGCCAAGTTCCTTGCTGCCAGTTCCTACATCATCTACCGGTTGACAGGTGAATTTGTCATTGATGCGCATACTGCCTCAGAATTTCATCCCTTATTCAATATCAAAACATGTTGTTGGGACGGACGGTATGCTGAACACATCACATCACTGGATAAATTACCGGCTATCGGGTGGGGGGATGAAATTGCTGGTTATATCACAAAATGGGCTTCAGAGGCGACGGGTATTCCAGAAGGCACACCGGTCAACTATGGCACCATTGATGCCTTATCAGAGGCTGTCAGCGTGGGTGTGGTAGACGTAGGTGACCTGATGATTATGTACGGCAGCACCACTTGCCTGGTCTTTCACGTACATCATCCGGTTCCGACTGAGGAACTTTGGCTTGAGACTGGTTTTTCAAAGGGTCAATATGAGTACACTGCGGGAATGTCCACAAGCGGTTCAGCGACAACCTGGTTCCGGGACTGTTTTGGTCAAGACCTTCTCGAAGATGAGAAACGCACCGGTATGAAAGCTTATGCTGCGCTGGCAGAGGAGGCTGGTGACTCTCCAAGCGGTTCGAATGGGTTGTTGGTTCTCCCATACCTCAGTGGGGAAAGAACGCCCATTTTCGATCAAAAAGCGCGCGGCGTGCTGGCTGGTTTCTCATTAAACCATACACGTGGTGATATCTATCGGGCAGTTTTGGAAGGCATTTCATTTGCCACACGAATGAACCTTGAGGCCATGCAGAATACAGGTGCCAGGATGACGCACGGCATTGCTGTCGGGGGCGGGGCATCCAACCGCCTTTGGCTGCAGATCGTTAGTAATGTCACAGGTATCCCTCAAGAGCTGCCAGAAGAAACCATTGGTGCGTGTTATGGCGACGCCTTCCTGGCTGGCCTGGGAGTTGGGATTATTAAGGATAAACACGCGATCAAAGAACAATGGGTGAAGATCAAGGGAGTTGTCGAACCCATTGACAAAACGAAACCTACATACGATAAGCTTTATGGACTTTTCAGGGAACTGTACTTAGGCTCCCAATCAGTGGTTCATCAACTCAGTGAGATGCAAAGGTGATACAACGATGATAGATCAGAATGAACTTACACGACTAGAAACCAGGTTGGATAGCTTTGATCCGGAAACCAGGAAGGAAAGCCTGCAGTCTTTACTGAACCTTGTAAAAACGGGTTTGATAGAAGTGCCAGAGGGGAGGGAAATCGCAAACCTGCACTGCCACTCTTTCTTTTCGTACAATGGCTATGGTTATTCGCCCACGCATCTGGCCTGGATCGGCAAGAAGCATGGCATTAAGTTTATGGGCATTGTTGATTTTGACATCCTGGATGGTGTAGATGAGTTTTTGGATGCATGCCAGATGGCCGGGATATATGGGACAGCAGGGATAGAAACTCGGGTATTTCTTCCTGAATTTCGACAGTATGAGATCAATTCTCCGGGCGAACCAGGAATTGCCTATCATATGGGCACCGGTTTTATTTCATCCAGCGTCCCTGATTTGGTTCAGCCAGCATTTGAAGAAATGCGTCAAAGAGCTGTTCAACGGAACCAGCAGATTATGAACGCTGTTAACCAGTTTTTGGCTCCTTTACACATTGATTATGACCAAGATGTCCTGCCGCTGACCCCTCAGGGATATGCCACCGAACGGCATATGGTTCATAAAATAATGGAAAAATCGCTCAATGTTTTCAGTGACCCCGTTGAATTCTGGGTAGAGAAATTAGATCTATCAGCGGACGAAATCAGGAAGACAATTAATGATCAAAATAGTTTTAAAAATATCTTGCGTAAAAAATTGATGAAGCGGGGAGGTGTTGCATATGTTCAGCCTGAGGTGGATTCCTTCCCAACGGTCGATGAGTTTCATGAGATCATCCTCGCCTCGGATGCTATCCCTTGTTCAGCGTGGTTGGATGGAACGTCAGCAGGAGAACAAAAAATTGAAGTATTGTTGGATTTAATGATGGATAAAGACGTAAGAGTGCTCAACATTGTGCCCGACCGGAACTGGAATATCACTGATGAGGCGACCAAGGCAATAAAAGTACGCGAACTCTATCAGATTGTTGATCATGCAGAGTCATTGGACCTTCCCGTCATTGTGGGCACAGAGATGAACAGCTATGGGCAAAAATTGGTGGACGATTTTGAAGCACCAGAATTAGAGCCGGTTCGTGATTGTTTCATTAAAGGTGCGTATTTTTTGTATGGCCACACTCGCATGGCTCAGCTCTTTGGATTGGGATATCAAAGTAAGTGGGCGCAACAATTTCCAGATCGGAAGGCAAAAAACTCTTTCTTTGAAACTGTGGGTCACGTGATCCCACCCGAATTGGAGTCTATTGATATTTCCGATACAATTATTGAAGATTTGTCAGCCGATGACATTCTCGCAGCTTTAGAAACAAGAATTGAGGATTAATTATGCCAGCTAATTATGAGACTTATCGTCAGGGAAGAATCCCGGGCAAGAAAAATAATCGTATGTGGCCACTCTACGGGTCTGGTTTAGAGAATCTTGGCAAACAGGATCAGCCTATCGAAGTGAGGATGCCTGAGTTTGGACCTGATGAATTACTTGTTCGTCATGATGCCTGCGGACTCTGCTTCTCGGATATCAAGGTGATCCGACTGGGTGAAGAACATCCCCGAATTTATCGAGACATGCAGAAGGATCCAGTCATTCTGGGGCATGAGGTTTCACTGACGGTGGTTGGCGTGGGGGAAAACCTGACAGAACAATATCAACCTGGTGATAGGTTCATATTACAGGCGGATATTTTTGTGGATGGCGTTGGATATGCCTATGGATATGAGATCCAGGGCGGCCTTTCGGAATTTAACGTGATTGATCAACGTGTTCTCAATGGTGACGATGGCAATTATTTGATCCCTATTCGCACGAATACTGGCTACGCTGAATCCGCACTGGTTGAACCCTGGGCGTGTGTGATTGCTGCTTATTATTTGGAATATCGCTCAACAATTAAGGAGGGTGGAACTGCCTGGTTTGTGGGACCTGATACTGGAGATTTTACCCTCTCAACCGGCTTTGATCGAGAGTCTCATCCTAAGGTGATCAAATTAACCAATATGAATGGGCTATTTGGGAAGTGGTTGAGAACACAGGCTGCTGAGTTGGGAATCAAGGTGATCGAAGTTAATGAGATCCAAGTAGTTTCCGATGAGGCTGACGTGGATAAGCAGGCGGATGATATTATTCTTCTCGCCCCAACGGTTAATCTGATTGAAAAAATCAGTCCGTATTTGGCGTATCACGGTGTGCTTGTGTTTTCTACTGATCAGGGCTTTAAACGAAAAGCGAAGCTTGATATCGGAAGAGTACATTACAACCGATGGCTGTTCCTGGGTGGTGTTGAAAAAGATCTGGCAAATATTTATCAAAAAGCCCCGAAACTTTCTGAACTGCACGAAGGTGGGCGTGCGCTTTTCGTCGGTGCAGGCGGCCCGATGGGCAGGATGCATGTTCAGCATGCCATAGAATCAAGAAAACATCCAAAATTAATTGTATGCTCAGATGCAAGTGATGAAAGGCTGCAGGATCTCGATGAGACCTTTGGTCGTGAAGCAGAGGAAAAAGGAATCGAGTGGATCTGTGTCAACCCCTTGAACAAGGAGTCTTACGATAAGATGATGGTGCAGTTTAAAGAGACGGGTTTTGATGATGTGATTATGCTGGTTCCAATTTCCGCAGTAATTGCCGATGGGGCCCGATGGTTAGCGGATCATGGTGTCATGAATGTCTTTGCTGGTGTTGCCCGCGGGACAACTGCTCCTATTGATTTAAACGATCTTGTCTCTCGAGATGTGTGCGTGATTGGCCACTCCGCTTCAAAAATTGAGGACATGCTGACCATGCTGCAAAAGGTTGAAGAAGGTGAATTATCCACGAACCGTTCCGTAGCTGCTGTGGGATCTCTTTCAGCAGCAAAGGATGGCATGCAAGCATTGGTTGACGCCACCTATCCTGGCAAGGTGGTCATTTTCCCCAATATTCGTGAGCTACCTTTGACGAAGGTCACAGACTTGAAGGATGTGCTGCCGGGTGTAGCTGAAAAACTACAAGACGGACGAACGTGGACAAAAGAAGCAGAAATTGCGTTTTTAGATGAGATGGTTGAGGATTAGCTAATGAATAAGGAACAAGTACTAAAAGACAAAACTGCGATAGTGACCGGTGGCGCGCAAGGTCTGGGTGAGGCAATCAGCTTGCGCCTGGCACGTGAAGGCTGCAATGTTGTGATTGCTGACATTAATCAAAAGGGTATACAGGAAACTGAAGAGCGGATCCAGAAGCAATTTGAGGCACAAACACTGGGGATCGTTACAGATATGACCCTGGAAAAGCAGGTTGAACATCTTGTCGATGAAACCGTGAACCGCTTTGGCTCCCTGGATATTTTGGTCAGTAATGCTGGAATCCTGATAGCTCAGCCTGTGGATGAATTCCCGGCTGAAAAATGGATGAAGGTGATGCAGGTCAATCTCTACGGATATTTTTTATGTGCAAAACATGCTGCTCGCATCATGAAACAACAGCGGTCTGGCGTTATTATCCAGATCAACAGCAAATCCGGAAAGAAAGGCAGCTATAAAAATTCGGCCTATGCCGCCTCGAAGTTCGGCGGGATCGGTTTCACGCAATCCATCGCCCTGGAACTGGCTGAATATGGTGTGCGTGTCAATGCGATCTGCCCGGGAAATATGCTGGACTCACCGCTTTGGGTAGATTCCCTCTTTAAACAATATGCGCGCACACGGAATATGACTGTGGATGAGGTCCGGGAGTATTATATGAACCAGGTACCTCTGAAGAGAGGCTGCACGTATGATGATGTATGTAATTTACTGGTGTTTTTAGCATCAGATCAATCCAGTTACATGACAGGCCAGGCGATTAATGTCACTGGCGGTCAGGAAATGCATTAAAGCAGATATGGAGAATGCTTATGACAGAAGACAAAAGCAAGTTGTATGAGCAAGTATGGGCATTGATTGAAGAGCAAGAATTAACTAAGGAACAGCTGCTGACTTATTTGCGGCAGATGTCAGAAATTCGCGCGCTTGAAAACAACATTGCCAATTTACTGAGCAAGGCAGTTCTCAAAGGTGCCTCGCATCTTTATGCCGGCCAGGAAGCCGTAGCGGTTGGTGCAATCGGAGCCTTGAAGGACACCGACATCATCACCAGCACGCACCGCGGCCACGGACACGCCCATGCTCATGGGGATTCTGCAGCTGGAACAGAAGAAGCAAAACAAGAGCATTATAACAAGATGATGGCAGAGGTTCTTGGTAAATCATGCGGTTACTGTAAAGGCAAAGGCGGGTCCATGCACATTGCCGATGTGGACCATGGTAATTTAGGTGCAACGGGCATTGTTGGCGGCAATATTCCTGTGGCTGTTGGTGCTGCCCTGGCACAGAAATTACAGGGGACCGATTCAGTGGTCCTGTGTTTTTTCGGGGATGGCGCTTGTAATACCGGTAATTTCCATGAATCCTTGAACCTGGCCTCAATATGGGATCTTCCGATTGTATTCGTTGTTGAAAATAATATGTATGCGATGTCGGTACCCTGGAAAAATGCCAGTAATAAACAAAAGATTGCTGATAGGGCTTGTGCGTACGGTATCCCAGGAGAGACAGTTGATGGGATGAATGTATTGAAGGTGAGAAAGGTTGTCTCTGGAGCGGTTAAGCGTGCCCGATCTGGAAAGGGACCAACGTTGGTGGAATGTCAGACGTATCGCTATTACGGCCATTCGCATTCTGATCCCCGTGCCTATCGAACGCGTGAAGAAGAAAAAGAATATCGGGAGAAAGATCCTATCAAGCAACTCAACAGGGATATGTCTGTGATAAATTGGCTGAATGATGAGGAATTCGAAGAAATTGAAGATAAAGTCCAGGAAAAACTGGATGAGGCAATGCGTTACAGTGAGAATTGTCCGCCACCGGATCCTGACCAGTTGGAGACGGATGTGTTTGCACCTTCCAAAACGACCCTGGCAGACATTCACACGGAAGCTCGCTTGAGAGAACAAGTCCGAACTGATAAGACTATGCGTGAGATCAGTTATTCTCAAGCCCTGGTTGAGGCGATGCGGGAAGAGATGATCCAGGACGAAAAAGTCTTTGTCATGGGTGAGGATGTCGGCTTGTACGGTGGGGCATACGGCGCCACACGTGGACTTTTTGAAGAATTTGGTGGGGATAGGGTGATCGATACGCCAATTTCTGAAGCGACGATTGGTGGTGCTGCAGTCGGAGCAGCCATGTCCGGCATGCGTCCGATAGCTGAGATTATGTATGTGGACTTCACACCTTTGGCAATGGACCAGATAGCCAATCAGGGTGCGAAAAACCGCTATATGTTCGGAGGAAAAACATCTGTGCCCATGGTAATCAGAACCGAAGGCGGCGCTGGACGTGCCATTGCAGCGCATCACTCGCAAAGTCTTGAAAGCCTGTGGACGCATTTTCCGGGTATCTATGTGGTGATGCCAGCCACACCTTACGATGCTAAAGGTTTGCTCAAAACGGCGATTCGTGACGACAACCCGGTGATGTTTATTGAACATAAAATGTTGTACAAGGGAAAAGGTCCGGTTCCTGAAGAAGAATATATTATTCCATTTGGGGTAGCTGATATTAAGCGAGAGGGAAAAGATCTTACGATTGTGACCTATTCAAGAATGGTTCTACGTTCTTTGGAAGCTGCTGAAATACTGGCAAAAGAAGGAATCGATGTTGAAGTGATTGACCTGCGAACACTTAAGCCGCTGGATATGGAAACTATTGTTAAATCCATTCAGAAAACAGGGCGGTTTGTTGGCGTGACAGAAGCTTATGAGAACACAAGCTTTATAAACGAGATTATGGCTCGGGTGAATGAAGAGGCTTTCGATTGGTTGGATGCCCCGATGGTGCGGGTTGCGGCAGCCAATGTCCCTGTTCCAAGGGCAGAAGTCTTGGAAGATTTAGACATTCCGAACGTTCAAAGAATTGTGGCTGCTTGCCGAAAGGTGATGAGCTGATGTCTGAAGATTTGTTTATTCCTAAATTAGGCCAGACGGTTGAAGAAGTTGTTTTGCTGAACTGGCTGGTTGAAGACGGCTCAAAGGTCGACTTTGGGGATCCAGTCCTGGAGGTTGAGACGGATAAGGCGGTTTTCAATGTAGAAGCTAATGCCAAAGGATATATTCATATTGGTCCTCACGAGATGGGAGAAACGCTACCTGTCCTGACAGTTGTGGCAACCATTGGGAAAAAAGATGAGGGTTTTGCACCCGCTGAACATAAAGCAGCTGTCGAGAAGGAAGAACAGCCTGTTGAGAAGGTCGCTCAGGAAGTCCAGCCAGTGGAGGATGAGAGCGTTGATGAAGGGGATATTGAAAAACGTGAAAAGACCTTTGCCAGCCCTCGAGCAAGGAAATTAGCCAGGAAAAAGCAAGTAGATCTTACTCGGGTTACACCGACAGGTGGGGATGGGATTAGGATTGTTGAACAGGACGTGGTCAATTATTTAAAGCAGGCAGCGAAAGCCACGCCGGTTGCTTCGCAGCTTGCAGAACATGTTGGTTTAGACCTGCATGGTGTTGAGGGGACAGGTCCGAAGGGTGCGATTACACGAGCGGATGTTGAATCAGCCATTCGCCATAATTTGACATCACCTTCGAAAGCAGATGCCGGTCCCGCCGTGGACATCAAATATACCGAGATCGATATTGCGGAAAGTAAACCGCTTCTCAGTGTGCGAAAATTAATCTTTGACCGGATGTCGACCAGTGATCAATTGACTGCCCGGGTAACCCTGGTAACTGAAGCCGATGCAACTGACTTGGTGCGCCTGCGGGAGAAGTTGAAGGCTGATAAAGCAGAGGTATGGGGATTTTCTCCAGGATACAACGAATTGATCGGAATAATTGTTGCTCGAACGCTGCGAGAATTTCCATTCATGAATGCACGCTTGAGTGAGGATGGAACAAGATTTGATCTCTTATCTGAAATCAACCTGGGGGTTGCGGTTGATACCGAACGAGGATTGGTTGTGCCCGTGATCAAGGGTGCTGATAAATTGGATCTGGAGTCCTTCGGAAAGCGTTTCAGAGAGCTGATTTCGTTCATTCAGTCCGGGAAAATCATGCCGGAAGATCTTTCAGGGGGAACATTCACGATCACGAACCTTGGAAATTTTGATGTGGATGCTTTCACTCCTGTGATCAATTTACCTGAAGTTGGCATTCTGGGTGTTGGTCGAATTAATGAAAAGGTTATACCATACGAGGGTGAGATTAAAGTTCGCAAGATGATTACTTTAAGCCTGGTCTTTGATCATAGGCTGGTTGATGGCGCACCAGCTGCTCGATTCTTGCAGCGCTTGAAGGAATACATTGAGTATCCAATAATGATTTTTGTTTGACCCTTGCGGATGAAAAAAAGATGCCTTCTGATTATTTTGAAGGCGTCTTTAATTTTCAGGTGGAAAAGTACCCAACCGAATCTTAAGAAATTATTCCAATTAGCAGAGTAAATTGCGATAGATTTGTACGGGAGGGTTATTCCTTTGTTTTACTCGCTTTTCTCAGCAACCAGATACCAAAAATGAGAACGGCTAATCCGACACCTGCACCTGCGATTTGAGCATAATTTATGCCTGGATAACTGCCGATGCCAATCAGGTCAGCGGTCAGGGATATAATTATCAATAGGATACTTGCGGCGATAAGGATGATGCTGATTGTTCTTTTGGACATGGTTTTCTCCTCCATAACTGAGATGAGATGATAATCTTTTGCATTCGTGACAATGGTCTACAGGCACTCTTTTCTATGATAATATAAGCAATATAAAAATATTAAATCTTGTTTGATTTGTCAGTCTATAGTTTAATATTATAAATCAAATTTTGTTCTTAGGCGAATGTTTGATAACGATAGAGGAGCTTTGAAATGGTCAAAATCACGATTGTTTTCGATAACCAACCACCTCTGATAGAAGGTCTTTATACAGATTGGGGATTTTCTGCCTTAATTGAAATCGATAAAGAAAAGAATATCCTGTTTGACACGGGTGGAAATGGGGAGATCCTGCTGCATAATATGGGAAAGCTGGGGATTGAGCCGCAATCCATTGATGAAATCTTTATCTCACATAACCATCACGATCATACAGGCGGATTGAGACGATTTCTGATGAAGAACGATTCCGTAAAACTTTGGCTGCCCGCATCAATTCCATCAAAAACGAAAGGCCAGGTCGTGGTTTCAGGAAGTGCACCGTATCAGCTCTATGAAGGAGTCTATTCAACAGGCGTGCTGGAAGGGATCGAGCAAAGCCTGGTATTAGCAACTTCGAAGGGGCTGATGCTTATCGTGGGCTGCTCGCACCCCAGGATGGATCATATTCGCAAGGCTGCGTCTCAATTTGGCCAGGTTTATGGGATCGTGGGCGGACTCCACAGCACAAAGCCGAAGTCATTAAGCGGCTTAAGGTTGATCTGTGCCACACACTGCACGCAACACCTCCGGGAGATAAAAACAGAATATCCGGACGCATTTCTCCAGGGCGGTGCAGGGCAGGTGATTGAGGTGATGTAGAACGTCAATCTCTCTGGCTTGTCCTCTTCATTTTCCCCAAATGTGTTAGTTAACTTGATTCTGGTAGAAATATTGCCCGACTTAAGCTAATTTCTGATAAGATAGTATTGCTTCAAAATAGATCTTCTGAGAGTTTTATACTTTAATTCCGAATTATTTTTTCGAGTTGTTGGTTAGTTAAAAAAATATATAAGAAGGAAAAGCTATGCCTGAAATCAATACATCTCCTGCCTGGAAAGCACTTGAACATCATCGGACTGAAATACAGAACCTGCATATGCGGGATTTGTTTCGAGAAGATCCACAGCGCTTCTCGAAATATTCC
>Ga0209121_10001430_pt1 | contig 25090 bp, 23 predicted proteins | sample Cruoilmetagenom3_FD_187292 | JGI IMG/M metagenome (GOLD analysis project Ga0209121, IMG submission 187292) | Oil polluted marine microbial communities from Coal Oil Point, Santa Barbara, California, USA - Sample 3 (SPAdes) (version 2) | ecosystem: Environmental > Aquatic > Marine > Oil seeps ... | reverse complement strand
TCCATGTCGTCACCGGGTAGCGTTCGGCGTCTCTGCCGTTCACAAGGTCGATCAAGATCCTCGGCTGGCAGAGGATGGTTTTCGAAACCCGGCGCGAGATGTTTCACACCGCAACCACCATCCGGCGGGCCGGGCCGAGCGCCGCCTGGCCCTCCGGCGTCAGCGACATCGACCGCGTGGACCGAAAGAACAGCGTCGCCCCCAGCTTCTCCCCCAGCCACGACAGGTGGTGGCTGACCACCGAGGTCGAGCGCTTCAATCGTTGTCCCGCCGCCGTCACGCTGCCCGCCTCCGCGACGGCGACGAACACGGCCGGGCCTCGAAGATCGTCGATCATTTTTGCAATTCCTGGAAATATCATTCCAACACTTTCCGGATAATCGAAAAGATGAACTCGGTTCAGCCGTTCTGGCAGCAAGTCGACGACACCTTGGGGCTCTGCGATCTTGCAGCGAGCCAACACCAGTTATGATCCTTCACTCGGCAACCGAAGAAACCCATGATCCTCAAGAAGCTCACCACCGGGGCCGCTCTCGCAACGCTCACAACCGGCGCATTTTCCGATGACACCTCGACCGTGACCGCCTTCTACGACCTGCTCAGCACCCCCGGCTCGCAAGAGTTTGTCGCGGCCTTCGAGGCTGCCACGTCCGACGCCTGGGAAAGCCTTGGCGACTTTTCCGGCGCAAAAAAATCACGCGACGCCTTCCTCGGGCAGATGGGAGGTTCTGCCCTGCTGATCCCCGACCTCGACGGGGGCGTCCAGGCCATGCGCCGGGACGGCAGTTTCGTTACCCTGCGCAGCCGTGCGACCGGCACGCCGACAGGCCCTTTCTTCGGAGTGGACGGCGAATGGCGCGACTTCGATATCATGACCATCGACATCCACGAGCTCGAGGACGGCGTCATCGGTCGCTGTTATCACGTCGAAGACCGGGCAGGCGCGCTGCAACAGCTCGCCAGCCGGTAATCCAACGACAAATAGGAGTGCCGGTGTTTTCGGGCACCGGCACACCGGCTTAAACAAGGACGTCGCACCATGACGCTCGCCGCTACCGCTGTTTCGGGGCAACTCGGACGTGAAATCGCGCGCAAGCTCGTCGCAGGCGCCGGGCAAGAGCCTGTCATCGGTCTGGCCCGAACGCCGGAAAATGCGCAAGGGCTGGGGATTGCGATCCGCCCGGGCGACGACGACAAGCCCGACCAGCTCACCGCGTCCCTCGCCGGGGTCGACGCATTGGTGCTGGTCTCCGGCATGGCGCCGCCCGAGGAACGTACCCGTCAGCACCGCAACGTGATCGCGGCTGCAAAGGCCGCCGGCCTGCGCAAGATCGTCTACACCAGCATCCAGGGCCCCGAGGAGGGCACCGGCTTCTCGCCTGTCGTACAGAGCAACCGCCAGACCGAGGCCGACATTCGGGCCAGCGGGTTCACCTGGGCGATCGGGCGCAACGGCATCAATATCGAGCCGGACGTGGACTATATCGACCGCTACCGGACGAAAGCCGAGATCGCCAAAAGCGCCGGCGCGGGGAAATGCGGCACCACCACCCGCGCTGAACTCGCCCATGTCGGCACCGCGCTCTTGACCCGGTCCGATCACGATGGCCAGACGGTGAACCTGAACGGTACGCCGATCAGCCAAAGCGACCTCGCCCGGTATCTCAACAGCGCCTTCGGAACCCGGCTGCGCTACCGCGCCATGAGCCCCGCGGACGACGTCGCGGACCGGACCGCGGAACTTGGCGTGTTCTTTGGCCCGATCACCGCCGGTATCTATGACGGGATCCGCAAGGGCGCCTACGACCGGCCTGGCGACTTCGAGGTGTTGACCGGCCGGGCGCATCAGCGCTGGGACGACTTTTTTCCGTCTTTGACCTCCCGAACGCGACGGATCCACCGGGTTGCGCCGTTGAAAGACAAATCTGCCGGAGACACACATGACTGCCCTGAAATCGTTCTTCAACCACCCGTACGCCTTCTGGGCGCTCCTGAGCCTGCCCGCCCTTCCGATGATTGCGGGGGTGGCCTCCGGCGACGCGGAGGTGCTGCATCAGCTGCTGCATCCGACTGGCGAGTTCGCCGCGCGGTTCTTGATCATCACGATGATGATCACGCCGCTGATGATGCTGTTGAAGGGGTGGCGGGGGCCGCGTTGGCTGATGAAACGCCGCCGGTATCTCGGCGTCGCGGCCTTCGGCTACGCGGCCCTGCACACGGTGCTCTACCTGGTCGACGAAGGCGCGGTTGCCTTCACCGGCGGCGAGCTGTCCAAGCTCTACATCTGGACCGGCTGGCTCGCCTTCCTCATTTTCGTGCCGCTTGCCGTGACCTCCACGGACGGGTGGGTGCGCAAGCTCGGTCCGCGTTGGAAAACCCTGCAACGGTTCGCTTATGGCGCGGCGGTCCTGACGCTCTTTCACTGGGCCGCGCTGCACGATTGGGACGGGGTCGCGCCCGCGCTGGTGCATTTCGTTCCCTTGGGGGCGCTGGAGGCCTATCGCATCTGGTCAACCCTGCAACGCCGTCGATTGCGAACGGCTTGAACGGCGAAAGAACCCGCCCCCCGCCGATGTCCATGACCTTTCCGGGAACGCGCGCAGACCGTTTCGCGGGGCAAGCCAGGGATCAAGGCGCTGCTGTTTCCCAGTCTGGCCGACGCGGCACTCCCGGCACAAGACGCGCACGGCCAAAGCCGCCGGGGCCCCGATGGCTCCCGGCAGCTTGCTTTCAAGCCGTGATCCATCCGGCGGCCCCGCCAAACGTCTGCCGACCTGGCGCGCCCCTGTGGCGCCCCTGTGGCGCCCCGGACGCGCGCCACGATCTCACGAGTTCATGTCGTAGGCGCGTTCGCCGTGGACCGAGAGGTCGAGACCGTTGGTCTCGGCTTCCGCATCGACCCGCAACGTGGTGACCAGGCCCACGAACTTGACCAGCGCGTAGCTCACCAGCACCGTGAACACCCCGACGATTACCAGCGATCCGGCCTGTGCGACGAAGGACCCGGCGCCGAAGATCGCGATCATCAGCGTGCCGAAAATGCCGCCGACACCATGCACGGCGAAGACGTCGAGCGAGTCGTCGATCCCGATCTTGGTGCGGATCCCGATCACCGCCTCCTGGCAGAGCACACCGGCGATGGCGCCGATGATCAGTGCCTCGACCGGGCCGACGAAGCCCGAAGCGGGCGTGATCGAGGCGAGGCCGGCGATTGTGCCGGTGACGATACCGACGAGCGAGGCGCGGCCGAACCGGATACGCTCCCACAGCGCCCAGGACAGCGAGGCGGTTGCGGCCGAGATATGGGTCACGGTGAGCGCCATCGCGGCGCCGCCGTCGGCCGCGAGCTGGCTGCCGCCGTTGAAGCCGAACCAGCCGACCCAGAGCATCGCCGCGCCGATCATCACGAACGGCGGGGAGTGCGGCGGGACGGTGCGGTTCCGGCGCGGACCGAGGACGATCGCGATGACCAGGGCCGCGAGCCCCGCGGTCTCGTGCACGACGATGCCGCCGGCGAAGTCCTTGACGCCGGTCGCACCGAAGATCCCGCCATCGGCCAGGAAACCGCCGCCCCAGATCCAATGGGTCACCGGGGCGTAGACGACGAGCATCCAGAGCGCCGAAAAGGTCAGGACGAAGCCGAAGCCGATGCGCTCGACATAGGCGCCGACCATGAGGGCAGGTGTGATGACCGCGAAGGTCATCTGGAAGGCAAAGAACAGGACCTCCGGGATCGTGCCCGAGAGCGTGTCCGCGTCGATCCCGAGCAGGAACATCTTGCCAAGCCCGCCCCAGAGCGCTCCGCCGTCGCCGAAGGCGATGCTGTAGCCCACGATCAGCCAGAGCACGCTCATCAACGCCGCGATGGCGTAGACATGCATGAACACCGAGAGCACGTTGCGCGCCCGCACGAGGCCCCCGTAGAATAGCGCCAGCCCCGGCAGGCTCATGAAGAGCACCAGGGCGGTCGCAACGATGATCCAGGCTGTATCGGCCCCGTTCATTGTCCCCTCCTTCGGTTATGGTATCGCGGTCGGTAGGCAATCGCGGCGCACAGGGGAACGCTGAATACCGGGCTGTCTGCGGAATATCCCGGCAGATTCAGAAGTGCCCAAAAAGGCGGCAGGAAGTGCAGGGATGTGCGCTTTGGGTAGGCAGTTCATGTATCGGCGCGGCTGCCCTGTGCCCTGTGCCCTGTGCGCTGTGATCGAACACTGATCGAAGTCATGGCGCGCCCCCACGGTTCGGCGCGATCATTCGCGCGGTTACTGAGGGAGGATCAACCGTGAAAAAACTCGTTCACACCGTTTTGGCCGCGAGCATGGCGGCGGGGCTTCTGTCCGGGACAGCGCTCGCGGGCGATTGCACCGGATATGTCGTCGGCGTCAGGCCGATCACCCAGTACGATCATGCCGCCGGCCACGGCTTCCTTGCCGTCCGCTCGGGGCCCGGCACCGGGTTCAACCAGCTCGGCGAACTCTACTTGGGCGACGAGATCTCGGTCTGGGAGCGCCAGGGCAACTGGTTGCATGTCTACTGCATGTCCGGGCAATGCCTGAACCCGCTTTGGGGGAGCTCGACGCCGCAGGGCTGGGCCTACGCGAAGTACCTGAGCGTCGGCGGGGTCTGCCCGTGAGATCGCGGCCGGGGGGAAGGCGCTTCGAAGCGCCTTGAAACGCGATTACTCAATCGCGTTTTACGGCCGCGCGCGCGGCCGTCGCCCCGATCAACTCGAGCGCATGGTCGGTTGCCGCACGCCGCACTTCGGCCCGTCCCAGGGCACCGAACTCGACGGTTTCGCTCCGGGTGCCGCCGCGTGTCGCGAGGCCGAAACAGACCCGGCCCTCGGGTTTGTGCTCGGACCCGCCGGGCCCCGCGATCCCGGTCACCGAGACAGCGATATCGACAGCCGCGGCCGCGCGTAGCCCCGCGGCCATCTCGCGCGCCACCGCCTCGGAGACCGCACCATGCGCTTTTAGCGTTTTCGCCTGCACCCCGAGGAGCGCCATCTTGGCCGTGTTCGAATAGCTGATGACGCCGCGCTCGTAGACGTCGGACGACCCTGCCACGTCCGTGAGCGCCGCCCCGACCATGCCGCCGGTGCAGCTTTCCGCCGTCGCCACCGTGAGGCCCTTGGCCCGGCAGAGGGCGAGGATCTCGGCCGGGTCGGTCATGCCAACAAGAACAGGTGCGAGGCGGCGGCCAGCACCAGCGTCCCAACCCCCGCGAACACCCCCGCCCAGACGTCGTCGAGCATCACCCCGAGCGCATCGCCGCGCCGGTCGGCCTTGCCCACGAGCCAGGGTTTCCAGATGTCGAACAGCCGGAACGCGAGGAAGGCCGCGATCCAACCCGGGTAGAGCGCGAGAAGTCCGGCATCGGCCCACCAGGCGCCCAACGAGACCGGCAGCATCGCGATCCACATGCCCACCACCTCGTCGATGACAATCTCGGACGGGTCTTCGCTCTCGCTGGTCTCGAGCAGGCCCCGGATCGCCCAGAGCCCGACGACATACGCCGCGACGATCGCCGCCGCCAGCAGCCCCGGCCCACCAACGACATGCAGGACCCAGACGAAGGGCAGGGCGGCGAGGCTGCCCCAGGTGCCGGGCGCGGGCTTCAGCCAACCGGTCCAGAAGAAGAAGCCGATCGCCTCTTTCACGATGTCGCGTTTCACACCGGCGCCGCTCATGCCTTCACCAGCGTCGCGACGGCCATCGACGCGATCCCCTCTTCGCGGCCCGTAAAGCCGAGCCTCTCCGAGGTCGTGGCCTTGACCGAGATCCGATCCACATCGACATCCACGATCCGCGCCAGCGCCGCGCGCATCGCGCCGACATGCGGCCCGATCTTCGGGCGTTCGCAGATCAGCGTCACGTCGCAATTGACCAGTTCATAGCCGCGCGACCTCGCGAGCCCGATGGCGTGTTCAAGGAAAACATGGCTGGCCGCGCCCTTCCATTGCGGGTCCGACGGCGGGAAATGCTGGCCGATATCGCCCTCGGCGAGCGCGCCGTAGAGTGCATCGGTCAGCGCATGCATGCCGACATCGGCATCGGAATGCCCCTTGAGTTTCTGCCCGTGCGGGACGGCGACCCCGCACAGGATGCAGGCCTCCCCCGGCTCAAAAGCGTGCACGTCGTAACCCTGGCCGACCCTGATATCCATCCTGTCCCTCATCATCTCTTCGGCGCGGGCGAAATCGCTCGGGCCGGTGATCTTCATGTTGGCCTCGTCGCCTTCGACGATTGTAACCTCCAGCCCGGCGCCGCGGGCGACCTCGACATCGTCCGCCGCGCCGCCCGGAAGCGCTCCGTCTTGATGCGCCCGATGGGCGGCGAGGATCGCCGCGAAGCGAAAGCCTTGCGGGGTCTGCGCCCGGTAGAGCCCGTTGCGGTCATGGGTGCCGGAGACCTTGCCATTCTCGCCCATCCACAGCGCGTCGGTTACCGCGAGGGCGGGCGCGGCCCCGGCCGCCGTGTCGAGCGCGTCGATCACCCGGTCGATCACTCGCCCGCCGACCAGCGGCCGGGCGACATCATGGATCAACACCAGGTCGGGCGGGTCGCCGACCAGCGCCTCAAGCCCGGCCATCACGCTCGCGTCGCGTGTGGCGCCGCCGGTGGCGACGATCGCGTCCGCAAAGCCTTCGGCCTGGCCGAGATCGTCGGGATGAAGCACCAGCACCACCCGGCCGATGCGCGGGTGGGACAGGAAAGCGTCGACAGTCCAGTCGGCCACCCGGGCGCCATGGAGCCTGCGCCATTGCTTGGGCACGTCTCCGCCGGCCCGGGTGCCGCGTCCGGCGGCGACGATGATGGCGGCGATTTCCATGCAGCTGGTTTAAGCCCTGCCGAATTTGAGGACAATGGGGCCTCCGACGGTAGGGGGAGGTGCACAAAACTTGTGCATCGGAGAAATATCGCGCAAAAGAATGGCGCGATTTTTTGCAGCTCCCCCGGTCCGTCGCTATATCACGGGCACCTGCACAAGGATTAGGCATGTGCCCTTAGCGCTTGGAGAGACCGACCTCGGGACCAATGTGGTCCTGGCCCCGATGGCCGGGATCACAGATCTGCCGTTTCGGAACCTGGTGCAGAGATTCGGCGCCGGGCTGGTGGTGAGCGAGATGGTCGCGAGCCAGGAGATGGTGCAGGCGAAGCCGGGCGTGCGCGAGCGCGCGGAGCTGGGTTTCGGGCGCGCCGGCACCGCGGTGCAACTCGCCGGGCGCGACCCCTTCTGGATGGCCGAGGCCGCACGCATGGTCGAGGCGGGCGGCGCCGCGATCATCGACATCAACATGGGGTGTCCGGCCAAAAAGGTGGTGGGCGGGCTGTCGGGCTCGGCGCTGATGAAGGAACCCGACCGCGCGCTGTCGCTCATCGAAGCGGTCACGCAGGCGGTTTCGGTACCGGTCACGCTGAAGACCCGGCTCGGTTGGGACGACGACCTGCGCAACGCGCCCCAGATCGCCCGGGCGGCGCAAGACGCGGGCGTGAAGATGGTCACGATCCACGGCCGCACCCGATCGCAGTTCTACAAAGGCCGCGCCGACTGGGCCGCGATCGCGGCGGTCAAGCAGGCGGTGACGATCCCGGTGATCGCGAACGGCGACATCTGCGGGGCAGCGGATGCGCGCGCAGCACTCGACCAGTCTGGCGCCGACGGGGTGATGGTGGGTCGGGCGACCGGCGGGCGGCCCTGGCTCATCGCCGAGATCGCGGCCAGGCTCGCGGGCCGCCCCGCGCCGGAGATCCCGGAGGGGCCGGCCCTCGTGGACATGGTGCGCAGCCATTACGAGGCGTCGCTCGACTTCTACGGCAAGGACCTCGGCATGCGGGTGATCCGCAAGCACCTCGGCTGGTATATGGACCGGGCCGGCACGCCCCCGGGGCTACGCCGCGAGGTGCTCTCGTGCGCCGATCCGGCCCGGGTGCGCGCGCTCATCGCCCCGGCGCTGGAAATTCGTGCGGAGGCCGCCTGATGGACAACGACGCGCTCTGGACGGCTCTTCCGGTCCCCGCGCTGGTGATCGACGTAAACGACAGGATCGTCAAGGTGAACTCGGCGGGCGAAGTCTTCCTCAATGCGTCGCGCAAGGCGCTGGACGGTAAATCGGTCTTTTCAAGGTTGGACATCGAAGCCAACCTTGCCGGCAATCTCGCCCGGGTTCGCGCCGACCAGGGGCCGCTGTTCATCAACAACGTCGATGTCGGCCGGTCGGTGGCGGACCCGGTCGAATGCAACATCCAGCTCGCCCCGGTGGGCGACGCGGGCGATGTGCTGATCATGATGCACCCGCGCGATATCGCCGGGCGGCTCAACAAGTCGCTGGGCGTCAAGGCGGCCGCGCGCAGCGCCATCGGCATGGCCGAGATGCTGGCGCACGAGATCAAGAACCCGCTGGCCGGGATAACCGGGGCGGCGCAGCTCCTGTCGATGGGGCTCGAAGGCGGCGATCTCGAGCTGACCGACCTGATCGTCGTCGAGAGCCGCCGGATCGTCGCGCTGCTCGACCAGGTGGAGCAGTTCGGCAACCTGGCCCCCCCCGAGCGCCGGGCGATCAACGTGCACGGCCTGCTCGACCGCGCGCAGAAGTCCGCCGAGGTGGGCTTTGCCGCCAACATGCGGCTGATCGAGGAATACGACCCCTCGCTGCCGGCCACCTGGGTCGATCCCGACCAGTTCATGCAGGTCTTCCTGAACCTTCTGAAGAACGCCGCCGAGGCCGCGGGCGAAAAGGGCGGGACGATCCGGATCCGCACCTTCTACGACCACGGGCTCCGGCTCAGGCGGCCCGATGGCACCGGCACCGGCCTGCCGCTGCAGGTCGAAATCATCGACGACGGACCCGGTCTGCCGGCGGAAATCGCCGGTCAGGTGTTCGAGCCCTTCGTCTCGGGCCGCGAGAACGGCACCGGGCTCGGGCTCGCGCTGGTCTCGAAGATCATCTCCGACCACGACGGCTGGGTCTCGGTCGAGAGCCGTCCTGGCAAGACCAAGTTCCGCATTTCGCTGCCCGTTGCGCCCCCCGATGCGCCCCCCCGATGCGCCCCCCGACGCGCCCAGTAACAAGGAGTAACCCCGATGGATGGCACCGTTCTCGTTGCCGATGACGACCGCACGATCCGCACCGTGCTGACCCAGGCGCTCACCCGCGCCGGATGCCGGGTCCATGCCACCGCGTCGCTGGTAACATTGAAGCGTTGGGTCGAGGAGGGGCGGGGAGATCTCGTGATCTCCGACGTGGTGATGCCGGACGGAAACGGGCTGGAGGCTTTGCCGGAGATCTCGAAGATGCGGCCTGACCTGCCGGTGATCGTGATCTCGGCGCAGAACACGATCATGACCGCGATTCAGGCAGCCGAGAAGGACGCCTACGACTACCTGCCGAAACCTTTCGACCTGCCCGACCTGATGAAGCGGGCGGCCCGGGCGCTGGAACAGAAGCGGCGGGTGCCGACGCAGCGGCGTGACACGGAGCCCGGGCAGGGCGACGACCTGCCGCTGGTCGGCCGGACCCCGGCGATGCAGTCGCTCTACCGGCTCGTCGCCCGGGTCATGAACACCGAGTTGCCGGTCCTCATCACCGGTGAAAGTGGTACCGGCAAATCATTGATTGCCAAAGCAATTCATGACTTCTCAGACAGGCGGAGCCTGCCCTTCGTGGTGGTCACGCCGGACGATCTGGTGCCGATGGAAGGTCCCGCCAAGGTGCTCGCGCGGGCCGGCCAAGGCACGCTCCTGTTCGACGAGGTGGGCGATCTCGACGCCGACGCTCAGGCGCGCATTACCCGGATGCTCGACAGCCTCACCGACCCCGCGCCGCGGATCCTCTCGACCTCGCAGGGCGATCTCAGCCGACGGCTGAAGGCAGGGGCGTTCCGCCAGGATCTCTTCTACCGGCTCGGCGGCGTGACCATCCCGGTGCCCGCCTTGCGCGAGCGGCTCGAAGACATTCCCGCACTTGCCGAGCACTTCCTCGCCCGCGCCGAGCGTGACGGTCTCACCCCCCGCGTGCTCAACCCGGAGGCGGGGGACGTGCTGCGCGCCTATCCCTGGCCCGGCAACGTACGCCAGCTCGAAAACACCATCCAGCGCCTGATGGTGACCGGCGCCGAGGCCGAGATCTCGCGCGGCGAGGTCGAGGCCACGCTCGGCACCTCGACCGGCAACCCGTTGGTGGCGATGGACGAGGCCGAGAACATTTCCGCCGCCGTCGCCCGCCACCTCAAGCGCTACTTCGATCTCCATGGCGGCGCGCTGCCGCCGCCCGGCGTCTACCAGCGCGTGCTGCGCGAAATCGAAGTCCCGCTCATCGAAATCGCCCTCGACGCGACGGGCGGCAACCAGGCCCGCTGCGCCGACCTGCTCGGGATCAATCGCAATACTTTGCGCAAGAAGATCACCGAACTGGGAATCGAGGTGACACGCCGCCGCAAGTTGATGTAAAACGGTCACATCCGTGACAAAAGGGCCGCATCTACAAAGGGTTCCTGCGCGGCGATGATTCGGCGCGTGCGGGTTTGGCCACGCGCGCCCCGGGTGGTACTCGAGGTGAGGGCGACAGGTGGCGCAATCCAACGGCCTATGGAGCGCAGACAGGACATGGGACCGTCTCGCGCGGATCCGGCGCCAACGCCGTGTCCGGTCTTCGGCATCCTTCCTGGTTGTCGCGCTCGGGCCGGTTCTCGCGGTGCTCACCTACCTGGTGCTCGGTCCGCTCGACCAGGGCGTTGACAGCAACACGCTGCGCCTCGTGCTGCTCGGGGACATGGTCTATGTGCTCGTGGTCGCCGCGCTGGTGCTGGCGGGGATCTTCCGGATGGTTGTCGCCCGGCGGACGAAGTCCAAGGGCTCCCGGCTGCACATGCGGCTCACCGGCGTCTTCTCGCTGCTCGCCCTGATCCCGACCGTGCTGGTGGCGGTCTTCGCCGTGCTCACCATCAACGTCGGCCTCGAGGGCTGGTTCTCCGACCGGGTGAGCCGGGTGGTCGGCAATTCGCTCAGTGCCGCCCAGGCCTACGAAGAGGAGCACAAGCAGGGGCTGATCCAGGACGCCGAGGCGATCGGCGCCTTCCTCAACGGCGCCAAGCGGGCCAACGCGCTGATCTCCGACGCCCAGCTGCGCCAGGCTCTGGCCCAGGCCCAGGGCAGAATCCAGCGGGGGTTGCGCGAAGCCTTCATCATCGACGCAAGCGGCACGATCCGGCTGCGCGGCGACCGGTCCTACCTGTTCGATTTCGAGGCGCCCCCGGCCGATGCTATCGCCCGTGCCCTGGCGGGCGAGACGGTGGTGATCGAGGATTGGGACAACGGCGAGTTTCGCGCGCTCTTCAATCTCAGTTTCTACCCCGACCATCTGCTCTACGTATCGCGTGAGGTCGATGGACAGATTTTCGCGCTGCTCGACGAGACCCAGGAGACGGTGCTGTTCTATCAGCAGCTCGAAAGCCAGCGCGGCCAGGTTCTGTTCGAGTTCGGGCTGATCTATCTCGGCTTCGCTGCGATCCTGGTCCTCGCCGCGACCTGGCTCGGCATGTGGTTCGCCGAACGTCTCGCGCGCCCCGTGGGCCGGCTGGCGTCGGCCGCCGAACGGGTCGGCGAGGGCGATCTCGACGTCCAGGTGATCGAGGAACGCACCGGCGACGAGATCGAGGAGTTGGGGCGGCTGTTCAACCGGATGACCCGCCAGCTCAAGGGCCAGCGCGAGCGGCTGTTGGAGAACACCGAGCAGATCGAGCGCCGTCGCCGGCTGTTCGATTCGGTCCTGTGGTCGGTCACCGCGGGGGTGATGGGGCTCGACGCCGACGGCCGGCTCGCCTTCCTCAACCGCGCCGCGATGGCGATGCTGGGGCTCGACGAGGAGCCGGAGCATACCGAGCTGGCGCTGGTGGTGCCCGAGTTCGCGCCGCTGCTCGACCGGCTGCGCAGCGAATCCGCCGAGCGGGTGCAGGAAGAACTGGCGCTCAACCGGATGGGCCGGCAGGAGCGCCTGCTGGTGCGGATCGCGCCCCGGTTCTCGAACGAGCGTGAGCTCGAGGGCTATGTGATCGCCTTTGACGACGTGACCGACCTGGTCACCGCGCAGCGCATGGCCGCCTGGGCCGACGTCGCCCGTCGCATCGCCCACGAAATCAAGAACCCGCTCACTCCGATCCAGCTGTCCGCCGAGCGGATCAAGCGCAAGTTCGGGCGCAAGATGGAGGAGGCCGACGCCGACGATCTCGAAAACCTCACCGGCGTGATCATCCGTCAGACCGAAGACCTGCGCCGGATCGTCGACGAGTTTTCCAAGTTCGCCCGGATGCCGGAGCCCGTCCGCAAGCCCGCCAATCTCGTCGAGCTTGTGCGCGGGGCGGTGACGCTGCAGAAAGCCGGGCAGGTCGGGGTCGAGATCGAAGCGACGCTGCCGAAGGCCGACGTGCCTGCCGAACTCGACGAGACGATGATCGGCCAGGCGCTCACCAACCTGATCAAAAACGCCGGCGAAGCGATCGAGAGCTTGCGCGAATCCGGCGAGATGCCCGAGACCCATGTGGCCACCATCCGCGTCGCGCTCGAGGCGCGGGGCAAGGAGGGCGTGGTGACGATCCAGGACAACGGCATCGGCCTGCCCGCCGACAGGGCGCGCCTGTTCGAACCCTATGTGACAACCCGTGAAAAGGGCACCGGCCTCGGCCTGCCCATCGTGAAGAAGATTATCGAGGAACACGGCGGCACGCTGGTGCTGGAAGATGCGGAAATGTTTGGCGGTACCGACCGGCCCGGGGCCCGGGTCGTGGTACGCCTGCCGATCAAGGTGCTCGAGCCTGCCGCCCGCGATGCCGCCGAATGACGAGGAAAACCCCAGATGGCTGATATTCTGATTGTCGACGACGAACGTGATATCCGAGAACTGATCTCGGACATCCTCGAGGACGAGGGCTACACCACCCGGCTTGCCGGCACCTCCGACGTGGCGGTCGCCGAGGTCAAGCGTGAGCTGCCGGGGTTGATGATCCTCGACATCTGGCTGAAGGATTCGGCCATGGACGGGATCGACATCCTGAAGATGGTCAAACGCGAACACCCGGAAGTGCCGGTGGTCATCATCTCGGGCCACGGCAATATCGAGATCGCGGTGGCGGCGATCAAGCAGGGCGCCTACGACTTCATCGAAAAGCCCTTCAACATCGACCAGCTCACCCTGGTGATCGCGCGCGCAATGGAAACCTCGCGGCTGCGGCGCGAGAACGTGGAACTCAAGCGCAAGGATACCGGGCCGGTCGAGATCGTGGGCAGCTCTGCCGCCTTCAAGGCGCTGAAAACCAACCTCGACAAGGTCATGCGCTCGAATGGGCGGGTGATGCTGACGGGTCCCGCCGGGTCCGGAAAGGAACTCGCGGCGCGCATCGTCCACGCCGGGTCAGACCGGTCGCGCGCGCCCTTCGTCGTGGTCAACTCGGCCGCAGTCGAGCCCGACCGGATGGAAGAGGTTCTGTTCGGCCGCGAGACGGCGGAACGCGGGGTCGAGCCCGGCCTGCTGGAAGAGGCCAATGGCGGCACCCTCTATTTCGACGAGATCGCCGATTTGCCGCTCGGCACCCAGTCGAAAATCCTCCGCGTGCTGGTCGAGCAAAGCTTTGCCCGGGTCGGCGGCGCCGATACGGTCACGGTCGACGTGCGGGTGATCTCGTCGACCACCCGCGATCTTCCGGGCGAGATCGGCGCCGGGCGGTTCCGCGAAGAGCTTTATCACCGGCTCAACGTGGTGCCGATCCACGTACCCCCGCTCGCCGACCGGCGCGAAGACATCCCCGAACTTGCCGCGCATTTCGTCGGTGTGTTCAACGACACCCAGGGGCTCGGGCTGCGCGAGATCTCTGAAGAAGCCAAGGCGATGCTGCAATCGATGCAATGGCCGGGCAACGTGCGGCAATTGAAGAACGTGATCGAACGGGTGCTGATCCTCGGCGACGGCACCGGGCCGATCGATCCGGGCGAGTTGCAGGAGATCGAGACTGCCGGGCCGGGCGAGGGCGGCGCGGTGATGCCGGCCGCCTTGGCGACGCTTCCCTTGCGCGAAGCCCGCGAGGCCTTCGAGCGTGAATACCTGCTGACCCAGATCAACCGCTTCGGCGGCAACATCTCGCGGACGGCAAGCTTCGTCGGCATGGAGCGCTCGGCGCTGCACCGCAAGCTCAAGTCTCTGGGCGTGGTGACGGGCACCAAGTCGGGCGCAAGGGTGGCCTATGTGGCGGACGGCGAGGGCGACGCGGGGTAGGGCTCGGCCGGTTTCGTACCGATATTGCAAGGGCCTGCGCGCGGCACTCAACCGATGAGCCGTTCGTATTCCTCTCGGACATCCTCGTCGACGCGGACGTCGCGGTTTCCGCCGTTGAGACGGTCATTGCGATCCTTGCGCGGCCCCGAGATCCAGTAGTGCTCGCCGGTCTCGGTTTCCAAAAAGTTGGCCTTGAACCCGGCCCCCTTTTGGCTCTTGAACCATAGGCCCCTGTAGTAGAGCGTCTTGCCGGATTTCGAGAAATACACCCGACCGATCACGGCTGGACCTTCCAGGCCGTCGGGTTTGGATTCGAAGCACATGATGCGAGAGCGCGCCAACCGGAACTCCGACGGGAGGTTTTCGATTGGAGTCAGTTTGTCGACCCAATGATCGGCGTATCTCGGCATGAAAAGACCTTTGGGCTTGTAGCGCCCATTGTCATGGTCGGACCCGGCATTGACCTTGTCCGTCGTTTGGCATTCGGGTTCGTTCTGCGGTGCCTGGGCGCCGTCCCGATCTCGGCGCGGGTCACACCCCAAGTTGACCTTTCCCCCGCCCTCTGCCACTCCTTTCCCGGGACAGAACGGAGACCGCAATGAAGGTCATCATCTGCGGCGCGGGCCAGGTCGGCTGGCAGATCGCGCGCCATCTCTCGGGCGAGAACAATGACGTGACCGTGGTCGACAAGGACCCCGACCTGGTCGCCCGTGCGATGGAGACGCTCGATGTCCAGGGCATCACCGGCTTCGCCTCCTACCCGGATGTGCTCGACCGGGCCGGGGCCCGCGATGCCGACATGCTGGTCGCCGCAACCCATAGCGACGAGGTCAACATGGTCACCTGCCAGGTGGCGCATTCGATCTTCAACGTGCCGCGCAAGATCGCGCGGCTCCGCGCGCAGAGCTATCTTGACGCGATCTATTCCGATCTCTACCGCCGCGAGCATCTGCCGATCGACGTGGTGATCAGCCCCGAGCGCGAGGTGGCCCTCGCGGTGCTGCGCAGGCTTAGCGCGCCCTCCGCCTTCGATGCCGAGCTGTTCTTCGGCGGCCGCGCGACGCTGCTGGGCATCCAGATCGACGAAGACTGCCCGGTGGTCAACACGCCGCTGCGCCAGCTCACCGATCTCTTCACCACGCTCAAGACCATCGTTGTCGGCGTGCGCCGCGACGGCCAGCTGTTCGTGCCCGAAAGCACCGACCAGATCTTTGTCGGCGACCAGGTCTACGTGATGACCGACAGCCAGGATTCGAACCGTACCCTTGAGGTCTTCGGCAAGGAGGTGAAGCGACAGGACCGGGTGGTGATCCTCGGCGGCGGCAATGTCGGGCTCGCGGTCGCCGAAGCGCTGGAACGCCGCTCCCACCGGGTGCGCGCGAAGATCATCGAGCTCGACCGCAACATCGCCGAACATGCGGCCGACGCGCTCGAGCGCACCGTCGTGTTGCACGGCAACGCGATGGACATGGAATTGCTCAGGGAGGCCGGCATCGCGCGGGCCGACGCGGTGCTCGCGGTGACCGACGACGACAAGGTCAACATGCTCGCCTCGGTCCGCGGCAAGGCCGCCGGCTGTCCGATGGCGATCTGCCTGGTCAACGACACCTCGCTGATCCCGCTGATGGGGCCGCTCGACATCGACGCCTACGTCAACCCGCGCGGCACCACGGTGAGCTCGATCCTGCGCCATGTCCGGCACGGGCGGGTCCGCTGGGTCTATTCCGTGGGCGATGCCGAGGCCGAGGTGATCGAGGCGCAGGTGCTCTCGACCTCGCCGATCGCCGGCCACAGGATCCGCGACATCGAGTTTCCCGAAGGCGTGCTCGTGGGCGCGGTGCTGAAGGACGATACGGTGGTCAAACCCGCGGCCGAGACCCGGATCGAGGAGGGTGACGTGGTGGTGATCTTCGCCATGGCGGCGGATGTGCCCGAGGTCGAGCGCCTGTTGCAGGTCTCGGTCGACTTCTTCTGAGGCGCCCCGGAGATGTTCGCCTGGCTCGCCCGACTGCCGCTTCTTGTTTCGCTCATCGGCCTGGGCGGGCTGGCGATGTTTGTTCCTGCGGCGCACGCGGCGGCGATCGGCGAGGCGGAGACGGCCGAGGTCTTCTTCTGGATCGGCACGCTCACGCTGGTGATCGGCACGCTCCTCGGCATCGCCATGGCGGGTCGGCCGCGCGGCGACCACCCGCGCCGGCACCTCGCGGGCTTCCTCGCGCTCTTCCTCGCCATGCCGTTTCTGTTCGCGCTGCCGTTCCACGAGGCGGTGGGCAACACAACCTTCTTCAATGCCTATGTCGAGATGGTGTCCTGCCTCACAACCACCGGGGCCTCGCTCTACGACGACCCCGGCCGGCTGACCCCCGCGCTGCACACCTGGCGGGCCACCGTCGGCTGGCTCGGTGGGCTGTTCATGTGGGTGGGGGCGATCGCGGTGCTGGCGCCGCTGGCGCTAGGCGGCTTCGAAGTGCGCCTGCGCCCCCCCGGCAGCGACATCAACCCGATCAGTCACAGCCAGATCACCGAACGCGCCGATCTCTCGCGCCGGATCCGCACCCATGCGGCCGCGCTCATCCCGGTCTACGGGATGCTTACGCTGATGCTCTGGCTCGGTCTGATCCTGGCGGGCGACGCGCCCGCGGCGGCGATGGCCCACGCGATGGGCACGCTGTCGACGTCTGGTATCTCGCCCGTCGGCGGGCTGTCCGAGGGCGGGGCAGGGCATGCGGGCGAGGTGATGATCGCCTTCTTCCTGATCTTCGCGATCTCGCGGGTAACCTTCGCGCGCGAAGGGCAGGGCAAAGGCTGGCGCCAGCTCGCGCGCGACCCTGAAATCCGCCTCGCCTCGACGATCGTCATCGCCGTGCCGCTGCTATTGTTCCTGCGGCATTTTCTTGCGGCCTTCGAGGAGGAGGGGGCGGAGCTGGCCCTGCTCGACGGGCTCGCCTCGCTCTGGGGGTCGGTCTTCACGGTGATCTCTTTCCTCACCACCACCGGCTGGGAAAGCGTCACCTGGGACACCGCACGCGACTGGTCGGGATTGCAGACGCCCGGGCTCATCCTGCTCGGACTGGCGCTGATCGGCGGCGGCGTCGGGACAACGGCGGGCGGCGCCAAGCTCTTGCGGGTCTATGCGCTCTACAAACACGGGGGCCGCGAACTTGAACGGCTCGTGCATCCGCACTCGGTCGGCGGGTCGGGCGGCGAGGCACGCCACCTCAGACGCCGCGGCGCCTACATGGCCTGGCTGTTCTTCATGCTGATGGCGCTGTCGCTCGCGTTGATGATGGCGGCGTTCGCGCTGGCGGGCGCCGGGTTCGAGGAGGCGCTGGTCCTGGCCGTCGCGGGGTTGACGACCACGGGGCAACTGGCGGAAGTCGGCGGCGTCCGGCCCATCGACTATGCCGGGTTGAGCGCCGCGGCCAAGGCGGTGCTGGTCTGGGCGATGATTTTCGGCCGGCTCGAGTCGCTCGCGATTTTGGCGCTGTTCTCGCGTGAGCTGTGGCGGCGCTGAGGCAAGCGCCGCAGGGAAGAGCAATTGACCCGCTGGCCGCCCGGCGGCGAAGGCGGCCCGGAACGGTCTGCAAAAATGGGGGTGGAAACTTTCCGGCCCCCGTTTCATACTGACCTTGTTGGGTATTTTCTGCCGGGGACCGGCAGCACGAGAAAACAAGGGCAAAAAACGATGGCTGCCGACAAACAGAATTTGCAGGATGCATTCCTGAACCACGTGCGCAAGGCCAAGGTACCGGTGACGATCTTCCTCATCAACGGTGTGAAGTTGCAAGGCGTGATCTCCTGGTTTGACAACTTCTGCGTGCTCCTCAAGCGCGACGGACAGAGTCAACTGGTGTACAAACACGCGATCTCGACGATCATGCCGGCGCAGCCGATCAACCTCTATGACGGCGACGACAGCTGAGCGTTTCGCGTCGGGTCAGGCCGGGCGGAAAGGCGTTTGCAAACGCCTTTGCACGCGTTTTGGAAAACGCGTCACCGCGCCCGTTGCACCCGGCGCGCGCTGTTCATAACTGGGTGCCATGACAGACCCCACTTCCCGCCAGCCGGAACCGACCCGTGCCTGGGTGATTCATCCTGAACTGACATCCGACCGCGAGCGGCGTGACGCGCAGGCGGCGCTGGACGAAGGCATCTCGCTTGCCGCCGCGCTGCCGGGCTTGTTGGTGGTCGGCTCCGAGATCGTGCGCCTCTCGCATCCGCATCCTGGGGCTTTGTTCGGCACCGGCAAGATAGACGAGCTCAAAGCCCGGCTCAAAGCGCAGGAGATCGAGCTGGTGCTCATCGACGGGCCGGTGAGCCCGGTCCAGCAGCGCAACCTCGAGAAGGCCTGGGGGGTCAAGATCCTCGACCGGACCGGGTTGATCCTCGAAATCTTCTCCGACCGGGCCCGCACCCGCGAAGGCGTGTTGCAGGTGGAAATGGCAGCCCTCAGCTACCAACGCACCCGGTTGGTACGGGCCTGGACCCACCTTGAACGCCAGCGTGGCGGTTTGGGCTTTGTCGGTGGCCCTGGCGAAACCCAGATCGAAGCCGACCGGCGCGCCATCGACGAACATCTCACCCGGCTGCGCAAACAGCTCTCGAAGGTGGTCAAGACCCGCGAGCTTCACCGCGCGGCCCGGGCCAGGGTGCCGTTCCCGGTGATTGCGCTTGTCGGCTACACCAACGCGGGCAAGTCCACCCTGTTCAACCGGATGACCGGGGCGGAGGTGATGGTGAAGGACATGCTGTTCGCCACCCTCGATCCGACCATGCGCGGCGTCACTTTGCCCGGAAAGTCAGGCGGGGTGGGCCGCAAGGTCATCCTGTCGGACACCGTGGGCTTCATCTCCGATCTGCCGACCCAGCTCGTTGCCGCCTTCCGCGCGACGCTGGAAGAGGTGCTGGGAGCGGACGTCATCCTGCACGTGCGCGACATCTCGGCGGAGGAGACCGACGAGCAGGCGCGCGACGTCGAGGCGATCCTCGACGCGCTGGGCGTCAGTCCCGACCTTCCCCGGATCGAAGTCTGGAACAAGATCGACCGGCTCGACGCTGAGGCCCGCGCGGCCCGCGAGACGGAAGCCGCGCGCAACGCGGACGTGATCGCCACCTCCGCCCTCACCGGCGCCGGGGTCGACGGGCTGACCGCCACGATCGAGGCCCATCTCGCCCGCGAAACCACGCGCGACGTGCTGAAGCTCGGGTTCGCCGAGGGAAAGGCGCGGGCCTGGCTGCACGAGGCGCATGTCGTCACCTCGGAAACACAGGACGAGACCGGCTGGGAGATCGTGGTCGACTGGACCGGGCGGCAGAAAGCCGAGTTCACCACGCGCAGCGACTGACGGTCAGTCCTCCAGAGCGCGTCCCGAACCTGGCGTCGGGGTGCATTTCCTGCGGCGCGTTGCACCGGTCCTACCCCCTTCGGACAGGGGTCGCCCGCACCCGGTTCGCCAGGTTCGCCCGCGAAATTATAGTTAGCGGTAACATGTTATTTATCAATGGCTTGATACCCTGTCCGAGTTCGCCCACCCTTCGCCCGCGCTCGTTCTCCCGGTCCGAAAACACCTCCACGGCCCGGGGGCGTAGCCCCCGGCACGGGTCGGATCGGCGCCAGCCGGTTCGAAATCCCTCCCGCCGCCGCCCGCTGCCTAGTCGACGGGTTCGAGCCGCGTCACCCCCACCGAGGCCGCGCGCGCCAGAGCCGGATCGAGGCTCATCGGGATGTATTCCCCACGCCGCCAGAGCTCACCGAGGTCGTCGTAGTGGCGCGAGAGGAAATGGCCCGACTGGCCGGTCGAGGTGATGAACAGCGAGCTGTCGGGGTCGGCGAAATCGTAGACGCCCCGGTAGACGGCCGCGTGGACGTTCTGCATCGGGTTGTCGCCAGTACCGCTGGTGACGCCGCGGTTCAGCGTGTTGTCGCCGCCGGAGGTGGATTGGCGGATGTTCATGAACCACTTGATGAACGGCACCTCGCCCATGACCGGGTGATCGTGCATCGCCTGGTGCGCATCGCCCCAGCGCAAGCTTTCGGTCTCCCCGCCATAGGTCTCGTCGATCCAGATCAGGCCTTCGTCGAGCGCGGCCTCGGCGATCTCGGTACAGGTCTCGACCGGGGCCGACTGGACGACGTCACACCACACGCCGGCCCCGTCCACGTCGCGAAACACCCGCTCGATGAACACCGGCTCGACATGGGCAAAGGCCCCCGCCAGCGGGCCCAGCTCGTCGCGCACCAGCCGGTCCTGCAAAGCCCGCATCCAGGCCATGTAGATCAACGGTTCCGGCATGTGCTCGTTCATCTCGCCGTTCCAGTCGGCGAGCAGGGCGAGGGCGCGCTGCCGGGCGCGCGCAGGCGTGCCGTCCGGGGCCGGGTCGCCGGTGAACCACAGGTCCGCGCCCACCAGCGGCAGGAGGGTGCGCGCGGTGATCGAGACATCGTCGAGCTGCGCCTCGATGAAGCTTTCGCGGGTATGCACGGCGCGCGACTGCATCATGTGGCTCCAGCGCTGCACCCGCTGCGTGTCGCCCCAATCGTAGCTGACGTGGAGCGGGAAGGGGCGGTCGAGGATCTTGTTGTTGGTGTTGCCGAGGATCCCCCCGACCGGGTCGGTGAACGCCGGGTTCGCGGCATAGGCCTCGCGCCCCAGCCAGCGGTTGCGCGCCTCCCAGCCCGGGGCGGGCATCCGGCCGAGGGTGACGTGGCCGGCATCGCGCCGTGGCATCACGCCGACAGTCTTCATGCCGATGTGGCTGGCGTCGACCATGACCAGGTTCAGCGCCGGCGCCACGTAATCTTCCCCTGCGGCGATGCCCTCGGCGACGCTGCGTGCGCGCATCAGCTTCATCGTCGAAGACAGCGAGCGGTCGTTGCCGGTGAGCAGCGTCCAGCCGACCGAGGCAACATGGCCGGGCGGGGTGACCGCGGCGAGCCCGTAATGGTGGCCGGGGATCACCGGGCCGTTCGCCGTCCATTGAAGGTCGATCGTGACGGGAGGCTCGTCCTTGATCCGGATGATCGAGGGACGGGTCCGCATCGGGTCGAACCCGTCGGGCCCGCGCACCCGAGTCGGGTCCTCGGGGTCGAGCTCTTCGATGAACACGTCCTGGTCGTCGACATAGGCGGCGGTGAGCCCCCAGCCGAAATTCTCCGACCTCCCCAGCATCATCGCCGGCATGCCCGGGATCGTTCCGCCGATGATCCCGCCGGAGGAAAGCTCGAGCCGCGCCAGATAGATGATCGTGGGCGCGGTGAGGCCAAGATGCGGGTCGTTGGCAAGCAGCGTACCGCCAGCGGCCGAACGCCCCGGCGCGGCGGCCCAGGCGTTGGACGCGCCCGCGAACCCGCGCGGGGCCACGGGCGACAGCGGATCGGGGGCGGGTGCGGCCGCGCGGGCGGCGAAGTCGGCGGCCCCGGCGCCGAACAGCGCGGCATATTCGGGCAGCGCCGCGACCCCGCTGCCGGGCGCGTCGGGCAGGATGTCGGCAAGCCGCTCGGGCGCGACGGCGAGCGCCACCCGGGCGCGCAGCACCTCCGAAGGCACCTGGGTCGCCATCTGCACGCCCATGAGCTTCATCACCGCGAGGCTGTCTGCGGGCACCCAGGGGCTGATCTCGTTGGAAAAGAAGAAAAACTCCGGCGCACCGCGTCCGCGCGCCTCGGCGTTGATCCGGTCGAGCCAGGCGTTCACCCCGTGGGCATAGGCCTCGAGCGCCGCTTTGGTGTCCGCATCCTGCACCGCCACCGCCTCCTGGGCGAGCGGGTAGAGGTCGAACCGGCGCATAAGCTCGTCGACGCCGAGCGTGCGCCGGCCGAACATCTCGCTCAGGCGCCCCTGCGCGGTGCGGCGCAGGATCACCATCTGCCACAATCGGTCCTGCGCATGGGCGTAGCCGAGGGCGAAGAACACGTCCTCGTCGGTCTCGCCGAAGATATGCGGAACGTTGGCATGATCGCGCACGATCTCGACCGGGGCGGTGATGCCGCTGACAACCTTGGTGACGTCATAGTCGGGCAGCGACCTGGCGGCGAAGTAATACGCCAGCCCAAGCGCGAAAGCGGCGAGCAGAAGCGCCGCCGTGACCAATCGCACCGCCCATCGGAAAAGCGCCATGTCGCCTCGTTCGCCGTTTCGCCGGACCTCGCGTTGACCTGCCCGGAGCCCCCGTCAATAAAGGCATGATGGAAGAGACGCAATCGACGGAGCGGAAAAATGGCGAAAGTGGCATTCCTCGGCCTTGGGGTGATGGGCTATCCGATGGCGGGTCACCTCGCCGACAAGGGGTACAAAGTGACGGTCTACAACCGGACGGCCGCCAAGGCCGAGGCCTGGGCCGCGGAACACGACGGGGCGACGGCCGAAACGCCGCGGCAAGCGGCTGAGGGCGCAGCGTTCGTCATGTCTTGCGTCGGCAATGACGACGATCTGCGCGCGGTCTGTCTGGGCGATGACGGGGCGTTTGCGGGGCTCGGGGCCGGCGCTGTCTTCGTCGATCACACCACGGTGTCGTCGAAAGTCACCGAGGACCTCGCGGCGTTGGCGGCCGGGAAGGGCGTGAGCTTTGTCGACGCGCCGATCTCCGGCGGGCAGGCGGGCGCCGAGAACGGCGCGCTCTCGATCATGTGCGGCGGTGAACAGGCGGCCTTTGATGCCGCCCACCCGGTGATGGCCGCCTATGGCAAGACGATCCGCCGGATGGGGGGGACGGGCGCCGGCCAGCTCACCAAGATGGTCAACCAGATCTGTATCGCCGGCGTCGTCCAGGGGCTGTCAGAGGGCCTGCATTTTGCCGAGAAGGCCGGGCTCGACATCCGCGATGTCGTCTCCGTCATCAGCCAGGGGGCGGCCGGAAGCTGGCAGATGTCGAACCGCTTCGAGACCATGGCGGACGACCATTTCGATCACGGATTCGCGGTCGACTGGATGCGCAAGGATCTCGGAATCTGTCTTGCCACCGCCAACGAAACCGGCGCCAGCCTGCCTGTGACGGCGCTGATCGACCAGTTCTACAAGGATGTGCAAGGGCTCGGCGGGGGGCGTTGGGACACCTCCTCGCTGATCAAGCGGCTGCGCGCGCTGGGGTAGGGCGCGCTGTGGTCGCACGCGCGGGGCGGGGGCCTCGAAGACGGGAGTACGACAGATGCGAACGATCCTGATGAGCCTCGCGCTCAGCCTCGCCACGGGCCTTTTCGCCGCCGCGGCCGAGGCCGATACGGCCTTCCCGGTGCATGGGAACTGGTGCGGACCGATGCATTCCGGTGGCCCGGTTCACGACCCGCTCGATGCCGCCTGCCGTCGCCACGACATCTGCTATGGGCAGGTCCGCAACTTGGATTGCGGCTGCGATCTCATCTTCATGGACGAGCTGCGCCACCTGTCCTGGCCCTCGCAGGCGGCCTACCTGAAGGGCCGCGCGGTCTACGAGGCGATCGCGGTTGTGCCCTGCTTCGGCACCACGCAGCAGCAGGCGACCAAGCTGGCTTGGCTGCGCAATGACACCGCCGGAGCGGTCGCGCGCGGCCGCGAAGCGCGCGGCGCCGCCTTTGAGCGGGTGATGCGGCTGATCGGCACCGGCCTCGCCAATGCCTACATGGTGGAGGAGTAGACCGCCAGGGACCGGTTATGGCATGATCGCGTCCGATCCCCGTTAGCACGGGAGGGAGGCAAGGACATGACGCGGATTTCGGCACTTGTGGCCTTGCTCTTCACGCTGGCGCTGCCGGCGGCGGCGCAGCTCGTCATCCCGGTGCATGGCAACTGGTGCGGCCCCGGCCACGGCGCCGGACCGGCCCTCGACCCGCTCGATGCCGCCTGCCTGCGCCACGATCTCTGCATTCGCGTGGCGGGCGGCCCGTTCAACTGCGCCTGCGATCTCACCTTCATGGACGAGTTGCGGCGCGGTCCCTGGGCCAACCCCGTGATCCACCAGCGCGCCCGCGGCGTCTACGAGGCGATCACCCTGATCCCCTGCAGCGACCCGGGCGGCCAGGCGCTGAAGATGGAATGGGCCGCGCGCGACTGGATCGGCACTGTCCTGTCGGGCCGTGAACTGCCGACGGCGACATTCGGCCGGTTCATGCGGATGATGAGCGAAGGGATGTCGCGCGGCTACATGCGATGAGCCGAGGTCTGTTGCGCCGGGCCGGGGGGCGTGCCGGGACGGGTGACGCCTCGCGGCATGGGGCCATCGGCTGCGCCTGCGTCGGGTCGGTGCCGTTCCGCCGACCGGTGCGGCGCGCGGTGGGCCGGACATCGGTGAACTGGCAGGGTCTTGGCATCCTCCCGGGAGACGCCATTGCGCCACACGCCATTCATCTTCGCCGCTGTGCTTGCCGCTATTGCCGCGCTTGCGGCGCCGCAGCAAGTGGCCGCCAAGAACCCGCTCGATCTGGCCGTGCACGGCAATTGGTGCGGGCCCGGCGCGCGCTCCGGACCGGTGACCGACAGTCTTGACGCGGCTTGCCGCGCACACGATCTCTGCGCCCGGCGCGAAGGCTGGTTCGACTGCGGCTGCGATCTCGCCTTCATGGACAGGTTGCGCCGCCAGTCCTAGCCGACGGACGCGCTCTACCAGAGGGCCCGCGCCGTTTACGAAGCGATCGCCCTCGTGCCCTGCCGCGGCCTCGAAGGGCAGATCACCAAGCTCACCTGGGCCAATCACGACTGGCGCGGGGCCGTGGTTTCGGGCCGTGATGCGCCGCAAGACCGGGCGCAGCGCTTCTTGCGCTTGCTCGCTGACGGGCTTTCGACCGAAGACAACCGCTGAGACGAGATGACCGCGGGTGTCGGGGCATTCGGTCTTGCGTGCGGGGAGCGTCGG
>Ga0209121_10001429_pt1 | contig 25096 bp, 23 predicted proteins | sample Cruoilmetagenom3_FD_187292 | JGI IMG/M metagenome (GOLD analysis project Ga0209121, IMG submission 187292) | Oil polluted marine microbial communities from Coal Oil Point, Santa Barbara, California, USA - Sample 3 (SPAdes) (version 2) | ecosystem: Environmental > Aquatic > Marine > Oil seeps ... | reverse complement strand
CTGCTTCATTATTCCCCTCAACCATTCTAGAGCTTTAGGGTCTTCCTCCCAGAATTGCCTCCAGTCTTCCCAGTAATAGTAAGATTCATCAGCACCGCCCACAGTAAGCATACCTGGCCTTGCTGTTCTAGGCAGGCGATGCTTGGTTTTCAAAAGCTCTTTTCCCACCAGAGGCAAATTGTCAATAGCCTCCTGAAGTGCTAGGGTTGCTTCCTGTCGCTGCCCGAGCTTGAAAAGAGCCAGAGCTCGTCCGTAAAGAGTCTCAGGCATCATATCGTTAGGGTACTGCTTAGCAATCTGAAGAGCATCTTCAAACCTACCTAGTTTGAACAATGCCTCTTCAGCAATAGCCCGAACCCCCTGATTGTCGTTGGGGTTCAAGGAGAGTAACTCTCGAAATAATCTCAGAGCCTCCTCTATTTCCCCATCATTATATTTGGTTAAGGCCAATCCATGAAGGCATCGCAAAAATGGCCTGTTCTCCAGCCATCCCCATTCCAAGTGGTCTATCCCCAGTTCGAAATCCTGAGGGAATGCCTTGTGGCCAATGCGGACAGATTGCCCCCAGAGGTCACGAGCCTCATCCAGTAAATTTCGTTCTGATAGAACTAGGGCCAAATGATGAAGCGCATCTAGGTGGTCAGGCATCTGAGTAAGTACCGCTCGGAAAACTCTCTCAGCTTCATCCAGATCGCCTTCCTCATATAACTCACACCCTGCGTCGAACTCGTCCATTAAATCATGATATATATCTGGATAGACGAACTCCCACTCGTGTGGAGCTACGCGAGACAACTTTAGCATGAATTCCACACTTTATCTGTAACTGTAACTCACTGGCAGCCGCCCATACTCACCAATATCAGAAGGTTAACATACCATGATGTTGAGCTTTATTCAAGCTTGCCAACTTGAGGATATCTGTTACGTTGCCAAGATAGCGAGAATTAGTTTTGCTGGCTGAACAAAATGGACTATTGAGCAATCGAGTCTATGGAAAAATGACAAAATTATCTATGGATACAGAGGTAAAAATGGGTGGATTTGATTATGGGGTATCATTATCGCTATTGGATACTCATGCTGGGTAATTGATATAGTTGGTCTGTCCATGATTATTAGGGAAATATACGCAAGGAGCATTTTGTCCAGGTCAAAAGTTTTTGACTATGTGATCAATCCCTATATTGGTTGTCAGCACGGTTGTACCTATTGCTATGCTCGCTTTATGAAAAGGTTCACAGGACATAAGGAGCCGTGGGGTGAATTTGTTGACGTTAAGATTAATGCCCCGGATCTACTGGGGCGCGAGATAGATAAGAGGCCGCCTGGTAGGGTATGGGTAAGCGGAGTGTGCGATCCCTATCAACCGTCGGAGAGAGGATACCGACTGACAAGAAAATGCATTGAAATATTGGTTCAACATGATTGGCCGATCACGATCCAGACGAAATCTGTGCTTGTGTTACGTGACGTGGACCTGTTTAAGAAAGCCAACAAGCTTGAAGTTGGGCTAACAGTTACGAGTGGAGATGAAGGGGTAAGACAGCTGTTTGAACCCAATGTGCCGTCAATCAAGGAAAGAATCAAGGCGCTAGAGGGGCTACATCTTGCGGGCATTAGGACCTATGCGATGATCGCTCCAATGCTTCCCAAAGCGGAGGGACTTGCTGCCCGGCTTAGGGGAAAGGTGGATTACGTGTTGATCGACAGAATGAACTATCATTATAGCGATTGGGTGTATAGGAAATATAAGTTAAAGAGTGCTATAAACGACGACTTCTTCGCCCGAACCGGTAAGGAACTCGCCTCTACCTTTGAAAAACAGGGCCTTGAGTGTCGAGTGTTGTTTTAACGATACCTGGTTGGCGGCTTTGCTTTCTTGGCTACATTAGCTTAATGAGACACCGATGACGTGTAGATGGGTAAACATTCCGCTATTTTGTTAGATCCCTCTTTTTGACGCCAGCATGGGCTGGAGGTTCAGAGCACGTTCTGGGCGATGATTTTTGCTAATGCCAAATCCTCAGGTGTAGTTACTTTTATATTGTTATAAGCACCCAGGTAAAGCTTCACCTTGTATCCCAAACGCTCCACTGCCACAGCATCATCGGTAACTTCGGCTGTAAGCCCCTGGTAGGCTTCAGTTATTATATCAAAGCGAAATATTTGCGGAGTCTGCGTTGCCCATAACCTGCTACGCTGAAGCGTTTCCGTAACTAAGCCAGTATCGTTGGCGAGTTTAATGGTATCCTTAACTGGCACTGCGGCTACAGCAGCCCCAGTCTCCATAGCTGCCTCTATACCACTACGGATCAGGTCCCTGGTTAAGAAAGGGCGAGCGCCATCATGTATCATAACCCATTCGCAATCCTGCAGGCAGTGTATTCCCTCCCTCGCCGAGTCCTGTCGCTCTACACCACCAAGACACACAGTGACTTTAGACCAGGCTCTTTCTTCGGCCAACTTCTGCCCCAGCTCCAGATTATTACTATTCAATGTGACGACTATTTGCTGAACTAAATCACATTCCTGGCAAGTATCTACCGACCAGGCTAATAGAGGCTTATCTTTGAGCAGAGTAAATATCTTGTCCATGCCGCCCATCCGCTCACTGCCACCAGCAGCAGCTATGATAGCTCCTACTTTGAGATTGCTTCGCTGCGCTCGCAATGACATTTTGTCACCCTCACCTTAATCCTCTCCCCTCAAGGGAGAGGCACTGTGTCCTCCCTTACTAAAATCGTCTTCCTTCAACGGAGAGGAACCGTGCCCTCGCCTACTAAGTCCCAGCCTCAAACCTTCGGCCACAGAGCCAGCCTCAATTAACTGAATGTTGGTGTAATCAAGAGATTGCTTCGCTGCACTCGCAATGACCGGGGTAAGTTTAGGTATGAGACAGGACTTAAAACCCAATCTGCTGGCTTCAGCCACCCGCCTCTCCACCTGCGGCACCACCCTGAGTTCTCCACTCAAGCCTAGCTCTCCCAGGACAACCAGCCCTGGAAGCGGTTTGCTGTCAGAGAAGCTGGAGGCAATGGCCAAGGCAATTCCCAAATCAACCGCAGGCTCACTGACCTTCAATCCACCAGTGACGTTGACTATTATGTCCTGGTTGGAAAGCTTCAGCCTGGCGCGCTTAGTAAGCACAGCGCTGATTAACAGCAGCCGATTGAAATCAATGCCATTGGCGATACGCCTTGGTGGACCGAAACTAGCAGGTGTAGTCAACGCCTGAATCTCCACCAGCAGCGGCCGGCTGCCCTCAAGAGTCGGCACCACAATTGAGCCAATAGCAGCATCATTATGCTGGGACAAGAAAACCTGAGACGGATTTTTTACCTCTACTAGGCCCCTGTGACTCATCTCAAAGATGCCCACCTCGTTAGTCGAGCCAAAACGATTTTTCACCCCTCGCAGCACTCGATAGCTACCAAATGGTTCGCCCTCCAGGTAAAGCACTACATCAACAATGTGCTCCAGCGCTCCAGGGCCAGCAATGGAGCCATCTTTGGTTACATGCCCGGCGATAAATAGAGGCACATTACTTTGCTTCACCCAATGCATTAACCGTTGTGTGCATTCGCGTATTTGAGCAAGGTTACCGGGTGTCCCCGATACATCTTCCAGATACATAGTTTGAATGGAATCAATAACAACCAGGCTGGGCGAAAGTTCCTGCAAATACTGCAGCACTGCGGCCAGATTGGTTTCCGAAAGGATGAAAAGGCCCTGGCCACTGACGTTCAGACGCTCAGCTCTGAGCTTAAGCTGGTTAACTGATTCCTCTCCGGAAACGTAAGCTACGGGTCTGTTGCTCCTGGCTACCGTGCCTGACACTTGAAGTAACAGCGTAGATTTACCTATTCCCGGCTCTCCCCCGATGAGCACCAGGGAGCCCGGCACCAGGCCGCCGCCAAGAACGCGATCCAGTTCTGCAAAACCAAGCTGAAGGCGCGGGGAAAAGCCTGCCTCTACTTGAGAAAGCTCTTTTGGTTTCTGACCTGTAGAATAGAGTTGACTCCGTGGGGTAAGAGACAAGCTAACCGAGGTCTCTACGAAGCTATTCCAGGACCCGCAATCAGGACATCGCCCCAACCATTTGGCGCTTTCCTTACCACAGTGCTGACAAACAAAAATTCGCTTGACTTTGGCTTTATCCCAATTGTTAGGTTTCAAACCTGTCGTCTATAATAGTCAATACTCAACAATAGCTAACTTCTCACCAACCGCAACAGTTTGACCAGGTGAAACGGTTACCTCTACCACTGAGCCCTTTACTGGAGACAGTATAGGATTTTCCATTTTCATGGCTTCTATAGTGCAGACCACTCCGCCTTCCTCGACAGTATTACCTACGGTAACACTGACCTGCAATATTCTCCCGGGTAACGGCGCCTCAATTATCTCTTGTGCCATTTCTATAGAACCTCCTTAACTAGTGGTCGCATTACAATCTTTTCCCCATCACAGTCCACCTCTACGGTATCTCCAGGTCGGAACTCAGCCCGCAGCAAAGCTTCAGAGAGCTGATCTTCAACCAAATTCTGGATGACACGGCGCAGAGGGCGAGCCCCAAAAACAGGGTCATAGCCCTTCCTGCCTAAGAGATTCTTAGCTGCGTCAGTGACTTCCAGAGTAATGTCCTTCTCCTTAAGCGATGTGGCAACCTGCTTAAGCATCAAGTCAACGATCTTGCGGATGTGCTCCTTAGTTAAAGCGTGAAAGACAACTGTGGCATCAATACGATTGAGAAACTCGGGGCGGAAGGTTTTCTTCGTTTCCCCAAGCACTTTCTCTTTCATCTTTTCATATTCCATTTGCTGCTTTTCCTCATTATCAATGTGAGCAGCGAAACCGAGGCTCATATCACGCTTGATAAGTTCAGCACCAATGTTGCTGGTCATGACAATAATACTATTGCGAAAATCAACACGGCGTCCCTTGGCATCAGTTAAATGGCCATCATCAAAAATCTGGAGCAGCATATTGAATACATCATAATGCGCCTTCTCAATCTCATCGAGAAGAATACAGCAATATGATTTTCGTCTTACCGCCTCAGTTAGTTGGCCACCTTCCTCATAGCCAACATAGCCCGGTGGTGCTCCAACCAAACGAGCTACAGTGTGACGCTCCATAAACTCCGACATATCGAGTCTGATTAAGGTATCTTCACTGCCAAACATAAACTCCGCTAAGGCTCTCACTAGTTCTGTTTTACCTACCCCAGTAGGGCCTAAGAATACAAAGACACCGATGGGATGTCGAGGATCTTTCAGACCAGCTCGGGCCCTTCGCACCGCCTTAGCCACAGTATTGATAGCCTCATCCTGTCCGATGATGCGGCGGTGCAAAACCTCTTCCATTTGAATCAGGCGGCTGGTCTCATCAGTAGTCAATCTCACGACCGGTATTCCTGTCCACATACTGGCTACTTCAGCAATATCATCTGCGCTAACCGTGGGTTTGCCTACCTCCTGCTTGGCTTGCCACTCCTGTTCCATCGCACTGGTTTTCTCCACTAGTTGAAGCTCCCGGTCCCGCAGCTCACTGGAGTATTCATATTGCTGATTTGCAATAGCTGCTTCCTTCTCCTTACGCACGCTGTCCAAGGCTCGCCGTGCCTCGCCCAAGCCAATAGGCGGGCTACCTCTCTTTATCCGCACTCGAGAGCTAGCTTCATCTACTAAATCAATAGCCTTGTCAGGCAGGAAACGATCGGGTATATATCTGGCAGCCAGAGAAGCCGCCGTCTGCAACGCTTCATCGCTTATAACCAGGCGGTGGAATTCTTCGTACCTGTGCTTGATGCCACGCAAGATATCCAAGGTTTCTTCGAGACTGGGTTCAGCCACCAGCACAGTCTGAAACCTGCGTTCAAGAGCAGGATCTTTCTCCACATACTTGCGGTAGTCGTTCAAGGTGGTGGCCCCAATGCATTGTATTTCACCCCGCGACAGTGAGGGCTTTAACATATTGGCCGCATCAACCGCACCTTCAGCCGCCCCAGCACCCACGATGGTTTGCATTTCATCAATAAACAGAATACAATTCCCGGCAGTTTTCTCCTCTTCAATGACTCTCTTCAGCCTCTCTTCAAATTCACCCCGATACTTTGTTCCCGCTACCAAGGCACCTATATCCAGGGCAACTACCCTTTTCCCGTGCAATACCTCGGGGGTCTCTTCGGCAACTATACGCTGAGCCAACCCTTCAACAATAGCTGTTTTGCCTACGCCTGGCTCACCTATAAGCGCTGGATTATTCTTAGTGCGGCGACTCAGTATCTGAACTACCCTCTCAATTTCCTTGCTCCGCCCAATAATAGGGTCAAGCTTGTCCGCTCGGGCCAGGGCAGTTAGATCTGTTCCGAGCTGGTCCAAGGTGGGTGTGCGCGTAGCGCTGCGAGCAGTGCGAGCGTGCATTGCCTCCCGCCTCATAAGCCGATTAACTTCATCACGTGCCCGCTCCAGTGTAATGCCAAAGCTCTCCAGTACACTATGGGCTACTCCCTCCCTCCCGCTCAACAACCCCAGCAGAAGATGCTCACTACCTATATAGCTGGAATTCAAACGACGCGCTTCATCAACGCCAAGTTCAATAGCTTTTTTTGCCCGGGGCGCCAGGCTGACCTCCCCGCTAGTCCGTTTCCCACCCTTCCCAACCACAAACTCCACCGCCGCTTGCACTTTGTCCAACTGAACGCCCAAATTAACCAGAACTCTAGCTGCTACCCCTGATTCATCCGCCACTATACCCAGCAATATATGCTCAGTGTCAATATAGCCATGACCTAGACGCTTAGCCTCTTCCTGAGCTCGCGTTAATATCCTCCGAGCCCCTTCAGAGAATCTTTCAAACCCAGCGCTCATACTCAGTTCTCCAAATCCACCGTATTCTCGTTAATTGCAACCGAATTATAGACTATGCCACCTTTCACAGTCAAACGCTGTGAGTATCGGAGTCCCCTCCTCAAAAGGAAACCTGCTGCGCCCGCTTGACAGGGGCATTGCCACTAGTCTTAAATTAGACCAACAGATGGTCTTTCGACCCGAGGAACAGACGCGGAAAAGCCGAGGCTACCCGACAATCTCGCAGTGTCCAAGGCTGGAGGGGCGGAATTCTTTATCGTGACAACGCCAGATTTTCGGCCAAGCTACCAAAGTTGGAGCAAACGTCCATGAAAATTTCACAAATGATTACAGCAGTGGATACTCACACAGCAGGTGAGCCAACTCGGGTCGTGACCGGAGGGATGCCGTGCACCCATGGAAATAGTATGCAGGAAAAGAAACAATGGATAGCAGGAAATTGTGATTATCTTCGCAAAATGTTGATGTGGGAACCAAGGGGACACCGAGACATGTTCGGGGCAGTAATCACGGAGCCTGCTTCAGATGATGCAGATATAGGGGTTATATTTATGGACAGCGGAGGCTACTTAGATATGTGCGCCCACGGCTCAATAGGAGTAGCCACCGTCCTGGTGGAGACAGGAATAATCAAATGCGAAAATCTAAACAAGAAACAAGAAAAGGAATTCGTCTTGGATACTCCTGCTGGCCAGATAAATGCCAGGGCCAAGATAGCCAATGGCAAGGTGAGGGCGGTAACTATCAGAAATGTGCCCTCCTTTCTCTACTCTTCTGCGAGTATAGGAGTTAAATCCGCAGAGAACGTCCCCGTTGATATTGCTTATGGAGGGAATTTCTTCGCTCTAGTAGAGGCAAAAAGGCTAAATGTGAAACTAGACCCTGCGGAGATCAAGAAGCTAATAGAATTTGGGGTGGACATCAGAGAAACCATAAACAAACAGGTGGATATAGTCCATCCAGGAACAGGGAATAGCAGCAAAGTGGATTTGGTTGAGGTATTTGAAGAAACGCGCCCACCAAGAAATGCAGTCGTATTCGGTCTAGGACAAGTGGATAGGTCTCCTTGCGGAACCGGCACCTGTGCCAAGATGGCAATGTTACATGCAAAGAATAAACTAGAAGTAGGGCAAACATACAGATACAAAAGCATACTTGGCACGGAATTCCAGGGTAGAATAGTAGAGGAGACCAAGGTGGGGGACTATAAAGCAATAGTACCAGAGGTTACCGGGCGTGCTTACATCATCGGTATTCAACAGTTCGTCATAGACGAAGACGATGTGTTCAAGCACGGATTTCAATTCCAAAAGGACGTGCCTTAAGGAGATTTCATGCGTATCGAAGAACATCCCATCCTGACCTTTGAGAAAAGGAAAAAGGTAGCGTTCTTGTTTGACGGTCAGAAGATGTGGGGATACGAGGGTGAGCCTATAGCGGCTGCTCTTCACGCCAATGGGGTAAGAGTTCTAAGAAGAAGCGCCAAACTTGGCCGGCCCCGAGGTTTCTACTGTGCTATTGGTAATTGTTCTTCTTGCCTCATGACGGTCAACGGAGAGCCCAATGTAAGAACCTGCGTAGAAGGACTTGAGGAGGGGATGGTGGTGGAAACGCAGACAGGGAAAGGTGATTTGAGCCGGGCCAGAATAAGACCTCTTTCGCCGTCAAGAAGCCAGCTAAGGAAGACCGAGATAGCAGTCATTGGTGGTGGACCAGCAGGACTGTCAGCAGCCGTAAGCGCTACCCAGATGGGAGCAAGGGTTACCTTGCTAGACAGGAACCAAAAATTGGGAGGTCAACTAGTCAAACAGACTCACAAGTTCTTTGGTTCTGAGCAACAGTATGCATGTGTCAGAGGTGTAGATATTGCCGGTGTCTTGGCCAATAAATTGGATAGGGATAAAACGGATATCATGCTTGACGCAGCAGTGCTGGGCTACTACCAAGAAGATGGCGTCTTAGGCATAGAACAAAATGACAAATTCATAAAAATCGAGCCGAAAAAGGTAATTGTAGCCACAGGAGCCTCGGAAAGGGTGCTTACTTTCCCCAACAATGACCTTCCGGGCATATATGGAGCCGGTGCCGCTCAGACTCTCATGAACGAACATGGCGTAGTTCCCGGCAGCAACGTTCTTATGGTTGGAGCTGGCAATGTTGGGCTTATTGTGAGCTATCAGATGATGCAGGCGGGAGTCAAAGTAAAGGCAATCATAGATGCCGCGCCCAGAATAACTGGATATTTGGTTCATGCTTCCAAGGTGCGCCGGTTGGGAATTCCAATTCATACCTCATATACTGTGAAAGAAGCTCACGGTAAGGAAAACTTAGAAAGAGCTACTATCTGGAGGCTAGACGAAAGTTGGCAACCCATAGAAGGGACAGAAATAGATTTGGATGTAGATGTCATGTGTATTGCTGTAGGCTTGTCACCTTTGAATGAGCTACTATGGCAGGCAGGCTGCCAGATGAAATATATCCCTGAATTGGGTGGCCACACCACACTAAGGAACGAAGACATGGAAACAAGTGTAAAAGGCATTTACGTGGCTGGCGACGTGGCCGGTGTGGAAGAAGCCACTAGTGCTATGGTTGAAGGCTCGCTGGCCGGGTTATGTGCAGCCAAGAGCCTGGGACATGATAACGGTAGCTACAAAGAACTGAGACAGGAGGCAATACATCATCTTAGAACGTTGCGTTCCGGCCCTATCAGTCAAGGGATAAGAAAGGGGCTGGAGCAAGTAATAACTGCGTAAAGGGGTAAAGGAAAAAATGCTGGAAAAAACAGGAGTGCCCACACCTGAAGATTTGGCTAAGGTTTCCCCTTCGAAAGAAAGATTATCACAGGGCCCAGTTGCTATTATAGAATGTTTTCAGCGAATACCTTGCGACCCTTGCTATGCAGCATGCAAGAGAGGAGCCATCAAGAAATTTAGCGACATAAACGACCTACCTGAGATTAACTTTGAGCTATGCAACGGCTGTGCTGTCTGCGTCAGCAAGTGCCCCGGGCTGGCCATATTTGTCGTAGACCAGACCTATTCTGAAAAAGAAGCCTTGGTCAAGATCCCTTACGAATTTCTGCCGCTTCCGGAGAAAGGGGAAGTAGTAAATGCTCTTGACCGCAAAGGAGAGACAGTAAGTACGGCAAGAGTAGTGGATGTCATCAAGTTCAAAGACAAGACCTGTGTTATCAGTATGGCGGTCCCAAAGGAGTTGTCAATGGATATAAGAAACATCAGGGCACGGAGGGAATAGGTTATGGGCAGTGACGAGGAGAACACCATTGTCTGCCGGTGCGAAGACATAACTCTGAAGGAGATTAGGGACCTAATTAGCCGTGGGTTCACAACCATGGACGAAATAAAGAGAATAAGCAAATGTGGTATGGGGCCCTGCCAGGGCCGAACATGTCGGCAGATCATCATGAGGGAGATAGCCAAAGCCACGGGGAAAGATATCAGGGACATCACCGTCTCCACGTTTAGGCCGCCAGCCGAAAACATAAAGCTTGGCATTCTAGCGGAAGCGGCTCAGGAAAAAGATGAAGAGAAGCGCTGACGTCGTGATCATAGGCGGGGGCATTTCTGGGCTTTCCACAGCGTACAATTTGGCACGCCTGGGCTGCAGGGACGTTGTCGTCTTAGAGAAAGGTTCCCTCTATAGCGGGTCAACAGGTAGATGCGCCGCCGGATTCAGGCAAACCTTTGGCCTAGAAATCAATTGCCTGTTGGCAAGAAAATCCTACGAAATACTGGTAGACCTAAATGAGCTCCTGGACTATCGCCAAGACATTGAGCTCAAACAGGGTGGTTACCTTTGGCTACTCCGTACAGACAAAGAGGTAGAGCTATATAGGAAGAATATTGAACTGCAAAACAGCCTGGGAATAGAATCGCGGCTGATCACAGCAGAAGAGGCGTACAACATTGTGCCTTACCTAAATCGTGAAGGGATAAAAGCGGCCACCTTCCATCAAAAAGATGGCCATGTTAACCCCTTTTACGTCACTCAGGCCTATGCCGAAGCCGCCAGACGTCTTGGCGTAGAGATAGATGTTTTTACTGAGGCCATCGGCATACAACTGGAAAACGACCATATATCCCAGGTAATAACTAATAAAGGGAAATTTGCCACCAATATAGTGCTCAATGCCGCTGGTGCATTTGCCAAAGAGGTGGGGAGGATGGTTGGCGTGGAGCTCCCCTTGAGACCACAAAGACACCAGATTTTGGCTACCGAGCCTGTGGAGCCCATAGTGGAACCTATGGTAATCTGCACAGATTTCTACTGCATTCAAGAGCCTCGTGGCAATTTCTTGATGGGCTATGGCGATCCCAACGAGCCTGAAGGAACCGGTGTGTCTTCAAGCTGGCAGTTTCCGCAGGAAATGGCGACGAGAGTGTGCAACATTCTGCCCATCCTTGCTAATATCAGAGTGGTGCGACAGTGGGCCGGAAGCTACACCATCACTCCCGATGCAGCACCAATATTAGGCCCTGTGCCGCAAATAGAAGGTTTCTATTTAGCAGTAGGTTTTAGCGGCCATGGGTTTATGTTGGGATGCATCACAGGAGTCCTGATGGCGGAATGTATCCTGGGTAAACAGACAACCCTTCCTGTTGATAAGTTTGATATTGGGCGCTATGAACGGGGAGAGTTGCTAAAGGAACCAGCTGTTGCCTAAAAATCCTGACAGGAGGCATAAGACCTATGGGAGATAGAGCCAAAACAGTGCAAGATATTAAGAAAGGTCACAGAGTGCTAGCCTCTTTTGAGTTCGAACCGGGAGGAGTTAATAGAGGCTATACTGACCGCGCTCTATATATTAATCTCTCTGAGAACAAGATACAGGGCAAGTCTATTCCCGAGGAAGTAAAACAGAGATTCACCGGCGGACGAGGCTATGGCCTGTGGTATTTATGGCAGGCAGTCTCCCCCGAAACCAAGTGGGATGACCCGGAAAACGAGATAATCCTGTGTACCGGTCCTATTTGCGGCATAACCCAATACGCTGGTTGTGGCAAGACCCACGTGGTTAGCCTGTCTCCTGAAACTGGCAGCGTCAACGACAATAACTGTGGCGGTTATTTCGCTCCCTTTCTCAAGTTCTCTGGCTGGGACCTCCTGGAAATCCAGGGGAAGGCCAGAAACGATGTGATAATACTGATTGACGGTGACAAAGGAAGGGCATCTATTGAACAGGCTCCCTGTGAGGCTATTGACACCTATGTTCTCGTTGACCAGCTAACCGAAATGTATGCCGATAGCGAAAGAGATAAGAGGAATATCAGTATAGTCTCCTCAGGGACAGGGGCTCAGCATACCAAACTAGGTATGCTCAATGTCAGTTGGTATGATGCCCAGCGTAGGCACGTCAGGATTAAACAGGCGGCAAGAGGAGGGACAGGCACTGTCTTTCGAGACAAGAAGATAAAAGCTGTAGTAGTCAAGTACAGGGGAGTACGGCCAGACTCCAACAAAGCGGCCAATACGGACCTTATTACGAAAGCGGCCCGGAGAGTAAATAAAGAAATCGTGGAATTGGACCATTCACAAGGTAGGATGAGGGAGACAGGGACGCTCTACCTGGTGGATCTTATGCGGGACCATGATTGTCTCCCTGTTTGCAATTACAAATACGGCTCTCACCCTGATGCTTACAAAATTGGTACTGAAGTCTGGAAAGAGAGGCTAATTCAGGACGAACCATATGACTCTTGCTGGATGGGGTGCGCCATGCGCTGCTCACACGGAGTAGATAACTTTGAGCTAAAATCTGGGCCTTTAAGAGGACAAAAGGTGTCGGTAGACGGTCCTGAATATGAAACGGCAGCTGGCCTGGGGGGAAACCTCGGTATTCTTGACCCTGACTTTGTCTTGGAGGCCCATTTCTATTGTGATAACTATGGTTTGGATGCTATTGGCGTCGGCACTTGCATCGCTTTTCTCATGGAGTGCTATGAAAATAGGGTAATCAATAAGGAGGTTACCCAGAGTTTAGAGCTCAACTTTGGCAACGCAGACGCCGCGCTGGAGCTAATTCACCAAATGTCCCGTGGAGAGGGATTTGGCAAGGTTGCTGGTCAAGGAGTCCATATTTGCAAACAATTACTCATAGACAGGTATCATGCTGACCCGAAGTTTGTGCAAGATATCGGTATGGAGTGCAAAGGGATGGAATTTTCCGAATATGTGACTAAAGAAAGTCTAGCTCAACAGGGAGGATATGGTTTGGCCAATAAAGGCCCCCAGCACGATGAAGCTTGGCTTATCTCCATGGACCAAATAAAGAAACAAATCCCCACCTTCGATGATAAAGCAGAGGCACTCTACTACTTCCCGCTATTCCGCACCTGGTTCTCCCTTGTCGGCCTGTGTAAGCTACCGTGGAATGATATTGAACCAGCAAACAACTGGGAAATATATCAGGGCATGGAAGCAGCCAAAGTACCTGAGCACGTCGAGAATTATTGTTGGCTCTTTGAAGGGGTTACCGGCAAACCCCTCACACCGGAAGAACTGCTCCGTCAGTCTGAGGTGGCACATAATTTTCAGCGCCTGTTCAATCTAAAGATGGGCTATGGCACTAGAAACTATGATACAATTCCCTATCGGGCCATGGGCCCCGTAACAAAAGAGGAATACGAATCCCGAAAAGAGCGCTATGATCTACAGCTTAAACAGGTGGTCGGTCTCAACACCAAAGGCAAATCAACGGAAGAGAAAATGGAGGCGCTACGGAGCTACAGAGAGGGTCAATATCAGAAGCTTTGCGACGTGGTGTATAAACGTCGGGGATGGGACTGCAACGGCGTGCCCACTCTGGAGACAATAAGAAGGTTGAAAATAGACTTTCCTGATGTGCTTAAGTTATTAAGCCAGTATCAAGGAGGTGAAGAATGAAGTACGATTAGAACTTTCGGAAAAGAAAACCTGGAAATCTTGTGAAAGGAGATGTGAAATGAACAGAAAGTTATTGAGTGTAGTCGGAATTGTGGCCGTGATGCTAGTGGTAATGATTCTACCTATGGCTGGTTGTGCTCCAGAGGCTGCGCCGCCACCGGAGGAGGAAGAACAGGCACCACCGCCAGAGGAAGAAGAAGCTCCACCAGCAGCACCTGAAGGAAAGGTCTGGAAGTGGTATCCATCAACATGGCTGCCTTCAGGCACAGAGTGGGACAGGTTGGGCGTTCTCTGCGACTATATAACCAGGGCATCAGGTGGACGGATAGAATGTACCCCTACGGCACCAGGGGCAATATGTCCCGTTGATGAGCAGTTAGACGCGGTAGCTTCAGGAGCCACTCCTGCCATGATGCCATATCCTGATTATTTCTCAGGGAAAATTCCTATGATGGTGATGCAAGCTAACGCTCTGTATCTGCTAGACGATAGCTGGGAGATGTACCAATATCTTGAAAAGCAAGATGATGGGAGAATGCTAGAGCTGGTGAGAGAGGAACTTCATAACTTTGGCAATGTAGAATTTATTGCACCATGCTATTACCCACTTCGAATGATAGCGGTCTCGAGGGTTCCTCTATACGGCATAGATGATATCCCGGGGACGAAGTTCAGGTGTGGTGATGTGCCAGTAGCCAATGCGCTGGGTAAACTGGGTGCCCCGGTGGTTTGGGCTCCAGGACCAGAGATTTACACCATGCTGGCCAGTGGCGTTGTTGATGCAGTTACCTTTTGCAGCCCGTATGATTCCATAGCCATGGGCTTCCACGAGGTTACTAAATATTGGCTTAAGAGACCAATAGCAGGCCCAGTACTTGCTGAGTTGTTTGTTGTAAATGGTGATGTATGGAAGGAAATAGGTCCTGATCTTCAGGCTGTAGTGGAATCAGCGATTCAGGCTTCGAATGCTTATTGTGAATACCATTCCTTCATAGAAATAGCGCAAGGTTGGAATGAAGCAGAAGCAGCCGGGATAGAGATAATAGAATGGTCTGATGAAGACGTCCTTAAATGGAAAAAAACGGTGGCATCCTTCTTTCCCGATTACTGCAAGGATGATGCCAGTACTGAAGCAGTAGAAATACTGAAGGACTTCATCAAAGAGTGGAAGCCTGCGTTAGCTAAAGAAATAGGCTTAGCATAAAAGCCAAAACCAAACCAGTACTAAGGGAAATCCCTTGTGCTCCTCCTGCCTTTCCATAAAGGGAAGTGGGAGGAGCACAAGGTAATCTGCAAGGATATGAGACATATTTTGTCTTTTTCACATGGCATTGACGTCATTAATGATTGGGGCGGGAAAGTCCTGAGTATCTTGGTCCTATGTATAGGGGGGATGATATGTTATGAAGTGCTTCTAAGATATGCATTTAATGCCCCTACCATTTGGGCTCACGAATTATCTTTACATGTTTTTGCCTGTTATTCAGTGCTCGGCGGAGCTTATGTGCTTCTCAACAATGGACATGTCAGGATGGAGCTTCTCTATATGCATCTCCCCCCCAGAAGGAGAGCGATACTGGACTTAGTATGCTTCCCACTTCTTTTGCTGTTCCTGGGCACGATATTTGTGGAAGGAACAAAGATGGCCCTGCATTCGATAGAAGTACGGGAGATTACCGTTTCCTTCCTTCATTCACCAGTATATCCAGTTAAGACATGTATAGCCGTAGCAGCCTTCCTAATGCTACTCCAGGGGTTAGCTCAATTCATTCGTTCCCTTGTCTTGGCCATTAAAGGGAGAGAATTAAAATGATGAGTCCCTTTTTTTATCTGGCAGTTCTCGGTGCTGGTCTTGTATGTGGTCTGATATTAGGATTCCCCATGAGTTTCACCCTGGGGGTTAGCGCTATAATCGGCGCTCTTGTCTACGGGGGGCCCGGTATGCTTGGCTTCGTTGCAAACCAGATTTACTCTGGTATGCGAGACATATCTCTCCTGGCTATGCCCCTATTTATCTTTATCGCTTGTGTTCTAGAAAGATCTGGAATAGCAGATACCGCCTACACAGCTTTACATCACTGGACAGGGCCTCTAAGAGGTGGTCTGGCAATAGCCACGGTGTTGTGCTGCACTATAATTGCCGCCATCTCGGGGGTAGCTGCCGCTGGTGTGGCTACCATGGGGGTCATCGCCCTTCCCCTTATGCTTAAGCGCGGCTATAACAAGAACATAACTTTAGGTCCTATCATGGCTGGTGGAGCATTAGGGGTTCTTATCCCGCCCAGTGTAGTATTTATCCTTTATGGCATGATGACAAGGACATCAATAGGAAGGCTGTTTGCCGGTGGACTCATTCCAGGCCTTATCCTCGCTTCTTTCTACATGGCTTATATCGGTGTAAGGTGCTGGCTCCAACCAGAGCTTGGCCCCGCTTTGCCCCCCGAAGAAAGGGTGTCACTGAGGGAAAAGATCGCGTTAAGCAAAGGACTAATTCTGCCTATCCTTATTATCCTTACTATTCTAGGTTCGATTTTTTTCGGCATTGCCTCACCTATGGAGTCTGCTGCTGTAGGTGCCGCCGGTGCTATAGCGTGTACTGCTATTAACCGCAAACTTAGCTGGACCTTAGTAAAACAGGCGTCCTACAGAACTTTGTTGATTAACTGCATGATTATGTGGATTGTCTTTGGAGCCAAATGTTTTTCTAGTATATTTATCTCTCTCGGAGCCTCTCAAGTGCTGCAAGAATGGTTGATCGGTCTACAAATCTCACCTATTTACCTTGTTTTTGTGATGCAATCGACCTATCTCCTTCTGGGCTGTATTGTGGATGAGGTGACTATGTTGTGCCTCACTGTTCCTGTTTATGCTCCAATTCTTGCCGCTCTGGGCTTTGACCCGGTATGGTTTGGAGTTCTCTTTATGATCAACATGCAGATAGGTTATTTGACTCCTCCTTTCGGCTACTGCCTGTTTTATATGAAAGGGGTGGCTCCACCTGGCATAACTATGGCGGATATTTACCGCTCTATCGGACCCTTCATAGCACTTGCGTTCTGTGCGTTGCTCTTAGTCATGTTTTTCCCACAGTTAGCCCTGTGGCTTCCTGAAACATTTTTCGGTCTTATGTAGATGAATGGGAACTTACATAAGCTTATAATATAGGAATTTAGAGGGAGGCAAAGTTAAATGGTGTCATATGACGCTCTAAATGAAGGTGTCATAAAAGGAGACGAGGGTGTAGTCCAGGCTGAGGTCAACAAGGCGCTGAGTGAAGGAGCGGGAGCGCGAGACATTCTGGTAAAAGGGCTCATTGGGGGGATGAGTGTTGTTGGCGAGCGTTTCGGGGCAGGAGATATGTTTCTGCCTGAGGTATTAATGTCTGCTCATGCTATGCATCAGGGGCTTGATATTATCAAGCCATTGTTAGCCAAGTCAGGCGAAAAGGCGCTGGGGAGTCTGGTGATAGGCACGGTTGAAGGAGACATTCACGACATAGGGAAGAGGATAGTGGGGTTTATGCTTGAAGGGAATGGATATGAGGTTACCGACCTTGGTACTGATGTAAAGGCTGAGGTATTTGTGCAGGCCATAGAAGAGCACAAGCCTGATATTCTTGGCATGTCGGCCTTATTGACCACAACGATGCCCAACATGGGGAAAACAATTGAGTTGGTGAAAGAGAGGGGATTACGAGACAAGATAAAAGTTATAGTCGGTGGAGCGCCTATCAATCAGCAATTTGCTCAGTCCATAGGGGCAGATGGCTATGCGCCGGAGGCTGGTTCTGCAGTAGAATTGGTGAAGAAGTTACTGGCAAGCTAAGAAAGTTTTTGAGGAGGTTCTACAAAATGATAAGGGTTAATCAGAAATTGAATAGAACGCCCTACTTTGAGATTCTGTCCGAAGACCAAGTTTATGCTATCCATTCTGCTACCCTGGAGATTTTGGACAGGACAGGAATGAACGTTCACAATGAGGAAGCCCTGAAGATTTTCGGGGAAGGCGGAGCTTATGTTGAAGGCGACAGAGTTAAGATTCCTCCGGTGATGGTCGAGCAGGCGCTCAAAACTGCTCCTTCCAGCATTCTGGTAACCGGAAGATACCGGAAAGGGAAGGTACTGCTAGAAAGAAACCTGGTCAATTACGGTTTAGGCACGGATGTGCCCAATCATATTGATCCCTACACTCATGAAATACGCCCAACGGTGCTTAAGGACATCGAGAACACAGGTAAGGTTGTTCAAAAATGTGAAAACGTTGACTTCACCTCTAATTCGGGCCTCGCCTCTGATGTCCCTCCACAGATGCAAGATTTGTACCATTATAAGGCAGGAAGTAGCTATTGTGATAAACCATTCTTCACTACTGCCGCCAATGGCGACAATATGAAAGCTCTAATTGATATGGCTACCGTTTTTGCCGGGAGTTACGACAACCTGAGGAAAGCGCCTTCGCTAATCATATATGGGGAGCCTGTTTCTCCTCTGGCGCTTGGCCAAGAAGCAACAGAGGTCCTTCTGGTCTGTGCCGAGCACAAGATTCCTATCGTGTTTCCGCCTATGGTTCAAACTGGCGCCACTGGGCCAATGACTCTAGCCGGTGGTATTGCCCAAGGTAATGCCGAGACTCTTGCCAGCTTGGTATTGCATCAACTGAAGAGCCCTGGTGCGCCATTCATCTGGGGCCCGTTCGTGAGCCAGATGGATATGAAAACCACAATTTGTACCTATGGTGGACCGGTTTTTATTAAAGCTCAGGCAGCCCTGGGACAGATAAGTAGATTCTACAACATACCTACCTTCGGATTTGCTTGCTGTACTGACTCGACTGCTGTTGATGTCCAGTGTGGAATGGAGATGCTGTGGTCAATTCTTATAAATGCTTTGGCCGGACTTAACCTTTGCCACGATATAGGGTATCTGAACTCAGGGTTGCTGTTCAGCTTGGAGGCGTTGCTGCTCGCTGACGAGATTATTTCGGCGGTGAATCAGTTCATGGCCGGAATCGAAGTAAACGACGACACTCTGGCTGTAGACTTAATCAACAAGGTTGGCCCCGAGGGCAATTTCCTAAGCGAAGAGCACACCTTGAGATTCTTGAGAAAAGAGGGCTGGTATCCCCAGTTCTTGAATAGGAAAAACTATGAGGCATGGAAAGCAGGCGGCTGCAAGACCGTAAACCAAAGACTGGAACAGAAAGTTCATCAGATAATAGAGGAAGACATTCCTCCACTAGTCTCAACGGATGAGATGAAAGAGCTAAACAAGATCATCGCCGAGCGAGAAAAGAAATTGGGCTTGGGGTAAGGTTAGCCAGATGTTGAGCGTGTAGCTTGGGATGAAGATGGAATAATGGGAAGACGGACGGACAAGGTATGAGAAAGTGGGATTGGCTAGGACGGCGGTTCGGCTGAGATGTGAACAAGTACATCCCGTTGAACTGTCTGACCAACTCATGATACAGTACCGACAGCCAAGAATGCGTGTCTCTGGTGGCAAAGCAAGAGGAATCCAGTTGACAGTGCCTCGAGCGCGGTCAATCCGACCCACCACTAATCTGGCAAAGCAAGCTATTTTCTCTATGTTGGAGAACACTGCAACCAGCTGGCACCGAGTCCTTGATTTATATGCCGGCAGCGGTGCTCTGGGTATCGAAGCTCTAAGCCGCAAGGCAGAGTGGGCCGATTTTGTTGACCAAAGAAAGAAATGCTGCGACATTATCAAGCTTAACCTAGAGAAAGTTGGATTCCTACACCAAGCTCATGTCTATTGCTGCAGCGTAAACAAAGCACTTGCCTTCCTCACCGATAATTATGATATCGTCTTCGTGGATCCTCCTTACTCGGACCCCTCTACCAGTACTTTGCTATCTATTTTGGCTAACTCCGAAACTGTAGGTGCAGGCTCCACAATTGTGGCTTGCCATGCAAGCCGCTTCCCACTCAATTCTGAGTACGACGGAATGCACCTGGTCAGGCAACACCACAGCGGTGATACCTCCATTTCGATTTATCAAAGGGGGGCTAAATTATGACAATAGCAGTCTATCCCGGCACCTTTGACCCAATCACTAACGGCCATGTTGACATCGTCCAGCGGGCGTCAGTCCTTTTCGACAAGTTGATTATCGCTATCTATGACAAGCCTGAGAAACATCTGCTTTTCTCCCTCGAGGAAAGGGTGAAAATGGCACAGAAAGTGATCACCGGATTGCCTAACACTTCTGTTACCTCCTTCACCGGGCTCGCTGTAGATTTCATTCATAAGGTGAAGGGAACAGTCATGATACGGGGCTTGAGGGCGAATTCTGATTTCGAACGAGAATTCGAAATGGCGCTGATGAATAAAAAACTGGCACCCGATATTGAGCTAGTTTGCCTGATGACAAACTCCCAATATCAATTTCTTAGCTCAAGCCTAATCAAGGAAGTGGCTAAATTAGGTGGTTGCCTTGAGGGTATGGTCCCTGGCCATGTCGCCGTGGCTCTAAACAAGAAATTCAACACATCCTGAAGTTGCAAAAGGCAAGCTTACAGGTTAAAATCAGGCTCATCAAGAGTTTAAGGAGGTAGTATAGACATGGCATACAAAATTACCGAGGAGTGCATTAGCTGTGGTGCCTGCGAAGCGGAATGCAAAAATGAGGCCATCAGCGAGGGTGAAGAGATTTACGCTATTGACCCTGGCAAGTGCACTGAGTGCGCAGGTTGGTTTGAATCGTCTAAGTGTGCTGAGGTTTGCCCCGTAGACGCCTGCGTGCCTGACCCTGACCATAAGGAAACGAAAGAGCAACTTATGGACAAATGGCGTAAGCTACATCCAGATGAGGCCCCGGTAGAAGGTACATATTAAGGCTGCTTGGCATCGTCATAGAACCCAACAAACGCAAGCCCAAAACTGGTCACGTCGTAGCCTCCACTGAGCAGTTCTGACCCGGTCACGCGGTTACCCACTCGGTGTTAATGCACGTGAAGGTCACGTCCCCATCCCTTCCCCCGTGTCGGCACCAACAATACGAGCCAACCCCGCCCGTTACTTCGCCACAATATTCACCACACGCTGCGGGACATAAACAACCTTGCTGATTTCTCTACCGTCAGTGTAAGCCTTCACTCGCTTCCGCCCCAGTGCTAACTCCTCGGCTTCGGCTTCAGTAATAGAAGTGGGCACAAGCAGCTTATCCCTTAATTTCCCATTTATCTGGATAGCCAGAGTAATTTGCTCTTCCTTGGTCAACTCCTCGTCAAAGCTCGGCCAGGGTTGATTGTGAATGCTATAAGGATGCCCGGTTTTGGCCCATAGCTCCTCAGTTAGGTGAGGAGCAGTAGGAGCAAGAAGGAGGAGTAAATATGCAATAGCCTCCTGCCACAAAGAAGCTGAAACATTCCTTGCTTCCTGCACCTTGGATAGATAATTGGTGAACTCCATAAGGCTGGCCAGCATGGTGTTGAAGCGAAACCTTTCCAAATCCTCGGTTACCTTTTTGACCGTCTTGTGAGCAACGCGTTGAAGTTCTTTTCCCGCCTTTGGCTCGACAGCCCGGCTAATGTAGTTTCTCTCCGCTAACCTCCATACCCTGTTTAGCCACCTGCTCATACCCACAATCCCGCTGTCGCTCCACTCCCCTCCCAGTGACCAAGGCCCGATAAACATAAGGTAAGCACGAACGGCGTCGGCCCCCAACTCAGCCACATACTCATCTGGGGCAACTACATTGCCCTTAGATTTGCTCATCTTCCCGCCACCATAGACAATTGTTCCCTGGTTGAAAAGACGAGTGAAGGGCTCATCAAACTCAATCACGCCTACGTCTCGTAATGCCTTAATGAAAAAACGAGCATAGAGAAGATGCAGCACAGCGTGTTCAGCGCCCCCGGTATACAAATCCACTGGCAGCCAATACTTTATCTTAGCGTCATCAAACGGAGCATCATCCGTTTTCGGGCTGGTATACCTCAAGAAATACCAGTTAGAACACATGAAAGTATCCATGGTATCGGTTTCCCTTCGCCCTGGCCCGCCACATTTTGGACAGGTGGTATTGACGAATGGTTGGCAATATTTGAGGGGGGATTCGCCGGTAGGCTTAAACTCGGCGTCACGCGGAAGTAGAACGGGTAAGTCCTGCTCAGGAACAGGAACCATACCGCATTTATCGCAATAGACTATAGGTATGGGCGCCCCCCAGTAGCGCTGTCTAGAGATAAGCCAATCACGAATACGATAAGTAACAGTACGCTTTCCCCACCCTCTTTCTTCCAACAAGTCACACACTGCCTCATACCCTTTTTCACTGCGCAACCCGCTGAACTCTCCAGAATTTACCATGGTGCCGTACCCAACGTACGGCTCTGCTAATTCTTCGCCCGACCACCCTGGAGGGGCGACCACAGTTGTGATAGGAAGGTTGAATTTCGTAGCAAACTCGAAGTCTCTTTCATCATGAGCCGGAACCCCCATAACTGCTCCAGTACCATAGGTTAGCAGCGCATAATCTGTAATCCACACGGGTATCTTTTCCCCACTGACTTTGTTGACGACATAGCTTCCCAAGAAGACCCCTGTTTTCTCCTTACCCACAGCTGTCCGTTCATAGTCAGCCTGCCGCCGACACCAGTCAACATATTCCTCCACCTCAGCCTTATGTTCTGGAGTGGTTAGCTGAGGAACTAAAGGGTGCTCCGGCGCAAGCAGAAAGAAAGTCACCCCAAAGAGCGTGTCGGGGCGAGTTGTAAATACCCTTATTCCCTTCTGCCCTACATCTTCACACTCGAGACCAAAGGAAATCTCGGCACCTTCGCTCCTACCAATCCAGTTCTGTTGCATTATTCTTATGCGCTCTGGCCAATCTATGCCGCTGAAGTCAAGAAGTTCCTCAGCATACTTAGTAATCCTCAAAAACCACTGCTCCAATTCCTTTTTCGTCACTGACGTACCACACCTCTCGCATAGTCCCTCACCGACCACTTGCTCATTGGCCAAAACCGTCTGACATCTAGGACACCAGTTGACTGGCGCTTTACCCCGGTAGGCCAGACCAGCGTGATAGAACTTCAGGAAAAACCATTGCGTCCAGGTATAGTATTCAGGAAGGCAGCTAACCACCTCTCGATTCCAGTCATAGATTGCTCCCATGCTCTTGAGTTGTCGGCGCATGTTCTCTATATTCCCCATTGTCCACTTGTAAGGGTGGATACCGCGGCTGATGGCCGCGTTTTCCGCCGGCAAGCCGAAAGCATCAAAACCCATAGGATGAAGCACATTGTACCCCTCCATCCGCTTAAATCTGGCATGGACATCCGAGGGCGCCATGGCGTACCAATGGCCAATATGAAGATCCCCCGACGGATAGGGAAACATGGTCAGGGCATAGAATTTGGGACGGCTTTTGTCCTCCCTGACCTCGTAAATACCGTCATCGGCCCACTTCTTCTGCCACTTCTTCTCAATTTCCTGAGGATTATATCTGAGAGCCATATTCCCAGAATTCTAACCTAATTCAATGCAAATTGAAAGCATTCCGACTATAATTAGAGCGGTCGACAGCAAAAAAGACCGATCTCAAAATGAAATGACAGACAAGCCCAAATGGCACCTACTGCCAGTTCTTAGCTTAGCCCTCGTACTGTTTGGCTCTATTGTCGCATGTGAAAAACAAGCGCCTCCAACACCACCAGTGCAGGAAGCACGCCAGGTAGTAGAGCAAGTAATTGATGCGTTAAATACTACCAAACTCTTGGAAATCGGATATGACCATCCTGAAAAAGTAGTCACAGTTGAGGGCGTCATAGTCAGAACTTACTATGCCAAGAATTCCAAAGGAAAGCCAACCTTCTTAGATTTCCATGACCCATATGAGGGATACTTCAATTGTGTAATCTGGCAGGAAGATAAGCAAACCGGCACACTTATCAGGGACAAATTCATAGAGGCATTCCCGCCCAATCCTGAAACCTATTTTTTGAATAAGCAGGTGGGAGTAGAAGGCACAATTGAAATCTACAAGGGGACACCAGAGATTGTCTTGGAAGACCCGTCACAAATCTGGATTGTGGGATAAAGGGCGCTCAGTAATCATCCTTGCCTTAATTTTGACCCTCTTAGCCCCAGGCTGCAGTAAGATCAATGAGAATGCAGTCCTTGTCACCAGAGTTATTGATGGGGACACAATCGAGATTGAAGGCTGGATAAGAGTAAGGTACATCGGCATTGATACTCCAGAAATTGACGAGCCCTATTACTCTGAGGCCACAGAGGCTAACCGCAAACTGGTTGAAGGCAAAAGGATCCGCTTGGAAAAAGATGTTGCCAATAAAGACAAATATGGACGCCTACTCAGATATGTATGGGTAAATGAAATGATGGTCAATGCCGAGCTCGTCAGGCTGGGCTATGCTTACTCCTATTCCTATCCGCCAAACCTTAAATACCAAGCGCACTTCCTCCAGTTGGAGAAAGAGGCACGAGAACAAAAACGAGGATTGTGGAGCGAGTAGTGTATGGCAAAGGTAGAACCCTTTGAAAAGCACGCCAGCAAATATGAGGATTGGTTCACCAAGCATAAGTTTGTTTACCAATCGGAGCTTGAAGCAGTAAGGCAGCGCCTGCCCCATAACAAACAGGGCATTGAAATTGGCGTGGGCAGTGGGCGATTTGCTGCCCCTTTAGGCATTGAGTTTGGGCTTGAGCCGTCTGCTAAAATGAGGGAAATCGCACAGAAAAGAGCGCTGGAGGTAGTTGGTGGCGTCGCAGAAGCGATTCCCTTCAGCGATTCCACCTTCGATTTTGCCCTTATGGTCACTACTATTTGTTTTGTTGATGACCTAGAAGCCTCGTTCAAAGAGACCTACAGAATATTAAGGCCACGTGGCTGCTTAATCATAGGCTTTATTGACCGAGATAGTCCAATTGGACAGTCCTACGAAAGACACAAAGAGCACAATGTATTTTACCGAGCAGCAACCTTCTATTCTGTAGCAGAAGTTATTTCTATCCTGAACAAGGCTGGCTTCGGAGATTTAGTATTTAGCCAAACCATCTTCAAGAACTTACCGGACATTGATAGGCTTGAGCCCGTAAAATCAGGCTACAGAGAGGGCTCGTTCGTGGTAATCAAGGCTACCAAGTAAACTGGACTTCCCTCCACCCCCGACCTTTGCTGGGAAAACAGCGCAACAATAATGTGTCGCATTTCCATTCCAAAGCCGTCAAATGCCGTTGAGAACAAACCTAACATTCCTTACGCGTTGCTTTTCTGTGCCTGTTTGTGCTATAGATATAGAGCTGGCAAGAAAGGGACAGGCAATCTAGACA
>Ga0209121_10001428_pt1 | contig 25105 bp, 25 predicted proteins | sample Cruoilmetagenom3_FD_187292 | JGI IMG/M metagenome (GOLD analysis project Ga0209121, IMG submission 187292) | Oil polluted marine microbial communities from Coal Oil Point, Santa Barbara, California, USA - Sample 3 (SPAdes) (version 2) | ecosystem: Environmental > Aquatic > Marine > Oil seeps ... | reverse complement strand
TGCTAAGATTTGCGCTTATTAAAATCTTCTAGATCCAGTGTATTTATGAAATCCTTATACGCTGACAGCCCTTTCATCTCTTGCTCATCAACTTTGCCTTCAGAAACAGGCTTGCCTGTTTCTTCGTCAAGTACAATGCCTGCTTTATCTAACACTGATTCCTCGACATATATTGGTACTCTGACTCTTACTGCTAAAGCTAGAGCATCGCTAGGCCGAGAATCAACCTCAACTTGCATGCCATCAACACTGAGAGAAAGCTTGGCATAGAAGGTATCATTCTGGAGCTCACTTACCACAACAAACTTAACCGAAGCTCCCAAGGTAGCAATCACAGATTGCAACAAATCATGAGTTAGAGGACGGGCTAATTCGACATTTTGCAGTTTTACTGCAATAGCATCCGCTTCAGCAGGACCAATCCAAATGGGCAGATAGCGATTAGCCTCCTTCTCCTTCAAAATCACAACTCGCTGATAATTCATCATGCTCACTCGAATACTATCAATCGTCATCTCTATCATGATGCTACCCCCTTTGACTTACACATCTATTTTACTTCCATAATCCTACTCGGTCAACAAGCTCGAGTCAAGCGCTTCATCTAAAAATCAAACCTTCTTTTCAATGTTGCCTTTGCTCAATTCGCTCAGTATAATATAAGTTAATTTTCTGAAACGGAAAGTGACAACAATCAACAGGAGAGACGGGAGGGATCGCAATTGACACAAGACCCAAAGTTTATTGCCTGGTTTGATGAACTCAGCAAAGAAGACATCGCTTTAGCTGGTGGCAAAGGAGCAAATCTGGCTGAGATGACACGCGCCAAAATCCCGGTACCACCAGGATTTATCGTTACCGCAAAGGCCTACTTTCATTTCTTAAAACAGGCAAAGCTTAAGCCGGAAATACGCCAGCTTCTTGAGCCTCTTGACACCGGAAACAGTGCGGAGCTTAAAAAAACCAGCGATAAAATTAAAGAGGGATTTGCCCACGCCCCAATGCCTGAAGAAATAGCCCAGGAAATTAAGCAGGCTTATAGAAAATTGGGTGGAGGACCAGTAGCCGTGCGCTCTTCAGCAACCGCTGAAGACTTGCCTGAGGCTTCCTTCGCTGGACAGCAGAGGACATTTTTGAACGTTCAAGGAGAGGATGAAGTATTAGCCGCGGTGCAAGGCTGCTGGGCTTCGTTATTTGAATCTCGAGCTATATTTTATCGGCAGCAACAAGGATTTGAGCATCTCAAGGTAGGACTGGCTGTTCCAGTTCAACAGATGGTGCAATCACAAGTTTCCGGAGTCATGTTCACCGTGGAGCCCCTAACTAATGACGCAGAGAAAATTCTTATTGAGGCAGCCTATGGGCTGGGTGAAGCTATTGTTTCTGGCGAAGTGACTCCAGATTGCTACGTGGTAGACAAAGCGAAACTGACTATCACGGATAAACAAATAGCCAAGCAAGAGTGGCAGATAATTAAAAATCCCCAACCTCACGAGGTAGAGGAAGCTAATATTAAGGTTACTATACCTGTCTCAATGCAGGCTCTCCAGAAATTGGCTGACGAAGACGTCATCGCTCTAGCCAAGTGGGGTAGACGCCTCGAGAATTTATATCAATTTCCTCAGGACATTGAATGGGCCAAACAAGATGAAAAGCTTTTCATTGTTCAAACTCGCGCGGTGACCACTCTAGGAGTGAAAGAAGAGAGGCTGGCTAGAATCGGAGCTGAACCACTGCTTATTGGTGAGGCTGCTAGTCTAGGTATAGCTTCAGGGACCGTCAAAATCGTCCCCGATGCCACGCGATTAGATAAGGTCGAAAAAGGCGATATTCTGGTCGCTGAGATGACTTCTCCAGATTTTGTGCCCGCTATGAAACGAGCTGTAGCTATTGTTACTAATCGAGGTGGTAGAACCTCCCACGCCGCCATCGTCAGCCGTGAACTGGGCATCCCCTGCGTAGTTGGCGCCGAGAAGGCTACTGAAGTTCTCGAGGATGGTCAAGAAATAACCGTAGACGGTTCCCATGGCAGGATTTATCAGGGCAAAGTGGAAGGAGTAAAGGTCTCCTTGCGCAGCGCCAGCATGAAAAGAAGATTCCGAACCAAGACCAGGGTCTACGTGAACTTGGCTCAGCCCGATTTAGCAGATAGAGTAGCTGCACGGGATGTTGATGGGGTTGGCTTACTTAGGGCAGAATTTATCATTGCCCATATTGGGGAACACCCCCGCTTCATGCTTCAGGAAAAGCGGGAAGGCAAATTCATTGACCAGCTAGCTCAGGGGGTAACTAGGTTTACCAGGGCTTTCTATCCTCGCCCTGTGGTCTATAGGACTACCGATTTCAGGACCAATGAATATAGAAATCTAAAGGGCGGGGAAAAATATGAGGGGATTGAAGAAAACCCTATGATTGGCTACCGAGGTTGCTCCCGTTATGTCCAAGAACTCGATGTACTCAAGCTAGAGATCGAGGCTATAAAGAAAGTCAGGGAAAAATATAATAATCTCTGGGTCATGATTCCCTTCGTGAGGTTACCCAGCGAAATGGCACGAGTTAAGCAAATACTTGAGGCTGAAGGATTATCTAGCTCCAAGGATTTCAAGTTGTGGATGATGGCTGAGGTGCCTTCTAACGTCCTCCTTATAGAGCAATTCCTAGCCACAGGAATAGACGGCGTATCCATTGGCTCCAACGATTTAACCCAGCTCATTCTAGGCATAGATAGAGATAACCCTAAGCTAGCAAATATCTTCGATGAGAGGAACCAAGCAGTAATGAAAGCCATGTGCAAGCTTATTACAGCTTGCGCAAGTAAGGGTGTTACCTCTTCCATTTGTGGACAAGCTCCCTCTTTTTATCCTGAGGTTACTGAGAAACTAGTGAAGTGTGGAATTACCTCGATATCGGTAAGTCCAGATATGATAGATAAAACTAGAGAGGTAATTGCTGCTGTGGAAGCAAAACTAGGTGTCTCCCCCTAAGTAATATCCCCAAGCTGAACATAAGTTTTTGATGATTTCTGGGCTTGGTATACGTGAGCGAGCGGAGGAGAGAGAAGAAAGCCTTTCACCTTACGCAGCTAAAAGCAAATTCAGCCGTGGCAGGATGAGATGGGAAGAACCTTGCCCTGTAAGAACTTGCTTTCAGCGTGACCGTGATCGCATCACCCACTGCAAAGCTTTTCGAAGATTGAAGCACAAGACACAGGTGTTTATCGCTCCTCTAGGAGATCATTACGTAACCAGGCTAACTCATACCTTAGAGGTATCTCAAATTGCCCGAACTATAGCTCGAGCCCTAAATCTCAACGAAGATTTAACTGAAGCTATTGCTTTGGGACATGACTTAGGACATACTCCTTTTGGTCATATAGGCGAGGAGGTCCTAAATGAGCTTTATCCCGACGGTTTCAAACATAACGAGCAAAGCTTACGGGTAGTTGATTCATTGGAAAAAGGAGGACAAGGACTCAATCTCACTTGGGAAGTGCGAGATGGTATCCTCAAACATTCTAAGGGACAAACCGACATCCTGGGAGAAGGATGGGGAGATGTCGGCACCTTAGAAGGCCAGGTATGCAAGATGGCAGATATTGTGGCTTATATTAACCACGATGTTGAAGATGCCATAAGAGCTAACGTCATTGCCCAGAATGACTTGCCTGAGTTAGTCTTGGCTACCTTAGGACATACACATTCGCAGCGAATTAATACCCTGGTTTGTGATATCGTGAGCTACTCCTGGCCACCCTCACCCAGTCCCTTTCCCTTCAAGGGAGAGGGTAGGGCGAGGGTAAAACCAACCATCGGCATGAGCCCCGAAGTCCTCAAGGCAGCCAATAGCCTTCGCCACTTTCTCTTTGATAAGGTGTATAATCCCAGTGTAGCCAGAGAAGAAGCAGTCAAGGCGAGAAGGGTACTGTGTCTGTTATACTCTCATTTCTTAAGACATGGGGATGAATTACCCCGAGAATTTGCTTCTTTGCCTGATACCAAGGAGCGCAAAGTCGTGGATTACATTTCTGGAATGACCGACCAATATGCGCTACGATTAGCTGAAGAAATATCCTCAGGGATTAATACATAAAGGAGGAATATAATAAAGAGAAAATCCTAAGCACTAAATACGAAATGCTAAACAATATCAAAACCCAAAATCCCAATGACCAAAATATGAGGGTTTTGAATTTGGAAATTTAAATTTTGAATTTGTTTAGGGTTTAGATATTAGGATTTAGAATTTAAACTAAATGAGCGTGATCACAGAAGTAAAACAAAGAATAGACATCGTAGAGGTTATCTCCGACTACGTTCCTTTACAAAAAGCAGGGCGTAATTTCAAGGGTTTGTGTCCCTTTCATAGCGAGAAACACCCTTCCTTTTTCGTCTTCCCTGAGCAACAGACTTGGCATTGCTTTGGTGCCTGTGGCGCCGGTGGTGATGTCTTCTCCTTTATCATGAAGAAGGAAGGAATCGATTTCGGGCAAGCTCTCCACCTTCTAGCCCAGAGGGCAGGTATAACTCTAAGTCCACCTGAGACACCAGCCAAAGCTGAGGATAAAGAGAAGGAGAAATTATTTCAGATTAATGAGGCAGCAGCTCAATATTACCACCACTTACTTCTAAATACTAAGGCAGGCGAGATGGCTAGAAACTATCTCAGTAAGAGGAAAGTTACCCCTGAAACTACCAAGGAGTTCCGCTTGGGCTTTAGTCCCGATAACTGGGAAGTAATTAAGAAATATTTAATAAGCAAAGGATACGAGGCAAAGGAGCTAGTACAAGCTGGCCTGATAATAGAAAGGGAGAGTGAAAACAGTTATGATCGGTTCCGCAACAAGCTGATGTTTCCCATATGTGATATTCAGGGTCGGGTCACTGGCTTCGGAGCTAGAGCACTAGATGATTCCCTGCCTAAATATATCAACTCACCTCAAACATTAATCTTTGACAAGAGTAGTAACCTTTATGGAATTGACAAGGCTAAAACTGCAATTAGACAGAAGAATCTAATAATAATTGTGGAAGGCTATATGGATGCCATTGCAGCCCATCAACATGGCTTCGAAAATGTAGTTGCTTCCATGGGAACTTCTATGACGGAAAAACAGGTAGACATTATTAAAAGGTTAACCAAGAACATAACTCTAGCACTTGACGCTGATGCTGCTGGGGAAGAAGCTACTTTACGTGGAGTAGGGGTTTTGGCTCATTCCCTCGATAAAAAGGCAACAGCAACGCTCTCGTGGTCAAAGGAATTGGCTAGCTCTGTGGACGAAGGGATGGCACCATCTCCATCATTAGCTGGGTTAGTGAAGTATCAAAGTGCGCTTGATGCTGAGATAAGAGTCCTCCTTTTGCCTTCAGGCAAAGACCCAGACGAAGTAATAAGCGAAAATCTCAGCCTGTGGCAAAACCTAGTAGAACAAGCTACGCCTATCCTGGATTTTGCTCTCCAGGCTGTAGTAAGCAAAGTCGATATCAACAAAGCCAAAGATAAATCTCTAGCTATACAAAAACTTCTGCCCTCAATTTATGAAATAGAAGACCCCTTACAGCAAGCTCATTATGCCCGAAGATTGGCACACATGTTAAGTATCAGCGAGTCTGACTTAACAGCCACTTTGAGAAAATCACAGGCTGGCAAAAGGAGACGGAGAGCAACTGAGGCGATAGAGCCATCTCGCCTTGCTCGCCAATTTGTATCCAGCCCTGTTGAGGAGTACTGTTTAGCTCTGCTAATCCAACATCCAGAACTTCGCCAGGTAGCTCAAGAACTGCTAGCAGAGCACTTCCAATGCACCGAGAATCGTGAATTATTTATTAGGTGGCAACGTTCTCCAGATATCCCTACCCTTAAGAGTAAACTTGACCCAAATCTATCAGAACATTTAAACTATTTATTACATAAGTCAATCATCGAGAAAAATGACAGGGAACGACAACTTGCCCTGAGCGATTGTATGCTCCGCTTGCAAGAAAGGTTGTCGAAGGAGTCGGAAGCCGAAAGGGAGGCAATGCTCAATCTTACCCGAGAGAAAGAAGGGGCAAGAGCTGAGCTAGTTAAACTGGAAGAGCAAGGGATAAGACCTAGTCAGCAACTTAGGGAAATCTTTGCTAAACAAGCAAGACCAACGAGAGCAAAGAGGGATTAGACAATGGATTCAGTTAAAGGCGAAACTTCTAACATAGGCATGAATAGCGACGAGGAGTTAACACGGGAAGATACTCATTCTAACGAGGATGAAATTGAGGGTGCTGATATCCCGGCTGACGAAGCAGCAGTAGTACAAGAAAGTACTATTGAAGCCGCTCTCGAAGAAGTTAAACCACATATCGTGCCAGAGGAACATGAAATAATTGATGACTCAGCTCGCATGTATCTTCAAGAAATCGGCTGGGTACCACTCCTCAAAGCTGTTGAAGAGAAGACGCTATCCAGCAAGATAGAACAGGGCAGATATTTAGAAAGAATCGAAGATACATACTTTAAGAAATACAAAGAATTTCCCTCAACAGTTGACGTTGTTATCTACTTACTTTCTCAGCTATCTAAGGCTCATCCCGTTATTCAGATTATCGAAGAACGTTTAGATATTGATGCCTCCAGCAGCCTGGTAGAGACAGTCACAAATCCCAAATTCCGGGCTGCTATTGATAATGTTATAGACCCAGCATTAATAACAGTCATCGCCCAAAGGTTAGACAAAGGAACTGCCGCGGTGGAAGAAGCCACAGTAAATCTCTCCTTAAACAGCCGCCTTTTGCCCCCACAATCGCTGGCTCTCATTGGAGATAAAACCTCATGGCAGGAAATAAAAGCCCTCCTAGCTAACGATGAGTTCCTCTCTCAACTTAATTCCTACAACGCCCAGTTTAAAGCTCACTTTGAAAAGGTGAGAGTGGCGGCGAGAAAGTCAGAGAAGCACCTCGCCGAAGCGAACTTGCGCCTAGTGGTCAGTATAGCCAAGAAATATATTGGGCATGGCATGTCCCTTCTTGATCTTATCCAAGAGGGAAATATTGGTCTCATTCGAGCTGTGGACAAGTTTCAATATAGGAAGGGTTACAAGTTCAGTACTTATGCTACCTGGTGGATCAGACAAGGTATTACTCGAGCTATAGCTGACCAATCTCGCACCATCCGTATCCCGGTACATATGGTGGAAACGATTAACAAGCTATTACGAACGATACGGCAGTTAACCCAAGAATATGGGCATGAACCGAGCTACGGGGAAATTGGTGAGCGCTTAAACATAACTCCAGAAAAAGTAGAGGAGGTTATGGCATTGTTTCACCATGAACCCGTGTCTCTAGAGACGCCTATCGGCGAAGAAGCGGATAGCCGCTTAGGTGATTTTGTGGAGGACCACACCACTCCAGCACCAACCGAAACTGCTTCACAGCAGCTGCTTAAGGAACAAATTGATAGGGTACTAGACGAACTTAGTGCGCGAGAGAAAAGGGTATTGCAGCTCAGATTTGGTCTTAAAGATGGACATGCCCGAACCTTAGAAGAAGTGGGCAAGGAATTCAACGTCACTCGAGAGAGAATTCGCCAAATTGAAGCCAAAGCTTTGCGTAAACTACGCCACCCCAGCCACAGCCGAAAACTACGAAATTATTTAGACTAAACTTGTTTAAAAGGAATACCCATCATGCTTGTCACATTCCTGGTTAATTTACCTCGCACTAGCAACTTGGTTAGCTTCTGTATCTGGTGAAATTGGTTAAGCACTTGATTAACATCTTGGGGAGTAGTGCCACTCCCTCGAGCAATGCGCCGCCGCCGACTACCAGTGATAGTAGCCGGGTTATGCCTCTCCTCAGGAGTCATGGATGCAATAATGGCTTCTATCTTCTTTAACCGCTTCTCACCTTCATCATCAGACAAATAAGGGGCGAATTGGGAAAAGCCTGGCAGCATTTCAGCCAATCGACCCATAGAGCCCATCTTCTTAACCTGGCGCAATTGACTGATGAGATCCTCAAGGTCAAAATCCGCGGTGCGTATCTTCTTTTCCAGTTGCTTGGCTTGTTGCTGATCAACCATCTTCTCAGCTTTTTCGATCAAGGTAAGCACGTCTCCCATACCCAAAATGCGAGACGCTAAACGGTCAGGATAAAAAGGCTCCAAAGCGTCAATCTTCTCACCCGTACCCAAAAATTTTGTGGGTACCCCAGTAACAAACCTGATAGAAAGAGCAGCTCCACCTCTGGCATCACCATCCATTTTCGTCAGGACAAGCCCGGTAAGCCCAATCCGACTATGAAATTCTTGAGCTACCCGTATCGCATCCTGTCCAGTCATAGCATCCACTGTAAGCAGCACCTCTGAAGGCTGCAGTTTAGATTTAATATTAGCTAATTCTGCCATCATCGCTTCATCAATGTGTAGGCGTCCTTGAGTATCCACAATAACCCAGGTTGATGCCGCATCCTTAGCTTGTTCCAGAGCATGGACACAAATGGTTGCTGGTGCCACTTTGGTATCCTCGCTATAGACCGGTATATCTTGCTGCTCGCCCAGTAGCCTCAGTTGTTCAATAGCAGCGGGGCGGCGAGTATCAGCAGCTACTAGTAACGGGCACTGCCCCATGTGTTTCAGTTGAACCGCTAGCTTCACTGCTGTGGTGGTTTTACCAGAACCCTGCAACCCCACAAGCAAAGCAACTGAAGGCGCATGGACAAGTGGAGTTAAACGGCTAGGCTCCTGACCTAAGATGGCAGTGAGTTCCTCATTCACAATCTTGATAATTTGTTGGGCTGGCGTTAGGCTTCGCAACACTTCTGCCCCGATAGCACGCTCTCGCACCTTCGATAGGAATTCCTTCACTACCTTAAAATTTACATCCGCCTCCAGGAGTGCCAACCGCACTTGGCGCAAAGCCTCATCAACATCCTTTTCGCCGAGCCTCCCCCTGTTACCAAGCCCTTGAAATACCTTACTTAGTTTTTGAGTCAAAATTTCTAGCATAGCGCTTTCCTAGCATTTTATTTCTACCCAAGCCCCCTGGTCAAGCTCGCAAAAAGGATGGGGCTTTCTACACGAACGTAGCTCTCGGTATTGCATTACTTAAGTTATTGGTAAAGTCTACCCCCTATTGCAATTACCTTAAAGCAGGGCTAGTATAATGCCAATGGAGCAGCTTTGGGCACCCTGGCGAATCAAATATATAGAGGCACCAAAGAAAGGCGGTTGCATCCTTTGCCAAAAGACCAAAGAAAATAATGATGAGGCGAATTTCATCCTTTATCGTGGCCAAAATAACTTCCTAATCTTAAACACCTTCCCCTATAATCCAGGGCACGTAATGGTAGCCCCTTACCGACATATAGCAAATTTGCAAGATTTAACAGATAGCGAAGCAGAGGAACACTTTGACATTGTCAAGAAAAGCTTAGAGCTTCTAAAAGAGGCGATGAAGCCAGCCGGCTTCAACATCGGCTTGAATATAGGCAAAGTCGCCGGAGCCGGGATAGAAGGGCATATCCACACTCATATAGTGCCCAGGTGGGAAGGCGACACTAACTTTATGCCAGTGTTGTACGACACCAGGGTTATATCAGAAGCCTTAACTGCCACATACATAAAGCTGAAGACAAAGCTAATCTAACTCGACTTTGTCATACTTCTACCTCATTGCTCGGCTTGAGGATAGGAGCCAAGTATCTTGACGAAGGTAGCTCCTCTTTGTAGCTCTTTAATAGCTTCTTGATAAACTTCGCCATCCGAGTGCCCTTCGAAATCAGCGTAGAAAACATACTCCCAGGGTTTGCTTTTGCTTGGTCTGGATTCCAATTTTGTCAGGTTTATATTTCTAGTGGCGAAGATTCCCAAAGCAGAATATAAGGCACCAGACACATGTTTAATAGCAAAGACAAGGGAGGTCTTATTTTTCTGCGCTGGCTTAGCTTTCTGCTTAGAAATAGCAAAAAATTTGGTGTAATTATTAATATTGGTCTCAATTTCGGGCGCCAAGATATCCAAACCATAAATATCGGCAGCTCTCCTGCTAGCTATAGCAGCACATCCCTTCAAACGATTCTCCTTTATCATTTTGGCGCTGCCTGCAGTATCGTAACTAGGTACGATTTCGACCTTCAATTGGCTTAAAAATTCCTCACATTGAGCCAGAGCTTGAGGATGGGAATAAATTGTTCTTATATCAGCTAATTCTTCCCCAGGCAGAGCCATTAAGCAATGGCTCACCTTGAGAATGACCTCAGCAAATATATTAAGAGGATACGCCAGTAGCAAATCATAGGTCTCATTGATACTGCCAGCTTGAGAATTCTCCACAGGAATCACAGCAAAACTGACTCTATCCTCTAACACGGCTTGGAAAACATCTTGAAGGTGAACGCAAGGCAAAAAGTCAGTGCCCCCACCGAAAAGCTTTATTGCGGCATCTTCGCTAAAAGCGCCTCTTTCCCCTTGAAAAGCAACCCTCACCATTAGCTAGCAAAAATATCTTGAACTGATTCCTCACTTCCATGAGGAATTAAACAAACAAGTTGATCCCCAGGTTGTAAAACGGTGTCCGAAGTTGGTATTTGAGATTTCTGCCCCTCACGAATCAATAAAGAGACAACAGAGTCCAAAGGTAGTGATAACTCTTTTACCCACTTGCCTGCTGCCGCTGAGCCCTCAGCTACCCTTACCAAAACAAGTTCCAACTCCTGTTCCTTAAGACTCAAAAGGTGGACTAGGGGGGAGATGGCAGCCTGCGCCTTGATATGCTCCAATATAAGCGCCACAGCATCTACCACATTATCTATGCCTAATTTAGCAAAGATGTGCTCGTTTCTAGGATTATTAATCTTGGCAATAACCCGAGGGACATTAAATTTCTGCTTGGCTATCTGACAAGCAGCTAAATTGTCCTCATCTTCGTCAGTCACGGCAATAAACATGTCTGCTCTAGCTATTCCTGCCTTAGTTAATAATGCTACCTCGCAACCATCACCGCATAAAGATACACTGCCCAGTTCATTGCCCAGCTGCTCACATACCTTGTGCTCTTTTTCAATTATCAACACCTCATGCCCCGTGTTAAGCAATTCTTTGCCTAAATGACGACCTACCTCGCCGGCACCAATAATTATGACGTACATTTATTTCTCTAGTTTTTCCTTTAGCAACCGGGCAAACACCACCGTAGGACTTATACCCTCAAGCCCTAAGCTTTCATAGAATTCCTCTCGTAAAGGGTCATAGATACGACAGATTACTTTGGGAACATTAAATATCTGCTTGGCAATCTGGGCTGCCATAGCATTTTTGTCATCCTCCCGAGTCACTGCCACAAAGGCATCGGCTTGCGCTATGCCTGCTTTTTCCAACACCTCCTCATCAGTAGCATCCTCTAATAGAGCTGTACCACTAAAATTAGGCGGTAACTTATCAAAGCTACTAGCATCTACATCAAGAATGGTCACCTTGTGCCCCTGAGTATCAAGCAGCCTGGCTAACTCGGCTCCCACACGCCCACAACCCATGATAATGACATTCATTAACTTGCCTTCAGGAAGTCGAAGCTCGATATAATATAACCTTGCAAGGAGCTTCTTTTAGAACATAAGGGACGGTCTTGCCCAAATCAAATGCGCCAAGATGTTTCTTATAGCCCATACCAATTACAATTAAATCCACCTCCCTTTCCATAGCCTCATCAACGACCCCTGGGCCAGCTTCTCGAGCCTGGAGCAAATCTGTTTCTATGTCGCAATCTTCTTCAGCGGCAATATCCTCAGCGTGGGTAAGCACACTTTCTGCTTTCTCAGTTTCTGAATCAATTTGGGCGTCTAATGGAAGACTCCGCTCCACCTCGATAATGTAAACCACATAAACTCTAGCCTTAGATTTCCTGGCCAGATTACAAGCCAACTTTGTGGCTTCCTCATCGGCGCTATTTCCACTTACAGGGACTAAAATTTTCTTTATCTCCACCGACCGTGGCATATTAATCCACCTCCTCCATGTTAGTCAATAGTGACTTTAATCTCTTGAGCCGTTTGTATCAAGGGCAAGTGCTTCCGATGGCGGAATATAAAATAGAACACAGCACCAAAAGCCATCCAGCTAAAACCAATCCACCTAGCATAAGGCTGCATTATAACGATTACTAACCAAATAGTAGCAGTAGCCACTAATCCCAGGAGCGCTGTTATAGGTAACTCATGCCCTCTAAACTTGATATTCCCCTTCAGCTTAAAGGGACGAGGAAGCTCAGGATGCTTTATTCTTAATCTGAGTATAGAGGCATGGGCTAAAGCAAAGGCTAACAGAGAACCAAAAGCATACAGTCCACCTAATTTAATAAAGGTATCGGGAGCAAAAAATCCTGGAATGAGAAGCAGAATAGCCACAATGCCAAATAAGATTATAGACTTATAAGGCGTTCTAAATCTATGATGAACCTTGGATAAAGCTGGAGGTATAAATTGAAACCTCCCCAAGGAAAAGGTTAGCCGAGAAACACCCATGAGCCCAGCATTGGTGGCTATAATCAAGATAGTTGCTGCCAATACCGCTACCAGTGTTGGCAGAAGCTTGAGAAACCCAGCCAAAAACAATCCCACTGCTGTTCCTCCAGGAACTATAGCTATGGAAAGTCCTTGAGCGATACCAGCTATAGGGTCCCTCGCCCACTCCGAAGCCATCTCCACTGGTGTCATAGTAGAGAAACCTGCCACAGATATGCCACTAAAAAGAACCAGCACGGCAACAATCATCAAAATCAGCGCTCTAGGGGCATTTATGGCAGGGTGCCTCGTTTCCTCGGCTAGCTGTGATATGGTCTCAACGCCGGTATAAGCGATGGTTGCCACAGCAATGCCAAAAATCAAATCCGTCACCGATGGCCAGTAACCCGTGATACGCTGAAACAGAACTTGTGAGTTGAAAAGAAACAAAACGGCTAAGACTATGATAACTAGCTGAGTGACCACGTCTAGTATGGCGAAAGCTATGTTTAGAATTGAAGATTGTTTAACACCAATGATATTGAGGCACATCAAGAAAAAAACGATCCCCATAGCCACAACCGTGCCTATCACTGGTGATTCTTTAATTGGCGTCCAAAAATACCCCAAGTAGGAGGGAACAGCAAAGGCGGAAATAGCAATAGTCACAATATAGCTAAATGCCAACGCCCAACCCGTTATAGAACCAAACAAATCACCAAATCCCCGACGAGCAAAACTGGCTGAACCACCAGCCTCAGGTATCATGGCCGTGCCCTCAGCATAAGAAAGAGCAGTAAAGACGAAAAAAATGCCAGCAATAAGTAGAGCTATCGGGGTTGCCCCTAAAGCAATTAAAGCCACAAGGCCTAAAGCATAATAAATAGATGAGCCAACATTGCCGTAGCCAGCGCTGAATAAGCCAAATACCCCTAATACCCGTCTTAAAGGATGAGCTTTGGCCCGAGGACGGCGAACAAATTTATCACCAGGTTTAGGATGCCAACTAGCATCCAAATTTAAGCCACCCTATCACTGAACAAATTTTAATTGCTTGGCGATTTTAATTCCTCTCAAAATCCTTGTCAACCAGTGACTCTTTCCTCAACTCCTTCAGCCAAGCTACTGATTTAACCTCCCGTTGTAAAAGATATCTTATATACCTTTGTAGCACTTGCTCTAATTCCAAAGATAATTCTGGCTTCACCTTCACCCGCTTTGCAGTAGCATAATCACAGCTTTGCCACAACCGAAGGATTTTAAATGCATTGACCGAAAGAGGAAAGGAAGGCTTTAATGAGATTGCTTCGCGGACCCTGTCCTGAGCGAGATTCTTCGGTCGCTTCTCTCCCTCAGAATGACAGGGAGCGAAGGGCTCAGAATGACGATCGCAATGGGGACATAGGATTCCACCTTCACTAGGGCTGAAAAAATTGACTACTGGCTTGAGAGGAGAATCACAGCTAACGCATCGACGCAATTGAGGACGATAGCCAAGATAGTGGAGAAGATGAAGCTCAAAATAGCGCAACACGGTTTCACTATTGTCAGCCTGACACAGCCGATACAAAGTAGCCCGTAACAAATCAAACAGAGGACGATTCTCACTATTTTCCACAGTAAAGGAATCTATAAGCTCTAAGATGTAAAGACCACAAGCCATGCGCCATAAATCACTTTTCAAAGCTGAGAAAGCGTCAATGATTTGACTTTGAGTGATAATATCGAGGTTACGCCCTCTGGCTAGCATCACTAGACTGCAAGTTAAAGGTTCCACATTACCGCCCAGTTTGCTCCCAGGGCGGCAAGCTCCTTTAGCTACCGCCTTCAGCTTGCCAAATTCAGGGCTATAAAGGGTAACAATCTTATCAATTTCACCAAGCTTGGTTTGTTTAATAATGATGGATTGAGTCTGATAGGTGCGAGTTGTTCCCATCTACCCCTTTTAGAATTCTTGCCGGCTCTCAAAAGCCTGACTAAGGGTCATATCATCAGCATATTCCAGATCAGCACCAAATGGCAAACCCCGAGCCAACTGAGTAACCCGAATACCAAGAGGCAGAATCATCCGCCGAAGATACCTGGCCGTAGCTTCGCCCTCCAGATTAGGATTGGTTGCCATAATCACTTCAGTTACTGAACTGCCTTGGAGGCGAGATAAAAGCTCCTTTACTTTCAGGTCCTCAGGCCCTACCCCTTGTGCTGGACTAATACTCCCATGAAGCACATGATAAACCCCACTATACTTTCCAGTCCGCTCCAAAGGGATAATATCTGAAGGCCTCTCCACAACACAAACTTTAGAATGGTCACGCTCAGTATCCTGGCAAATGAGGCAAGGGTCGCAATCAGTAATATTAAAACAAACTGAACAAAGCCCTATCTTCTCCTTAACTGCCAAAATAGCCTCAGCTAAAGCCTTAGCCTCTTCATCTGAGCTACGCAATAAATGGTAAGCCAACCTCTGAGCACTTTTTGGCCCAATCCCAGGCAATTTATTAAATTCCTCAATCAGCCTAGCCACAGGCTCAGCAACAAATGTCATTTTCCCCCGTTCACCTCGCCGTCATTCTGAGCCTGTTTAATTTTGATTCCTCGTTCAATTTTAGGCAATTTAGGGATGCTTCACCCCAAATTTTCGTAGTTGCCTGATTTATCAGGCAAAACCGCCCAATAAATTGGGCAACTACATTTTTAAACAGCCTCGTTCTTAGACGCTTCACCCAGAATGACATAGAATGGCTGAACACTGACATTCTCTCTAAAGTAATCCTGGTATATTAAGCCCACCGGTCAAACTGCTAAGATGCTTGCCAGCAAGCTCCTGCGATTTAGCAATAGCTTCATTAACAGCAGTCATAACTAAATCCTGCAGTAACTCAGCATCTTCGGCATCAATCACCTCTGGCGATATTTCCACTGAGTGAATCTTCTGATGTCCATCAATCACTATTTTGACGGCACCACCTCCAGTGGTAGCTTCCACAGTAATGTTGCCCAATTCTTCCTGAGCTTTAGCCAACTTCGCCTGAAGTTGCTGTGCCTGACGCAATATCGATTTATCCATCGCCTTTCTTAGAATTCTTGGTCAGTAATCTCAGCTCCCATCTCCAGTGCAGCCCTAATTAAAGGATTCTCTGCCTTCGCTTGAGAGGGGATTTTCCTCTTATGGTCAACTAAAATGCATTGTACTTTATAAGGCTGACCAAAAACCTCTTTGAGCTTTCTCTCCACCAAATGTCGATATTTAGGGTCTTCGATCTTCTCTTTGTGGAAAGGATAGTAAAAGCCCAATACCACCGTATCATCCTCAAGAGCCACTGGTTCACAAGCGCTACGCAGAAAGGCATCCAAATTGCCACTGGAACCTTCCCCTCGCATAGATTGAATGAGTTCCTTCCACCGACTACGCAAGTAGTCAATATCTTGAGAAATATCTGTGTTTGGAGTCTCAGCTTCATCTACTGCCGCAGGAGCCCCAGCTTCATCTACTACGGCAGGAGCCTCAGCTTCCTGAAAGGATTGGGGTGACCTCACTGTCTCAGCAACTCCTACTGCTTCCGAAGATTGAGCCGCAATTGACTCCTCTTTCTCAGTCATTGAAGACAAGGCACAGTCAACCAAGGCTAACTCCAAAGGCAAAGTAGAGTAACTATCGGTGCGAAAATCTATACCCGCGAAGAGCTTCACTGCTCTAAGCAAATAGTCAGGCGTGACATTAGACACCATATCCTTCATCTCAACTAGATCCTCAGCAGTAACATCTAGAGCCTCCTCACATTGAGATTTAACCAACAACAGTCCTCGAAGATATTGTATGAGTCCCAGATTAAACTGGCGAAGGTCAATGCCATCGTCATTGACACTATTTATAGTTTGGAGACCAACAGAAATATCTTTACTGACAGTACATCTTGCCAGTTGTTTAACTCTCGAATCACCGCTGAGCCCCAGCGCCGTTTGAACTTGGTCAAAATCAATTTGATTGCCATAGTAAGCAATTAACTGCTGCAACAAATTCTCAGCATCGCGAAGACTGCCGGTAGCAGCACGAGCAATCAGCCTTAAAGATTCAGTCTCAACACGTATACCCTCTCTTTGACATATTAGCTCCAATTTAGCTGCCATCGCTACTTGGGGCAGGCGACGGAAATCAAAGCGCTGGCACCTCGACATAATGGTAGGTATCACCTTGTGTGGCTCTGTAGTAGCCAGAACAAAAATCACATGAGGAGGCGGTTCCTCCAAGGTCTTTAATAAGGCGTTAGAAGCAGGCTCCGTAAGCATATGGACTTCATCCACAATGTATACCTTGTAGCGAGCAAGGCTAGGGGCATAATTGACTTTTTCCCTGAGGCTACGGATGTCATCAATACCACGATTGCTAGCAGCATCTATCTCTACTACATCCAGAGCCCTTCCCTCGGTGATTGAGCGGCATATTTCACAAGCATTGCATGGCTCACCATCCGCCTGATTAGGGCAATTAACTGCCTTGGCTAAGATGCGCGCTGTGCTGGTTTTACCCGTACCTCGTGGACCGCAAAAAAGGTAAGCATGGGCTACTTTCCCGCTTTCCACAGTGTGACGCAAAGTCTGAGTTATTGGTTCCTGCCCTACTACCTCAGCTAAGCTTTGCGGACGCCACTTGCGATACAGAACTTCGGAGCCCATCTGCCAACCCTTATTATACTCCTCACACCCCAATGAAGGAAGATTTTTGCCAAATTATTGGATATCATCCCAATTTTATGGCACCCACTGCTCCAATATAACCTGTAGTTGCCTGATTTATCAGGCCTAATACAACCCGTAGTTGCCTGATTTATCAGGCCCATGAATTGAGCCCCTACATCCATTGAGCCCAATAAATTGGGCAACTACAATACCCTTTCCACCAATGGATTGTTTTGAATATATTCTCGGATCCGCGCCAATGCTTCTTCGTTTCTAATCACATGCTCGTAGTAATTTGGTTGCCATAGTTTAAATCCAACTTGCTTTGTAGTTGCCGCTTTCAACCTTCTAACAATCTCAGCTAGCTTAAGTTCGCAGTGTTCCAAAATCAATATTAGATGAATATGAGAAGGCATTATTTGAAAATAATCCAATTTTACTCCATTTATCTTGTAGGGTAGTTGCTCAACAAATTGAGCAACTACTTCCTTGTTTTCGCCTGTCAAATAAGGTCTTCGATAATTAGTGCAAATTGTTATGAAATAAAACCCATCCGAGGAGTAATCGTAATCTCTTAAGCGTATATTTTTGGTCCCTCTCACCTCTGGCCTTCCACTGCTCCGATACAACCTGTAGTTGCCTGATTTATCAGGCTTGGTGAATTGGGCAACTACTTTCTAACAGAAGCTATCCTTTGAGGTGCTACTAAATTACTAGCCTGAGCCACTCTCCAGGATAAGAATTATCCTATCGTAATCTTCTGTTACATCCTTGATGGCTTGCTCCAGAGGAGGTCTGAGGTTTTCCGGGGTTTCTGCTAAAGTTGTCTGTAATATATTTAAACTTCTTGCACGGCTGTCACACAACATTGCCTTCAATTCTACCGCATATCCTCCTCTACCCTCACCGTAGTCCTCTGCTTCATCAGATGGAGCCGGAGCCGGGACAGGAGGTGGAGGGGCTAGTGCCTTTTGCCCCCCCTCTTCAATTTTCACCGCTTTTTCTGCCATCGGGACTCCGCCTAAGTGATTAGTAACCTGCTCAGTCAATACAAAAATTTTATCGCTTCTGCCCTGCAGAGCCATCTCAGCAATCTCTGTTGCCCTGCGCTCAGCGAACTGAATATGAAGCTCCGCCTTACCCATACCCGAAAAAGCTAATGTTAATCTTGCCTGCTCTGTGGCTAACTTCGCAGGATAAAGAGGCTCATCAGGTAAAGCATTTGTTGAGGCAGCAGCTATTCCTACGCCAGCAAGCACAATAACCAAAACAGTGGTCATAGCTACAGCCCAGCGCCTGTGCCAGATAGGAATCCTCGCTCTTTCCGCTTTCGCTAGTTTAGCGTAAAGTATCCCCTGAAGCTGAGAACGACCTCTTGCCTTAAATTCAGGAGAGGGCTGAATAGCAGAGGACTCCTGAATAACCACGAAGCTAGCTTTGAGCAAAGGCTCTAGTTCAAGTGCTTGCTCAGGATAAGTTTTAACGCAATCTTCGACGCTTTCGCCCTTAAACATGCGCTCCAGGCAATTATCTAAAATATCTTCTATCTTTTGAGTCATTTCCTACCTATTACCTGCCATCATTTTCCTTAATGCTACTATGCCATTGTACTGCAAAGCCTTCACAGTGCCTGCGTTTTTCCCTAAAGCCTTAGCCACCTCAGCCACAGAGAGCCCCACACCAAAACGGAGCGAAATCACCTCGCATTGAGCTGGAGATAATTTCTTTACCCAGTCAAGCACCTTCTCAACCTCAATCTTCTGCTCCACAGCAAGCGATGGGTCTGACTCATCAGCCAAAGTTATATCATTATCCCAAGCCACTTTTCCCACCTTACCCTGCTTCCTGAAATAATCGATTACTTGATTATGGGCAATGCGAAATAGCCAAGAAGCGAAAGGCAAACTCCGCCATCTGTAAGAGCCGATCGCCTCTAAAGCTTTAACAAATACCTCCTGAGTCAAGTCCTCAGCTTCAGCTTGACCTCCCAACCTAAGATAAACATAGCGATAAATCTTATCGAAATGCTCCTCATAAAGCTGGGCAAAAGCTTCCCCATCTCCTTTTATTGCCCTAGAAACTACATCTTCCTCAATAGACATCGGACTGATGCCTATTATACTGTAAAACGAAAAAGGATAGGAAAAGGTTTATAGCGGGCGCGAAAGCAGCTAAGACATAATCTCGTTGAGATAGATGGTGACACTTACATGTATATCACAGTGAAGAGAAATCTACCTATCCTTATTCGTAGCATCGAGGCTTTAGCCTCGATGGGCGAACCTAAAGGTTCGCCCCTACATTTCTAGCATTACAGCGGCATAAAACTATGAAAGAAGCAATCTTATAGGGTTGGGGCTTGTCCCCAACCGCTAAGGCGGGGATAAATCTCGCCACTACAAAGTGGGATTGCCATGCCTTCGGCTCGCAATGACGGGGAACGAAGGATTCGAGAAACAAACCTCTACATTAACGACGCCGAAAAGCTAGCTGGAGTTTAGTAAAGCAATACGGAGTTTTCAGGAAATCCTATTAGTTTACTTTAGAGCAGAACTAGAACAGACCAGGTAGCTGACATAAAATCAGCTACCTGGTGTCTTATCTTCATTACGAATAAAAGGCACAGAAAGCCTATTGAGATTTAAGAATTAGGAGCCAGGCATCTGTATGCAGTTTTCCATTTCCACCTTTGATATATCCCTATGCGCTCCGCTTGTCCCAAAATCGTGAAGATACATAGCAGTCTTTCCACTAGCATCAATGACTTTCACCATGCCAAGTGGAACTTGACTGCTCACCCATCCCTCTCCTCCATCTACTGTAAATTTGGCTACATTAACCGTCTTTCCCGTCGGGGTTGTATATGTTCCATATGATATATTCGGAAGATTTGGGTCGTAACTGCTGGGAGTCTCAGTCTCTGGAGGTTTAGAAGTAATGCCCATACAATAAACCTTGCCTTCCATCTTCATTACATACTTCACCGGCTGGTGAGTGGCAGCCTCAGTCCACATCTGCACAATGTTCTCGCCCCCCTGCGGAACAGCCATAGTCATCTCAAATCCAATGCAGGTCTTTCCATCAACTGTGTCTTCACCTATACACTCCATCTTTTGGTGATACTCCTCACCATTACTAGAAACAACATACTCAGCCCACTGCCCCTCTGTCGGTGCTACAAACCCAGTGTAACTAGGCGGAGCACCACCACCTTCACCCTCACCTCCACCTCCGCCAGCTCCACCAGCTCCACCAGCTCCACCACCACCTCCACCAGCCCCTCCTGGACCACATGCTGGCAACAAAGCTATCGCCAGCAGGAGAACCACTACAACACCAATTACTTTCTCCATTGGTGCACCTCCTTGTAAAAGCTGAATAAATAAACCCTAAAGCCTCTAAGAAACTTTGCTTGCTTGCTTCTCAGCCCAGTTGCCTGCCCAGGGCAATTTCCACATCTTGCCCGTCCCTGCCTGAATCATGAGAATAATCCACAGAACAAGCATCAGTATCCAAACAATTGTCCCTAGAATCCAGCCAACAAAGGGAATCGAGAATAATATAAGGTAGGCTACAGTTAATACCCCAAAGGTCATAATGGATTGCCAGGCATGGAATTTAACAAATTTGCTCTTCTTCTCAAGTACCACAAAAACTATTCCCGAAATCCAACCACCCACATAGCAAAGGAGCCCAGCTACGTTAGCTGACAGCCCAACACTAGTTTCCGAGGACTTGGTAGAAACACCAAACTCAGCGCCACACTTGGAGCAAAACTTAGCACCCTCGGGATTTTCAGTACCACATTTAGAACAAAACATTCCTCACCTCCTTATACCAACTTTAGCATAGCTTGCAGTTTTGTCAATAGCTTTATAAGCCTTTAGCAGCAATATAAGCAGCCAGGTCAGCAAGGCGGCAGCTATAACCCCACTCATTATCATACCACGCTAGCACCTTTACCATATTGCCATCAACAACCATGGTGCTCAAGGCATCAAAAATGGCGCTGGCTGAGTTGCCCTTGAAGTCCATACTTACCAGGGGCTCAGTGCAATATTCCACGATTCCTTTAAGTTCTCCCTCAGCAGCATCCTTAAAAGCCTGGTTTACTTCCTCTGCACTGATCTGCCTGCTTAAGTCAGCGACAAAATCAACCAGGGACACGGTGGAGGTAGGCACCCTAATGGCGATACCATGGAGCTTCCCTTTAAGTTCAGGAATGACCACAGTTACAGTGCGCGCAGCACCAGTAGTAGTAGGAATAATATTAACAGCGGCGGCTCGCGCTCGGCGCAGATCGCTATGAAACACATCCAGTATTCTTTGATCATTAGTATAAGAGTGGATGGTAGTCATCAGCCCGCGACTAAGTCCAAAGTTCTGATGCAGAACCTTGACCACCGGGGCAATGCAGTTAGTGGTGCAAGAACCATTGGAGATGACGTGATGCTTGGCTGAGTCATATTGCCCCTCATTAACACCAAGAACAATAGTGATATCTTCTTCCCGGGCCGGCGCCGAAATAATCACTTTCTTGGCGCCACCTTGAAAGTGACTGGCTGCCTTGGCTGCCTGAGTGAAAAGTCCTGTAGATTCAATCACTATGGCTACTCCGTAGTCCCGCCAGGGAATCATTGCGGGGTCCCGCTCAGCTAAGACTTTTATCTCCTTATCATCAACCATAATAGAATCCTCTTCAGCCTCCACCTTGCCTGGATAGACGCCATAATTGCTGTCATATTTAAAAAGGTGCGCATTGGTCCCGGCATCAGTAAGGTCATTGACCGCCACCACCTCCAACTCATCATTGCACCGCTGATTTATCGCCTTAAGAGCTAACCTCCCAATGCGCCCAAAACCGTTAATACCGACTTTTGTCGCCATCTCTTTACCTCCTTATCTATTTGAGGCTGTTTAGTTTTGATTTTCCGTTCAGTTTGGGCATTTTGGAAGCCCTCCACCCCCAAGATTTTTGTAGTTGCCTGATTTATCAGGCACAGTCGCCCAATAAATTGGGCAACTACATTTTTAAACAGCCTCTATTCCTTAGCCAAATATAAAGAGACACCATCCTGGTCAATCTTGCCCACCTTGCCCTCAGAAGTTAATAACCTAAGGTGAGCAACAGTCTCCATCATGGCTAACCGCCTATCCCAGGATACCAAATCCTTAAAAGCAACACCACCTATGTCGCCTTTCCACGGGATTTCTTCAGCTACTTGATAGGCTGTCTTTAAGCCATCGCTTATAGACCTTATGATAGCTCTCTCCCTTTGCTCATGATGACGCAGTATCTCAGCTACTCTCAGCTTCAAGCTATTGAACACCGGCCCATGACCAGGGAAAACGAAGTTAACCTTAAGCCTCTCCATCATCTCCAGAGAAGAAATATAATCGCCCAGAGGATTGTCCCCAGATTGGGGATGAAAACCCACGTGAGGAGTGGTATCAAACAAAACGTGGTCTCCGGAAAAGAGCAATCTCTTCCTTGGCTCATAAAGACATATGTGACCTGGCGAATGACCCGGCGTCCATAATACTTCAAATTCAAAGGAGCCGTTGGAAATTACATCACCCGCATCTAACATACGCTCAGGTAAATCAGGGGAAACAAATTGCTTTATCCATAACGAGGCATCTTTTAACTCAGGCAACTCAGCTTGAGGAACACCACTACTACCAAACTCCTCCTCCATCTCCTCGAGAAGCTCTTCGAAATCTACATATCTTGGATTGATGAGCCCAGCCTCAATCTTATGCATAGCTACCGGGACTCCACAAAGCTGCTTTACCTTACTTGCCAGACCATAATGGTCAGGATGAATGTGCGTGATCACAATCTTTTTGATGTCTTGAAACTGGAGACGGTCCTCCTTTAGTCCACCAATTAAGGCTGAAAGCGCCTCAGAGGTATCCCAGCCGGTATCAATCAGTATATTGCCCTCGCTTCCCTCCACTATATATGCATTGGTGCACCCTGATATGCCTTGAGGAAAGGGAATTTTTATCTGATGGACGCCAGATATCACTTCCATGGCTTTAACTTCACTAAATTATATAGGGCTCCTCTGCCGGGATAACGAGCTGCGGCTCCCAATTCTTCTTCTATCCTGAGAAGGCGATTGTATTTAGCCAATCTTTCACTGCGGCAGGGAGCACCAGCTTTGATAAACCCAGCATCAGCAGCTACAGATAAATCAGCTATAGTAGTATCCTCAGTCTCCCCAGAGCGATGACTGATGATAGCCGTCCATCTCGCCTTTTGCGCCCTTTGGATAACAGCCAAAGTCTCACTAAGTGTGCCTATTTGATTCGGCTTAATGAGGATTGAGTTAGAAGCTTTTTGCCCAATACCTTTCTCAAGGCGCTCCAGATTAGTAGCATAAAGGTCATCGCCCACAAGTTGAACTTCCCTGCCCAACTTAACCGTAAGCAATAACCATCCTGCCCAATCATCCTCGGCTAAGCCATCTTCAATGCTAATAATAGGATAATCCAAAACCCACTTAGCATAATAATCAACCATTTCTCCCGAGCTAAGGGTAACACCCTCTCTAGACAAAACATATTTAGCATTTTGATAGAAGCTGCTCGCCGCTGGGTCAAGGGCAATAAATAAGTCTTCACCAGCTTTATAGCCTGCCAAGTCAATAGCCGTTAAGATTAATTCCACCGCTTCTTTATTACAAGAAAGTCGAGGGGCAAAGCCACCTTCATCGCCCACATTGGTATTTAAACCTTTGTCTTTTAGAACTTTATGCAAGGAGTTGTATACCTCGCTGCTCATCCGAATGGCTTGGCCGAAATTAGCAGCGCCCAAAGGCACTATCATAAACTCCTGGAAATCAGTAGAATCCAGAGCATGCTTGCCACCATTTAAGATATTCAACATAGGGACAGGTAACAGGCAGGCTTCCGCTCCGCCTAAATAGCGATATAAGGGGATACCAAGGAAATTGGCCCCGGCCTGAGCTACTGCCAAGGATACCCCCAAAATAGCGTTAGCCCCGAGGCGCGCTTTGTTAGCCGTGCCATCAAGTTCAATTAGCCTTTGGTCTATAGCTGCTTGCTCCAAGGCAGACATGCCCACTATTTCTGGAGCAATATCAACATTGACATGGCTTATCGCTTTTAATACGCCAAGCCCGTTATACCTGCTCTTATCACCATCACGAAGTTCTACAGCTTCATATTTACCAGTGCTCGCCCCCGAAGGAACGGAGGCTACACCAACAGTGCCATCAACCAACATCGCCTCTACTTCTATGGTAGGATTGCCCCGGGAATCAAGAATCTCCCTACCCTTAATGCTCTCAATACTCGCCATTTCCAGACGCATTTTAACCTCGACTAACCTATTGTCATTGCTCGCCCAGTTTCCTCTCCCTTGACGGGAGAGGACGAAGGTGAGGGTGAAAAGGGCGAAGCAATCTCATAAGCCTCATGCCCCTTAGCCAAAGAAACAGCTTTCTCCACTGCCTCAGTAGCATTATTAGCCCTGATTATGACGTCAACCTCTCGCCCATTGCGAGACAGTGACCAGGTATTCAATCCAATAATCGGAATGCCCCTCTTAAGGGCGTAAGCGATCTCACTGAGCGTTCCGTAGTTGCCCCCAATGGCAATCACCGCCTGAGCTGACTTCACCACCGCCATATTTCTAGCGTAACCTATGCCAGTTACTATAGGGATGTCTACCCAGGGATTGGCCATGCTTGAATCTTCGCCAGGCAGAACGCCAATGGTCAAGCCACCTTTTGATTTAGCTCCACGACACACCGCTTCCATCACACCAGCTAAGCCACCACATATTATGGTGGCACCCCGCTGAGCTAACAGTTCACCTACAGTTTCAGCTAACTTAGCTTCCCCAGGGGAGCAGGAGGAATCTCCAATGACAGCTATAATCATTTCTCTACTCACGAATTATACTATACTACCAGCTAAAGCCT
>Ga0209121_10001427_pt1 | contig 25109 bp, 27 predicted proteins | sample Cruoilmetagenom3_FD_187292 | JGI IMG/M metagenome (GOLD analysis project Ga0209121, IMG submission 187292) | Oil polluted marine microbial communities from Coal Oil Point, Santa Barbara, California, USA - Sample 3 (SPAdes) (version 2) | ecosystem: Environmental > Aquatic > Marine > Oil seeps ... | reverse complement strand
TACTAAATATTACTCCACCACAATATGCTCCATCTACATGAAGCCATAAATTGTATTTTTTACACACTTTACTAATTGATTCAATGTCATCAAAAGCGCCAAGTACAGTTGTGCCTGCAGTAGCATTAACAAAAAACGGTACATAACCTTCGCTAAGATCATTTCTAATTAATTGTTCTAAATGTTCGGATAACATTTCTCCTTTGCTATTCGTATTTACTTGTCTTACCTGGTTTCTACCAATTCCGGTTAAAGCAGCATTTTTAGAAATAGAATAATGTGATGCAGCAGAAGTGTAAAGTGTCATTGATTTTGATAATCCATTTGCTCTTATGGATTCATTTTTATGATCTCTAGCCATTATTAATGCCATCATATTGCTCATGGATCCACCAGGTGCTAAAGTGCCATCACTATTTTTTGAGTAACCTGCTAATGCGCATATGTGCTTAAGTACTTGTTTTTCAATACCAACTTGTGGACCAGCAACTTTGTAGGTGTACATGCTGTTGTTAAGCATTACAGCTAATAAATCTCCTAGTGTTGCCTTATTAACTCTGCCACCAAACAATTGATTAAAAAATGATTTTGAAGCCGTTTTTGGAGTGCTTCTTATAACCTGTTTTAAAGTTTCTTTAAAATCATGGTCAACTAAGCCTTCAGAATTTAATGATAAATCTATTTGATTATATAATTCTGAAGTTGGAATTGGTTTTGCTACGGGTTGATTAATTTCTTCCTTAAAAAGTTCGTCGCATAATTCAGAAAATAAAGCAATGTCATTCTGCATTTAAAAAATCTTTTTAGAAGGTGAAAGATAAAAAGAAATTTAGTCTATTTTGGTAGAAAACCTTACAGTTTTAATTAGAGATATTTATTGAAGAGGCCTCACCATAACCTATGAGACGGTCAAAACGTGCTCCTAAATCCCTATAGTAAACAAGTACTTTGTAATTGTTTTCGGTTTGCCAGAAGTTTCCACTAATTGCATTTTCGTCTAATTCCTTAGTGGTTTTATCTACAACTACATACTTATAGTTATAGAACCCTTGTTTAAGACGAAGCATACATTCGTAACGTCCACTTTCAGAATTATATTCCATTTTGGTTAAATCTTCAATAGCAAAAGCATTAAAATTTCCATAAACATGAACGTCTTTGTTTTTTAATTCTTCATGCAACAATGAAAAATGAATCATTGTATAATCGGCTTCAATGTCTATTTCTGTGCGATCAATAACTGTAATATGAAAATTACCATTAATATCTGGATTGTAGGTGTAGGGCCTGTTTTTTCGAGATATATTAGTGTATAAGTAATTGTGGTATATATCTTTTAACTCAATAAACTGAACTCCAACATTAGCTGCTCTCACATCTTTGTTTTCAAAATACAAGAATTCATTTCCGCCCCAAAATGAAGATTCTGTATCATAACGATATATAAGTTCATTACCTAACGTGTATTGTGGTTTTAAATCTGAAATTGAAGTGTTGAGGTTGTTATTCTGAATTACGAGTGTTTTTATTGTTTCTAGTGGATTATTAAAATTGATGTTATTTGTAGAAACAATCATATCTACAGATTGCTTTTCTGCTATAACTTTAACATCTCTAGAGCGTTTAATTTTTACACCAACATTTATAATATCTTCGTAAACCATAAACTTTCTACTAAACATTAATTCATCATAGTCGTCGTAAATAGAAACCATATAATTCCCACTTTTAAGTATAGCACGTGTTTGAATATTTGGAATCGTTAATTCATAATGCGAATAAATCTGGTAAGTATTAAAAGAGTTCTGATAGTTCAAAATTCTTTGATTATCAAGTCCTTTTAGATATTCTGACTTAACTAAGTTAGTTGGTGTCCAATCAAAATTAAAATGCTCAATAACGTAATAAAAATCTTCTTCGTTTCCTGTTAATGCGTCAAATTCTAATACTAATTGTTCTCCTAATTTTAATATTGGTAGTTGTCCTTGAGTAGTGTTGCTTTTAAAAGTAATCGTTTTTATAAAATCTGGAGGAGTAACTTCTAAGGTTTGCGAAACCAATAATGTTGGCAATAACAAAATAAATAGAAAGCAATAAAGCGTCTTTTTCATAATAAAAATCTGTAGCGTATAAAGATAATCAAAATCTGTGCCCTAAACTTAAGTGATTTATTTATAATTGCTATAAATAAAAAAGATGCTTCAAATTGAAAATTATTTAAGCATTAATTTGTAGATTTGCACGGATTTTTAGATAACTAATCTTTAATACATATGTCAAAAGACATCAGAATTAAAAAGGGTTTGGATATAAAGCTTATCGGAGCAGCCGAAAAAGCAACAGAAAATGCTATTATCAGTAATTTCTATTCCATAAGACCTGAAGATTTCCACAGTATTATCCCAAAACTTGTTGCAAAAGAAGGTACACGTGTTAAGGCAGGTGAGACATTGTTTTACAATAAAGATAATGAAGCTATGAAATTTGTTTCACCAGTATCTGGTGAGGTAACGGAAATACAGCGTGGTCCAAGACGTCGAATCGACGCGATTAAAATTACTGCAGACAAAGAACAAGCGTTTGTTGATTTTGGTAAATTTGATTTATCATCTGATGCAGACAAAGTAAAATCTCATTTGTTAGCATCAGGTTGTTGGGCATTTATTAAACAACGTCCATACGATGTTATTACTAAAGCAGATAGTTCACCTAAAGCAATATTTGTTTCTGGCTATGCTAGTGCACCATTAGCAGCGGATTTAGATTATACTTTAGTTGGTAAAGAAGCTGAATTGCAAGCTGCTGTTACGGTATTATCTAAGTTAACTGATGGAGGAGTGCATATTTCGGTAGGTAATTCTAATTCGCCATTAGCTAATTTAAACAATACAACAACTCATAAAGTTTCTGGCCCACATCCTTCTGGGAATGTTGGTACTTTAATTAATAAAGTAAGTCCAGTAAATAAAGGTGAAGTTGTTTGGACAGTTAATGCTCAAGATTTAGTAATTATAGGTGAATTATTATTAACTGGAAAGTTTAACGCTGAGCGTGTTGTAGCTTTAGCAGGTTCTTCTGTTAAGAAACCGAGATATTTTAGAACTAAAATTGGTTCTGAAATTGCTACTATGGTTTACGATAATGGTGTTGATAAAGATGGTAATAACCGTATTATCTCTGGAAATGTATTGTCTGGAAAGCAAGTGCAACCAGATGGAAATTTAGATTATTATAGTAATGTAATTACTGTGATACCAGAAGGTGACGACTATGAATTATTTGGTTGGACTATGCCAATCTTCAATAAAATTTCAACCTCTAGAGCATTGACATTTTCTTGGTTAAATCCAAAAAAGAAATACGATTTAAACACAAATACAAACGGAGAGCATCGTGCATTTGTTACTACAGGTACATACGAAGAAGTTTTTCCTTTAGATATTTACCCAATGCAGATTTTAAAAGCCTGTATGTATAAAGATTTAGACGAAATGGAAGCTTTAGGAATGTACGAAGTTGCACCAGAAGATTTTGCATTGACAGAATTTGTTTGTGTGTCTAAGCAACCACATCAAAAAATTATTAGAGAAGGTTTAGACTTAATGCTTAAAGAGATAGGATAATGGGTTTAAAAAGTAGTTTACATAAGTTTAAAGAAAAGAATAAAGACAAAAAATGGATTCCTGCATTTAGTGCAATTCATACGTTTTTATACTTGCCGAACGAGACCACACATAATGGTACTCATATAAAAGCAGCTGACGATTTAAAACGTACAATGAATACGGTAATCTTGGCATTAGTGCCATGTTTGATATTCGGTATGTTTAATACAGGTTATCAGCATTATTTAGCTTTAGGTGAGATTACAAGTGCAAGTGGATTTTTTGATAGTATCTTTTGGAGTTGGGATAATTTAGTAGTTGGGCTTTGGAAAGTGCTGCCATTAGTGATTATATCATATGGTGTAGGTTTAGGTGTTGAGTTCTTATTCGCTATTATTAAGGGTCATGAAGTAGAAGAAGGATATTTAGTAACAGGAATGTTAGTACCACTTATTGTACCGATTGATACTCCACTATGGATGTTGGCAGTTGCAGTAATCTTTGGTGTAGTAATAGGGAAAGAAGTATTTGGAGGTACTGGAATGAATATTCTTAATCCAGCATTAACAATACGTGCATTCTTATTCTTTGCATATCCAACATGGATGTCTGGAGATAAAGTATGGGTTCACGGAGCAGTTGAACGCGATCAATTGATTGCAGCAGGCGAGAATCTAGATGCTATTTCTGGAGAAACTATCTTAGGAAGTTTAGCACAAGGTAAAGAAGTTGGACACGGAGTTATGGATATGTTTTATGGTATTATACCTGGTTCAGTTGGTGAAACCTCTGCACTTTTAATTCTATTAGCTGGATTGTTTTTAATCTTCGCTAAAATTGGAAGCTGGAGAATTATGCTATCATCTGTAATAGGAGCTTTGGTAATGGGCTTAATCTTTAATGGAGTTGTAAGCTCTGGTTGGATTACAGAGTCTAGTAAATTCTATGGATTGATGAGTACTGAATTTTGGCATCACTTACTTATCGGTGGTTTTGCTTTTGGTACTGTGTTTATGGCTACAGATCCTGTAACAGCATCACAAACAACAAAAGGTAAATGGATATATGGTTTCTTAGTAGGATTTATTTCTATTATGATTCGTGTTTTCAACCCGGCATATCCAGAAGGTGTAATGTTAGCTATTCTATTAATGAATGTATTTGCACCAACAATTGACCATTATGTGGTTCAAGGAAATGTAAAAAGAAGAATGAAACGTGTAAAAGCTAAAGTTGCATAACGATGGAAAACAGAACAGATAAAAATTCGTACACAATTATTTTTGCCATTGGTATGGTAATAGTTGTAGGATCCTTATTAGCATTTACAGCGTCGTCTTTAAAGCCTGCAATTACTGAAAACCAACGTATGGAAAGGCAACAGAATATTCTGTATGCTATGGGAGTTAATGAGAATGAAGGCACTAGTAGAGAATTTATTTCTACAGATAAAGTTGGCGAAGAATTTTCAAAATATATAAAGCAACAATTAGTTATTGATGCTGATGGAGGTTCAACAGAAGATACTGAAGCTTATTTAATTGATGTTAAGAAAGAACAAGCAAAAGCAAAAAATGGTGAAACAAGACGTCTACCTTTATTTGTTGGGGAAAAAGATGGTAAAACATTTTATATAGCACCAATAAGAGGAAAAGGACTTTGGGATGCCATATGGGCTTATGTTGCTTTAGATAAAGATATGGTGGTTCAAGGTGTGTTTTTTGACCATGCAGGAGAAACACCAGGATTAGGGGCGAATATTAACCAACGTTTCTTTATGGATGACTTTATAGGAGAACGTATTTTAGATGATAATGGTCAGTTTAAAGGTATTGCTGTTACCAAAGGAAATAACGATCCTAAGAATTTAATTAAAGATGATTACGAGGTAGATGCTATTGCAGGTTCAACAATTACTGGGGATGGTGTTACAGCAATGATTAAAGCTGATTTAAAACTGTATTTACCTTACTTTAAAAACTTAAAATAATATGGGACTACTTTCAAAAAAAGATACAAAGTTAATCACAGACCCGTTAGCAGATAACAATCCAATTACGATTCAAGTATTAGGTATTTGTTCTGCGTTAGCTATTACTGCAGAGCTTAAAGCTTCTTTAGTAATGGGAATTGCTGTATTATTTGTATTAGGTGTAGGTAATGTTGTCATTTCTTTAATGCGAAATATTATTCCTTCAAAAATTAGAATTATTGTACAACTAATTGTTGTTGCTACTTTAGTAATTATAGTAGATCAAGTATTAAAAGCTTATCAATATGAGTTAAGTAAAACGCTAGCCGTATTTGTAGGGTTAATTATTACCAACTGTATAATTATGGGACGTTTTGAAGCTTTTGCCTTAGGTAATGGTCCTTGGAAATCTTTTCTAGATGGAATTGGTAACGCTTTAGGATATGCAGTAATACTTTTAATTGTTGGATTCTTTAGAGAGCTTTTAGGTTCAGGTACTTTATTTGGTGTTCCTGTACTTGGTGATCCTATAGAAAAAACAGGTGTGTATTCAATTGGTTACGAAAACAATGGTTTTATGTTAATGCCACCAATGGCATTAATAGTTGTTGGCCTAATCATTTGGGTGCAACGTAGTAGAAATAAAGCATTAATAGAAGACTAAAATTTGGTTGCTAGTTGTTAGAGAATAGACAAACAACAAACAACAAATAACTAAAATATATGGAACATTTAGAACTATTTTTTAAGTCAATTTTTATTGATAATATGGTGTTTTCGGTATTCTTAGGTATGTGTTCATACTTAGCAGTATCTAAAAAAGTAGCAACAGCAGTAGGTCTTGGTGCAGCGGTAATATTTGTATTAGCGATTACAGTACCATTAAACTGGTTGTTAGACCAATATTTATTGCAACCAGGAGCATTGTCTTGGTTAGGAGCAGAATATGCAGATTACGATTTAAGTTTCCTATCATTTATTATGTTTATTGCAACTATTGCAACAATGGTACAATTAGTAGAGATAGTGGTAGAAAAATTTTCACCATCATTATATAACTCTCTTGGTATTTTTCTACCACTTATTGCAGTAAACTGTGCGATTTTAGGAGGTTCATTGTTTATGCAATCTAGAGAAATTGAAACTTTAGGTTTAGCTCTTAATTATGGTATTTCTTCAGGTATCGGATGGTTTTTAGCAATTTTAGCTATTGCAGCTATTCGTGAAAAGATTAGATATTCTAATGTACCAGCACCTTTAAGAGGTTTAGGAATTACATTTATCATTACCGGTTTAATGGGTATTGGTTTCCTAAGTTTTGGAGGTATGTTAACTGGAGGTGAAGAAGAAACAAAAGAAGAAAAAACAGTTGAGGTTATTAAAACTGAAACTGAAAAGGATAAAGAATTAGCTAATAACACTAAAATAGTAAAGTAGTATGATTTTAGCAGCAGGCACAGGAGGAACTATAATAGTAACTGTAGTAGCGTTTTTATTAATTACGTTAGTATTGGTAAGTTTATTATTATTTGTAAAACAAAAACTATCACCATCAGGTCCTGTAAAGATTTTGATTAATGGTGAACGTGAAATAGAAGTTGCTTCAGGAAATACCTTATTAACTACCTTAGGAAGTAATAAAATATTCTTACCATCTGCATGTGGTGGTGGTGGAACTTGTATTCAATGTGAATGTCATGTTTTATCAGGCGGAGGTGAAGCACTTCCAACAGAGATTCCTCACTTTTCAAGAAAAGAGTTGGCACATGGTGCTCGTTTATCTTGCCAAGTAAAGGTAAAGCAGAATATGGAGATTACTATTCCTGAAGAAGTGTTTGGTATCAAGAAGTGGGAAGCAACTGTAGTTTCAAACTATAATGTAGCTACGTTTATTAAGGAATTTGTTGTAGAGATTCCAGAAGATATGAATTATAAAGCAGGTGGATATATTCAAATTGAAATTCCTGAATGTGAAATAAAATATGCAGATATGGATGTTTCTGCTCATCCAGAAGATCACCCAGGCGAGCCTGATAAATTTAAGGCAGATTGGGAGAAATTTGGTCTGTGGCCTTTAGTTATGAAAAACGAAGAACTAGTAGAACGTGCATATTCTATGGCTTCTTATCCTGCTGAAGGAAGAAGAATTATGCTTAATGTTCGTGTTGCAACTCCTCCTTTCGATCGTGCCAAAGGTGGATGGATGGATGTTAATCCTGGTATCGCTTCTTCGTATATTTTTAATCAAAAAGTTGGGGATAAAGTAACAATTTCTGGACCTTATGGAGAGTTCTTTATCAATGAGTCAGATTCTGAAATGTTGTATGTTGGTGGTGGTGCTGGAATGGCTCCTATGCGTTCGCATTTATACGAATTATTTAGAACCTTAAAAACTGGTCGTAAAGTAACGTATTGGTACGGAGGACGGTCAAAAGCTGAATTGTTCTACATACATTATTTTAGAGCTTTAGAAAAAGATTTTCCAAACTTTAAATTCTATTTGGCATTATCTGAGCCAATGGAAAGCGATAATTGGAAAGTTAAAACAGATATTAATGATGAAGAAGGTGACGGTTTCGTTGGATTTATTCATAACTGTGTAATAGAAAATTATTTAAATCATCATGAGTCACCAGAAGATATAGAATTATATTTCTGTGGACCACCATTAATGAACCAAGCCGTTCAGAAAATGGGTGAAGATTTCGGAATCCCAGATGAGCATATTAGATTTGATGATTTCGGTGGATAGATTCTAAGAATTAATAGTCATCCTGAATTAGTTTCAGAATCTTAAATACAACAAAAACCAACTCAACAGAGTTGGTTTTTATTTATTTATACTCCATAATTAAAAATATGGCAGTAGTTTCTCCAATATTTAAAACTTCATGCGAAGTAATTTCATCTTTACTAAAACTATAACCAGTTGGGACATCGACTTCTTTTGTTCCTGCTGTATCAGTAATTTTAAATTTGCCATCAACAAGTGTATATCCAAAATGTGGATTATGATAATGTTTTTCGTGTCCCACACCTGATTCAAAAGTGCATTTTAAAACTCTTAGGTTATCATTTTCTTCAACAACTTCACAAACTGCTTCTCCTTTCCAACCTGCTTTTAAAGGATCTGGTAATGTGTTTTTATTTTTGCAACTAAGTATAATTATACTAGCACATAGTATTAATGAGATGCATGTTTTTCTAAAGAATATAATCATAGATAAGACATTGACTTAATAAAGTATATTGTCTAGAATACGATCTAAAGTGCCTTCTTTTCTATGAATTTTGTCGTCAGAATTAAAAATTTGACGTATTTCGGTTCTAAACTCCATAAGCTCCATATCTGTGAATTCGTGATTCTGAATATTTTCATCAATTTTATCTAAGCTCACTTGTTCAGAGTTACTTAAAAACTCTTTATACATTTTATTAAAATCTGCGGGTTCAGTTAAAGATTTAATAAAACCAACCTCTTCCTTAGTTTCATCAGCGTCAATATTTGCACAAAAAATAAGAATGTAAGTTTTTAACTCTGATTTAGTCCATTGGTTTGGTTGTGTTTTCATTGTACTTATTATTTTGGTTAGGATTTAAAATTTAAACATTAATAAATGATGTTCTTATACAATAATCTTGATATTACTATATAAAAATAACGCATATTACAGATTAATAAGCAGATTTTAGCTATTAACGTAGTTAGGGTAGAAGTTAACTATCAGTTTGTGAAAAAACGGTGTTTGTTACTGACGATATTCTTTAAAGTTACACATTTTTAAATATCATATAACAAAATCTAATCTAATTACGTTTAATAATCTATGAAGAAAGGATTACTAATTTTAATATTACTTACTGCGTTTATTGTTTTAGCATTTCAAATTCAACCGATAAACAAAGTTGTTGATACTGTATCAAACTATATAGAAACACCAAGTTTAGTTAATAAAGACAGTTTAACCATAAAATCTAGGGTTAATGTTCCAGTGGGATACAAACGAGTAGTATATAAAAAAGAAAGTTTTCAAGATTACCTAAGAAACTATAAATTAAAACCTTTTGAAAGTAAAATTATTAATTACGATGATTCAGAATATTTTTGGCAAGGCGGTCATATAGGCATTTTAGAAATTCCTGTGCCTAAAAACGGACTGCAACAATGTGCAGATGCTTTGATAAGAATTAGAAGCGAATACCTTTGGGAACACAATAGGAATGATGAGATAGGTTTCAAATTTACATCTGGTCATTATTGCTCTTGGAAAAAATATGCAGAAGGCTATCGACCTAAAATTAATGGAAACAAAGTAACGTTTCATAAAACAGCAAATTCAGATAATTCTAAAGAGAACTTCTATAAGTATTTGAATTTAATCTACATGTATTCAGGAACACTTTCACTTTATAACGAATTAAAATCAGTAAACGCAAAAGATTTAAAAATTGGTGATATGCTCATAAAAGGCGGGTCTCCAGGTCATATAGTTATGATTTGTGATGAGGTTATTAACGAAAAAGGCGAGAAGTTGTTTTTGTTATTTCAAGGCAATACACCAGCCCAAAGCGTGCATTTAGTAAAAAATCTAGAAGATGGTAATAACTCACCTTGGTATCAATTAGAAAATGACATCGCTATCTCAGTTTCTAACTATACATTTAGTAGCTCAAAGTTTGTTCGGTTTAAATAGCAACTTTGTATCTTTGTAGAATGAGCAAACAACTAACATCTCAAGAATTGCATAACCTTGCAATGAACCATGTTGGCAAGGATTTAGAAGCAAGAGGCTTTGAATTTGTAGCAATTAATAGTAAACTAAAACGTCATCCACAATTTGTGTGTATAGATAAGAATAGTCAGTATTTTTTTGTAGTTGTAAGAGCCGTAATACTCCCGGAAAATCCAAATAATTACGATGTAGTATGGATGGAAACCTTTAAAAAACATGCATACGAAAAGGATGCTAGAGTTCTATATGCTGGTGTTGGCTTAGGAAATCCAAAGGGTGAAGATTTACCAATTTATTTGAACGAAGAATATCTTATTGAATACAATGGAGTTCAAGTTATTGAAATGAACTTAAATTAATATGAAGAAATTAGCTGGTGTTTTAATTTTAATCGTTTTAATTTCTTGTAAGCAGAAATCAAAAAAAATCAAACTATTTGGACCAGTTTTCGGGACAAGTTTTAATATTCAATATTATACAGAAGACAATACCAATTACCAAAAGCAATTTGATAGTCTTTTTACGGTTGTAAATAAATCGATGTCAACTTATATTCCGGATTCAAAAATATCTAAAATAAATAAAGGAGAAACAGTTGAAGTAGATGAACATTTTATACGTGTCTTTGAAACGGCAAAGCGTATTTATAGAGAAACTGAAGGTGCTTTTGACCCAACAATTGGCGCAGTAGTTAATGCTTGGGATTTTGGTCCTGAAGGTAGAATCACCAAAATAGATAGCACTGCAATAGATAGTTTAATGAAAACTGTTGGTTACAATAGAATGGGATTAGTAGACCGTAAAATTGTTAAGAGTTCTAATTCATTTTTAGATTTTAATGCCATTGCTAAAGGTTATGGTGTGGATGTAATTGGTGAATTTTTAGAAAGCAAAGAAATTAAGGATTATTTGGTTGAAATCGGTGGAGAATTAAGAGTTAGAGGAATTAATCTTGAAAAAAAATCATCTTGGAAAGCTGGTGTGCAAAGGCCTAGATTTGATGGTGTTAGCGATCCTAATGATTATGTAATAGCTGTTTCTTTAGAGAATGAATCTATGGCTACTTCTGGATCTTACAGAAAATTTAAAATCGATGAGAATGGCAATCGTTATGCACATATTATTAACACAAAAACGGGTTATCCAAGTAAAACAAATATTTTAAGTGTATCGGTTTTAGCAACAGATTGTATGACTGCGGATGGTTACGCAACAGCTTTTCAGGCTATGGGAATAGAAGCAGTGACAGAATTTTTATATAAACATCCTGAGCTAAAAGTGTACTTTATTTATGAAGATGATTCAAATGAATTAAAGACCTTAAACTTGAATGATTTTCCGGAGTAATTATTTAAATACCACTGGAATTATCTCACCTTTAGCTAATCTAAATTTATTGATGGATGCTTCTGGCAATGACGCAGAGTAATCAACTTCCTTAACCTTAAAACCAATACTTCGAAGTTTCTCAAAATAATCTCGACCATATACACGAACATGATCGTATTGTCCAAATATCTTAGCACGTTCGGCTTTATCAGTTATGGTATTATCTTCAAAAGTAACCTCTCGATTTAAGTCTTGTGGAATTTGAAATATCCCATAACCACCAGGTTTCATAACTCTAAATAATTCTTGCATTGCTTTAGTGTCATCAGGAATGTGTTCTAAGACATGATTACATAAAATGACATCATAACTATTGTCTTCAAATGGCAAATCACAGATATCAGCTTTAATATCTGCAATAGGAGATAATAAATCTGTTGTCGTATAATCTAAGTTTTTAAGATTTCTAAAACGTTTTAAAAAACATTGTTCGGGTGCAAAATGAAGTACTTTTTTTCTTTGTGCCGCATTAGTATCTGTCGAAAAGAAATCAGTATTACTTTTTAGATACAACCACAACAAACGATGTCTTTCTAAACTAAGTGTAGAAGGAGATAATACATTAGGACGTTGTTTTCCATAACCATAAGGTAAAAATGTTTTAAAACTTTTGTTATCAATTGGGTCTGTGTATTTATCGCCTTTTAATACAAACTCTAAAATAGGTCGAATAACATAGCTTAACCTAATGAGAACGGGTCTAGGGATAATATTAAGTACTAATTTGAAAAGTTTTTTTGACACGAATTTCACGAATTTTCACGAACCATTACAGAATGATTCTTTTATATTTTAAGCTATCTTCTCCAAAGTTTACTAAAAGACCAAGTTTCAATTTTGAAACAGCTAAGTAATTCAATGTTTGTTTGGTATGTGCAGAAACTAAACAATCTATTGCCTTAATTTCTAAAACTATTTTGTCATCAATTATAAAATCTGCCTTGTATTTGTGAGGTAGAATATTTCCTTTATAACTTATAGAATACTTTTTCTCTCTTGAATATTCAATTCCATTATCTATAAGTTCAATTTCTAGTGCATCGGCATAAACAACTTCATTAAACCCTTTTCCTAATTGATTATGGACTTCCATACAAATACCAACAATCTTATAAGCTTCTTCTTTATAGAGTAATTGAGTCATAAATTAGTGAAAATTAGAGCAATTCGTGTCAAAAAATTAGAGCACTAAAGCCTTTTGACGAAAAGCATCCTCTTCATTAGAAGTAATTCCTAAAGCTTCATGCACATATGCAAATGTCGAAAGAATCTCTGGTTGACCATCAACAATTGCCACATCATGTTCAAAATGTACACTTGGTTTTCCGTCTTGTGTAACAATAGTCCAACCGTCTTTTAGTTGCTTAACTTTATGAGTTCCCATGTTTATCATTGGTTCTATGGCAACTACCATACCTTCAATAAACTTTTTGCCTCTACCACGTTTTCCATAATTTGGCATTTCTGGATCTTCATGCATTTTACGACCCAAACCATGACCAACCAATTCTCGAACTACTCCGTATCCATGATCTTCACAATACTTCTGAATTGCGTATCCAACATCGCCAACTCTGTTTCCACGTTTAAGTTGACTTATTCCAACATAAAGCGATTCTTTAGTGACTTGAATTAGTTTTTTTGTTTCTTCAGCTACATTACCTATTTCAAAAGTATAGGCGTGATCTCCATAAAAATCATTCATTAAAGCACCGCAATCTATAGAAACTATATCTCCATCTTTTAATGTGATATCAGTCGGTAAACCATGTACTACGGCTTCGTTAACACTACATAAAAGTGTAGAAGGGCAATCATATAATCCTTTAAAACCAGGTAATGCACCATGGTCTCTAATAAACTCTTCTGCAATTATATCTAAATGATTTGTAGTAACACCTTCTTTTACTTCTTTCGCTAACATACCTAAAGTCTTAGATACTATTAATGCACTTTGTCGCATTAATTCAATTTCCTCTTTGGTTTTTACAATAATCATATTTCTGTAGTTGAGGGTGCAAAGATAGGTAATTATAACAATTTTAAAATATTTCTAAAACATGATAAAAGACAGTTTTTTCAAAGCTTTTCTAATGTAATTTTACATTCTAAAACTTAGAGACATGTACAAAGTAGTAAGTGCAGATGAGGCCTTAAAAGTCGTAAAATCAAATGATAAAATATACCTTCATGCTGCTGCGGCAGTTCCTAATGTGCTAATTAGAGCCCTTACAAAAAGGCATGAAGAACTAAGAAATGTTGAGATTTGTCAATTACACACTGAAGGTCCAGCACCTTATGCAGATCCAAAATTGGCAAAAAGTTTTCATGTAAATTCATTTTTCATCGGAAAGAACATTCGTCATACATTACATGAAGGAAATGGTTCTTATACTCCAGTTTTTTTAAGTGAAGTGCCATTATTGTTTAAAAGAAATATAGTTGACCTTAATGTAGCTTTAATTCATGTGTCTGTTCCAGATAAACACGGTTATTGCTCTTTAGGTGTTTCAGTTGAAGCTATTTTAGCTGCTATTGAAAATGCAGATCACGTAATCGCGCAAGTGAATAAACAAATGCCTAGAACGTTTGGTGATGGAATTATTCATGTTACTGAAATAGATTCTTTTGTAGAATGTGATGAGCCATTGCCAACGCATCCTGTAACTGAACCATCTGCTGTTGAAACTAAAATAGGTGATTATGTTGCTAGCTTAATTGAAGATAGAAGTACTTTGCAAATGGGTATAGGAAATATTCCTAATGCAGTTTTAACAAGATTACACAATCATAAAAATTTAGGATTACACACCGAAATGTTTTCTGATGGTGTCATAGATTTAATTCTTAAAGATGTAATTAATGGAAATTATAAAGCTATAAATCCAGGTAGGGCTTTAGCAACATTTTTAATGGGTTCTCAGCGTTTGTACGACTATGTGAATGATAATCCTTATGTAGAATTACGTTCTTCAGATTATGTAAATGATGTGTCTGTAATAAAGCAAAATCCAAGAATGGTAGCAATCAATTCTGCCGTAGAAGTAGATGTAACTGGTCAGGTTTGTGCAGATTCAATTGGATCTAAAATGTACTCTGGTGTTGGTGGGCAAATGGATTTTATTAGAGGAGCTTCCTTGAGTGAAGGAGGTAAGGCCATAATTGCACTTCCTTCTATTACAAAACGTGGAGTGAGCAGATTGGTGCCATCTCTTAAAATTGGTGCTGGTGTAGTTACTACTAGAGCACACGTGCATTACGTCGTTACTGAATATGGTATTGCAAACTTATATGGTAAAACAATTAAAGAACGTGTAAAAGCTTTAGTAAATATTGCACATCCAGATCATAGAGAATCAATAGATAAGGCGTATTTTGAAATGGTTTAGTGAATTAATTCGTTAGAATTGCCACCATTTTTTTTGAACACTTTTTATGTCTGGTACCTCTTTGGTAATCATTTGGTAAATTTCTCCCCAACCGAGAATACCACCAATGTTGCGATCATCTATAAATAGGTCTGCATGGATTTTTCGACTTCTGTTGTAATCAAATTTTTCTTCAGGAAAACTGGCATTTACAGCATAGAATTCTATGCCATTTTCTTTACAGAAATCAACAGCTTTTTGCAGTTTATTTCCAGATCTATAGGTCCAAAGAATTAATCTATGACCATCTTGCTGAAGACGTTTAAGTGTTTCAAATGCGAAAATTCGAGTTTTTCCAATTTTTGGATACGCATCATCGACAATGGTACCATCAAAATCTACTGCTATAATTAATCTATCTTGAAAATTCATGCTATCATTCAATTGTAGGGCAAAGGTAATATAATATAATAAGAGGTTTATACAAGACTATGTTGTGTCATAGATTCTGGTTGAGGAACTCCAATTAATTTTAAAACTGTTGGAGCAATATCACCTAAAATTCCATCTTTTATCTCTTTTAAGTCTTTATCAATTAATATAATAGGTACTGGGTTTGTTGTGTGTGCAGTATGTGGTGAACCATCTGGATTTATCATTGTTTCACAATTGCCATGATCTGCAATTAAAATAGTTGTATAATCATTTTCTAATGCTGCGGTTACAACATCTTTTACGCATTCGTCTACAGCTTCACAGGCTTTTATTGCTGCTTCCATAACACCAGTATGGCCAACCATATCACCATTTGCAAAATTTAAACAAACAAAATCTACCTCTCCTTTATTTAGTTCTGGGATTAAAGCATCACGTAGTTCATACGCACTCATCTCAGGTTTTAAATCGTATGTAGCTACTTTTGGAGAATTTCTAAGAATTCTAGTTTCTCCTTCAAACGGAGTTTCTTGCCCTCCAGAAAAGAAAAACGTAACATGAGGATATTTTTCTGTTTCAGCTATTCTAATCTGTTTTTTATGATGTTTTTCTAGGACCTCACCTAATGTTTCAGATAAATTATCCTTGTTAAAAACTACATTTATTCCTTTAAAACTATCATCATAATTAGTTAAAGTGACATAATAAAGATTTAATTTATGCATGTTATACTCATGAAAATCATCTTGAGATAATACTTGTGTTAATTGACGGCCACGATCAGTTCTGAAGTTGAAAAATATAACAACATCATCTTCATTAATAGTTGCAACAGGTTTATTATCGTTATCAGTAACAATTAAAGGTTTTATAAATTCGTCTGTGATATTTTCTTTGTAATTTCCTTCGATAGATTTTAACACGTTCTGAGTATGTTGTCCTTTGCCTTCAACCAATGCATCATAGGCTAATTTTACACGTTCCCAACGTTTATCTCTATCCATTGCATAGTAACGTCCAGTTACTGAGGCTAATTTCCCTGTAGTTTTATTTAAATGATCATCTAACTCTGAAATAAAACCATAACCAGATTTTGGATCTACATCTCTTCCATCTGTAAAAGCATGAACAAAAACATCTTTAAGACCATAGTCATTTGCAGCGTCAATCAATCCAAATAAATGGTTAATATGAGAATGAACACCACCATCACTAACCAATCCTATCAAATGCACATTTTTGTTATTGGTTTTTGCATATTCAAAGGCGTCTTTTAAAACCTGTTTTTCCTGAAGTGTCTTATTTTTTACTGCAAGGTTAATTTTTACTAAATCTTGATATACAATTCTACCAGCTCCCAAATTCATATGCCCAACTTCACTATTTCCCATTTGCCCTTCTGGTAATCCAACATGGAGTCCATCTGTTCTTAAGCTAGCATTTGCATATTTGGTGTATAACGAATCTATGAATGGTGTTTGTGCATTATCTATAGCAGAAACTTTAGGATCTGGAGATTTCCCCCATCCGTCTAATATCATTAAAATAACCTTCTTATTCATGTGTAATTATTTTGAAAAATCAAAGATAATATATACAACTCTATAACATATCTATAGCTTAAAAAAAATTCAAGTATTATCTTTTTATTATTATTATGTAACTACTTGGTAAAGTTCAACTTGTGTTTTGTGAAGGTGTTAACATATTTGTTTTCAAAGCGTTAAAAAAATGTTATATAACTTTTTTTAATGTAACAATTAAAGATATATGTCGTCTCTTTAGTATATCAAAAAACAAATCAATTAAATTAAAATCTTTCATCATGAGAAAATCAGTAGTAGTAATCGCCTTAGCATTGGGCTTTTCAATTTGTAATTTAAATGCATCAAACGAAATGTTAACTTCAGAAGCAAATGAAGTAATTGAAAAAACTGTTGAAGTGAGTCCTTTATGTAAGGCAGTCGCATTTGGAAATCTAGAAGAAGTGAATAAGCTAATAAAAGCTGGTGCAGACGTAAATGCAAAATCTAATGGTATGATGCCAATACATTATGCAGCAAAATATAATCGTGTGGAAATTATTAAAGCTTTAATTACTGCAGGTTCAGAAATACATAAACCTTGCGATCAAGGATATACAGCTTTAAGGCATGCAAAAAAATCTAAAGCTGTTGATGCAGAACAATTTTTAATGCGATTTAAAAGAAAAACAGTCTAGGAGTAGACAATTATTTGAGTTAGTTAGTTAGAAAATGCGTCTTTATTAAGACGCATTTTTGTATTTCTCAATTGCCTCTCTAATTTTTTCAATACGGTTTTCTGGGTCTGGATGTGTGCTTTGAAATTCAGGAACACGATTAGGACCAGCAGCAGCTTTTAAAATCTCCATTACTCCAATCATTTCTTCTGGGTTATAGCCTGCATCTAGCATAAACATTACACTGAGTTCATCACTTTCTAACTCATCCCCTCTACCATTTTTTAATAATTGACCTTGTCCATATTGCTGTGCAACTCCTCCCATATCAATCGCAGAACTTCCCATAGCCAAAACTTTCCAGAAGTTGGCATTTGTAATTCGCTCGTTAGAATGTTTTCCAAGAACATGACCAATTTCATGGCCCAAAACTCCAGCAAGTTGATCTTCATTTTCTAACTGTGCAAATAAGGCATGTGTAATAAAAATCTGCCCACCAGGTAATGCAAATGCATTAATAGTGTTTGGATCTGCTAATAGATGAAACTCATATTTATATGGCGTGTCTTTTGCTATACTATTATTAACAAGTTTATTACCAACATTGTGTACTAGAGCTTGGTAACGGTTGTCTGGATGTAAACCACCATGCTGTTGTGCCATACCTGGTGCACTTTGCAGACCAATGGCTATTTCTTCATTTGGTGACAACGAAATAGCTTGCTTCTTACCTGTGTATGGATTAACTTCTTCTTGGCTACATTTTCTTAGATAAGCAAAAGCTGCTATGGCTATAAAAATAAATATTCGAATTTTGAAACTACCCCTTCTCATAATAATTATGTTAGTGCGTTAAATTTACAAAAGTTTGACACAATATTTATTGAAAAGTCATTGGTTTTAACCTGAAAAACAATAAAATTCTATAATCATCAATTATGATGAATAACTTAAAAGATTTATTTTTATATCCATAATTGCAAAATATGAGCTATCAATTTAAAATAATCCCGAATGATGATTTTGATAAAATAATCCCTTTAGTTTATGAGTTGAATGATGCAGAAGTCAGTATAGAATTACTTAAATCGCGCTTTAATGAAATGAAGGATCAAAATTATGAATGCGCTGGTATTTTTGATGAAAGTGATAATTTAATTGGAGTCTCTGGATTATGGTATTGTACTAGGCATTATATTGGTAAATCTGTTGAGTTAGACCATGTTTATATTCAACCAGAGCATAGAGGAATCGGTTTAGGTAAACAATTTATGGCATGGATAGATAATTACCTTAAAAAACGAGGCTGTAATTCAATCGAATTAAATATATATGTTCAAAATTATCCTTCACATAAATTTTACTATAACGAAGGTTTCGAAATATTGGGATATCACTTTTTAAAAAAACTATAGTCTATTTTAAAAAGCCTAAATCAGAATTAATTACTATTTCGTAAGGTGCTTTATCACGTTCAAAAATTCTGGCTTCTAAAGTTCCTTTTAACGTTAAAGAATTATCTTTTACATCAATCCAGCTGCCTTCACGCAAACCAATTACAGGTTGTGTATTAAAAGCATGAAACTCTTTAATCCGTGTTTCTCTAGTTTCTCCCATGTGTGTGCTTCCATGAATTGGATCTAAATAATGCGGATTTATATTAAATGGTACTAATCCTAATGTTTTAAAACTTGGCGGATAAACAATTGGCATGTCATTCGTAGTATTTAGTGTTAATCCACAAATATTACTGCCAGCACTTGTACCTAAATAGGGTGTACCTTTGTTAATTGCATTTTTTATAGATGCTAAAACATCGTTTTTATAAAGTTGGTTCACTAATACAAATGTATTACCTCCACCAACAAAAATACCTTGAGCATTTGCAATAGCATCCTTTGGATTTTTAAAATCGTGGATACCTTTAACAGATTTACCAATAGAATTAAAAGCTTTGGACGCTATTTGTGTATACTCGTCATGAGAAATACCACCTGGTCTCGCATATGGAATAAAAAGAATTTCATCTACGGATTTAAAATGAAGTTTAAGTTCATCTAAAAGATACTCTAAATAGCCACTGCCATGAATTGTGGATGTACTTGCAATAATAATCGATTTCAAATTTTATTGTTTTAGTTGCATTTTTAAACAAATAAAGATAAACTTTTTTAAATCGAACTCATGTTGACTTTTTCTTTTAACAAACATTTTAGAACAGAATATTATGAGAATTAAAGAATATAACCGAACTTTAATTCTAGATTTACAAAACATGAAGAAAATACTACTTACATTTTTTAGTTTTTTTACGTTAGTGACTTTTAGTCAAGATGTTGATAGAATATTAGTTAATGGAAAAATTATAGTTTCATCGGAAGATAAAGAAGGGGTTGCAGTTTATAATACATCTTCTAATAGAGGAACAATTACAGATGAAGATGGCTATTTTGCAATCAAGGTTGCTGTCAATGATATAGTTGAGTTTAGTGCACTACAATTTAAAAATTTTAAAGTGACAATTTCCGACCAAATTATTAGCTCTAAGCGGTTAACCGTTATATTAGTAGAAGAGATTAATAAGTTAGATGAAGTCGTTTTGCTACCATTTGATTTAACAGGTAACCTAAACTCCGATCTCGAAAATGTGAGAACATACAATGTCAGTTTGGATGATGTGTATTTTGGTTTGGATCATATTACCGATTTTGAATTTTCTGCAGATTATAAAACAAAAGTAGATAATGTAGCTTTTGATGAGTATAATCCAAGAGTAGAAAACATGCTTAATATAATTAATCTTGCAGGTTTCTTGGTGAGTCAAGTAGCAGATATAGAAAAAGATAAATCTTCTGCTAAAGAAAAAGCGATAAAAAGAACCCCATTTAAAGAAGCCTTAGACAAGTATAGTATTAATTATATACACTCAAATTTTAAAATACCTCTAGACCAAGTAGAATCTTTTATTGACTATGTTGAGTTGCAAGGCGTAGATGATACACTTTTAGAACATGATCAAGAAATGCAGTTTTTAGAGCGAATAACTCAACTAAGCAAATCTTTCTTAAAAGCGGAGGTTGAAAAAGATTAAAACAATTTCGTGTTTCATTGTTTTAGTAGTGACTTTTGCTACATATGCGCAACGTAAAGATTTAAACGGTCAGCTAATTGCAAATGATGAGGTAGAAGGCATACATATATTAAATAAAACAGCGTCAAAATATACTATATCTAACGAAGATGGTAGCTTTACTATATCAGCAAAAGCTGCGGACACACTATTTATTTCTGGTTTAAAGTATGAAGTACAAGAATATGTAATCACACAATCCATTATGGATTTAGGTAGTTTTAATATTCAATTAATTGAGAAAATAAACGAGTTAAAAGAAGTTGTTGTTGGAAAAATTTTAACAGGAAGCTTACAATCAGACCTTGAAAATTCTGATGCTAAAACAGAGGTTGATTTTTACGATTTAGGTATTCCTGGCTATACAGGTAAACCACTAACGCAGAACGAACGAAAATTATTTGATGCAGATGCAGGTCCGATGGGATATATTGGGTTAGGAGGAGGCGTTAATCTTCATAAGTTATTGAATAAAATTAGTGGAAGAACTAAAAAACTCAAGGCAATAGTCGCATTAGATGACAGTGAAAAGTGTATCACAAGACTCAGAAATGAATATGAAGAAGCTATTTTTAAAACAGATTCATTAGAAGAAAGTTTTAGAAACGAATTCTTTTATTTTTGCCAAGAAGATGAAAAGTTTAAAGGCTTGTGTGATGAAAATAATGATTTAAAAGCAATTGAATTTCTGCAAACCAAGTTAAAAGCATACAAGAAAAATAGAGAATCTGTATCTAAAGATTAACTTTGGAATACTTTTTGGATTTATCAAAATACTTATCTCAAAAACATGAAATCATTACAATTAATACTTACGCTAGTAATTCTATTTTTATTTACTTCTAGTAGTGAAAAGCACGAATATTATGTAAGTGTCACAGAAATTAAATATGAGAAAGCGCAACAATCGCTTCAAATAGTAAGTCAAATTTTTATAAATGATTTTGAAAAATTATTGCGTGAGCGGTATGATGAAAGTATTTCACTAGAACCAGATAGCGATTCAAAGATTATCGAAAATTACATGCAACGATACCTATCGAATAAATTGAAGATTAAGGTTAATGGAGTTGCATTAAATTTTAAATTTATTGGTAAAGAATATAAAGATGATATAACCTACTGCTATCTCGAAATTGAAAATATTTCAGAAGTAAGATCTCTCGAGGTTGCTAATAGAGTTTTATTCGATATTCTTCCTGAGCAACAAAATATTGTTAGACTAAAACTTCTTAATAAAAATAGGAGCTTTTTATTACTTCCAGACAAGGATAGTTGCATGTTAAACTTTGATTAAAATTCTGTTAAAGACATCTTAAATAGCTATTTTAGGCTTCATTTTTAACAATACAAATTCAATATGAAGATTTTTAAGTATTTCTTATGTGCTTTTCTTTTTGTTTCTGCGAGTACATTCGCTCAAAACGAAATAAAGCCAGAACGTAAACCTGGTCACGCTAACCAAAACAAATTCAAGCAATTATATGACGAGTTTTCAACACCTAACATGTTTAGAACTGGTTCTGGTGCTCCTGGTCCTGGATATTACCAGCAACAAGCAGATTACAAAATGGATATCGAAATCGATGATGTAAACGCAAAATTATATGGTAATGAAACAATTACATATACAAATAATTCACCAGACGATTTAAAGTATTTATGGGTACAGTTAGATCAGAATATGCGTGCTAAAGATTCTAAGACTCCACTCATTAGTGGTTCAGGGATTAGTCCAGCAACGTCATCTTCAAGAGCGGTGAGTTCTTATTTAAAAGAACGTTTTGATGGTGGTTTTAATATAGAACATGTAAAAGATGTAAATGGAAAAGATCTAACACACATGATTAATAGAACAATGATGCGTGTTGAGTTGCCAGCAGTAATGAAGTCTGGAGATAAATTTTCATTCAACATTAAATGGTGGTATAATATTAACGACCATGTTAAAGATGGTGGGCGTTCAGGTTATGAGTATTTTGAAGAGAATGATAATAGAATTTATGTAATGGCACAATTCTATCCGCGTATGGCTGTGTATAATGATGTAGAAGGATGGCAAAATTCACAATTTTGGGGACGTGATGAGTTTGCATTACCATTTGGGGATTTTGATGTAAATATTACAGTACCAGCAGATCACATATTGGATGGAACAGGTTATTTAGTAAATAGAGAAGATGTATTTACAAAAGATATGATGAAACGTTATAAGCAAGCGAAGAAATCATTTGATGAACCCGTAATGATTGTTACACAAGAAGAAGCAGAGAAAACAGAAAAAACTAAAAGTAAAGCGAAAAAAACTTGGAAACTATCTGCACAAATGGTACGTGATTTTGGTTTTGCTACATCTCGTAAATTTTTATGGGATATGATGGCTGTAAAAATTGGCGACAAAGATGTAATGGCAGTGTCATTATATTCTAAAGAAGGTAATCCATTATGGGAACAATGGTCTACTAAATCTGTTGCAAGTACATTAAAGTCGTATTCTCGCATGACATTCGATTATCCTTATCATAAGGCAATTTCTGTACATGCACCAATGGGTATGGAGTATCCGATGATTTGTTACAATTTCGGTCGTCCAGATAAAGAAGGAAATTACTCTGATAGAACTAAATACGGAATGATAAGTGTAATTATTCATGAAGTTGGTCATAATTTCTTTCCAATGATTATAAATAGTGATGAGCGTCAGTGGACATGGATGGATGAAGGTTTAAATACATTTGTTCAATATGTTGCTGAACAAGATTTTGGAGAGTGGTATCCTGCAGCTCTGTCTCCAGGGCACGATGCATATCCATCTCGTAGAGGACCTGCTAAAAATATAGTAAGATATATGGGAGGAAACCAAGACTATATCGCTCCGATTATGACTAAAGGGTTAAACACTTATCAATTTGGTAGTAATGCATATAGTAAACCAGCAACTGGTCTTAATATTTTAAGAGAGACAGTAATGGGACGTGATCTTTTTGACTATTCATTTAGAGAGTATTCTAACCGTTGGATGTTTAAGCATCCTACGCCAGAAGATTTTTTCCGTACAATGGAAGATGCTTCAGCTATTGATTTAGATTGGTTTTGGAGAGGATGGTTTTACACAACAGATTATACAGATATAGGGATTAAAGAGGTTAAGAAATTTGCGGTAACAGGTAAGCCTAACGACAATGGTAAAAAAATAGCAGAGCGCTACAATAGAGACCCTAAAAGCCTAGTGTATTTTATAGAAGAAGGAACTGAAGGCTATGAAGATGCTGTTAAAGAGTCAACTTCTATTGAAAATGTACCAACTGTAAAAGAGTACATTATGGATAATTTTACTCCAGAAGAGCAAAAGGCAATGAAAAAAGCACCTAAGTTTTTCTATCAGGTTACTTTTGATAAGCCAGGAGGATTGGTAATGCCATTAATTGTTCAATACGAGTATGCAGACGGAACTAAAGAAAAAGTAACGTATCCTGCGCAAATATGGAGACATAATGACCAAGAAGTAAGTAGAACAGTTGCTAGCGACAAAGAAATTGTTTCTATTTTGGTAGATCCAGATTTGGAAACGGCAGATATCGATACCACAAATAATTCTTGGCCTAAAGAGGTTAAGGAAAGTGATTTCGATAAGTTTAAGAATAAATTAAAAAACTAAGATTTTAAATTATAGCATAAAGCCGACTTTAACGAGTCGGCTTTTTTATTTTTATTAGTAGTGGTATTATTCATAAAGTCACTCTATATTTGCAATGTGATTCAATCAACAACATTATTATTTATCGGAGGAACCGAAATTATTTTTATCCTATTTATAGTGGTATTAGTTTTTGGTGCGGATAAACTCCCAGAAATAGCAAAAGGTCTTGGGAAAGGTATGCGTCAATTAAAGGATGCAACTAATGATATTAAGCGCGAAGTTTCTAAAAGTGCTAAAGAAAATAATATTATTGACACTGACGCTACAAAAGAAATCCAAGACGAGATTAATAAAGTAAGAGACAATCTTGAAGATTTTACTGGCTCGGTAAAAAGGAAATTATAATTGTTGTATCGTTAAAAAACAACTTCTGAAATCAAGAATACAATAAAAAATATTTGTTTTTAGTCAATCCTGTCCTAAATAAATTCAGGGCACATTAAATTTAACCATTTTGCTGGTTTACTTCATTGTTTTTACAAATTTTTAAAAAAGAACCCCTTGTATGTTTTTATTTGGAGGAGGTTGTTCCTTTTTAAATGGGTTATCTAACCATTCTTGCAGATTCACTTTTACA
>Ga0209121_10001426_pt1 | contig 25116 bp, 25 predicted proteins | sample Cruoilmetagenom3_FD_187292 | JGI IMG/M metagenome (GOLD analysis project Ga0209121, IMG submission 187292) | Oil polluted marine microbial communities from Coal Oil Point, Santa Barbara, California, USA - Sample 3 (SPAdes) (version 2) | ecosystem: Environmental > Aquatic > Marine > Oil seeps ... | reverse complement strand
AGCAATCAATACGATAATAGGTAGGTATAGAAAGGCGTATACCAGCGCCATAAAGCTGAACTTAACTGTGCGACCCATTAGTCTAGCTCCACTTTCTTGTTCAATAGCTTACCTGCTCGGTAGTAGGCATACAGCATCACAGCCATTGCCATGGTCAGTGCGATACTCGTCGCTGCGCCAAACGGCCAGTCTCGAGCGTTGAGCACCTGGCTCTTAATCACATTACCAATCAATAGGTTTTTAGCTCCGCCTAATAGGTCAGAGATGTAGAACATGCCTAACGCAGGAAGAAGTACTAATAAACAACCACCGATGATGCCTGGCATTGTCAAAGGAAGTACCACTTTCAATAGCGTTTGCAGTTTGTTCGCGCCTAAATCTTTCGCGGCTTCTAAATACGTATCATCCAGTTTTTCAATCGCTGAATACAACGGCAGAATCATAAACGGAAGTAGGATATACACCAAACCGATCATTACTGCTGTTTCTGAGTACATGATACGTAGCGGCTTATCGATAATGTCTAACGCTAACAAGCCTTTGTTTAAGACACCTTGCGTACCCAGTACAATCTTCAATCCGTATGTACGAATCAAAGAGTTAGTCCAGAATGGCACTATCACTAGGAACAACATGATCGGACGCCACTTCACAGGCATTTTTGCCACGATGTAAGCGAACGGGTAACCAACAATTAAACAAAGTAGGGTTGCGACAATTGCCATATAGAAAGAGTGCATTAACACTTTAAAATACAGCGGGTCAGCCAAACGCAAGTAGTTATCGAGAGTGAAAGTCATCTCGATCAAGTTTGCTTCATCACGAGTTAAAAAGCTCGTCCCGATGATCATGATGTTTGGAATCATCACGAACAAAACCAGCCACCCTGTAATTAAAGCAACAATCGCGCTTTGTAAATTAAACTTCTTGCTCATCTTCTAGTACCACTTCCCAGCTCTCAACCCAAGTTACTGCAACTTTTTGGCCCAGTGAGTGATCAACATCAGGGTCATCTTCGTTGAAGAATTCGCTAACCATGACACGCATACCAGATTCAAGTTCTACCACTGAATCTAGTGTCATTCCTTTATAGGTTCGCTCGACAATGTGGCCAACAATACCGCGTTGCTCCGACTCTTTGATTTCTTCGATACGAAGATCTTCAGGGCGAAGCAATACTTGCAGTTTTTGGCCCGGTGTTACGTCTTTATCGTGATAGATAATTGATTCTTCACCTTCGATTGTCGCAACAATGCGTTTTTCATCTTGACGAGATTTCGCTGTCGCTTCGAATACGTTAATTTCACCAATGAAACGAGCAACAAATAAGTTCTTAGGCTCTTCGTAAATTTCTCTTGGTGTTCCATCTTGTTCAATCACACCATCACGCATGACTATAATACGGTCTGACATGGACAACGCTTCTTCTTGGTCATGTGTTACAAAAATAAACGTGATACCAAGTTGGCGTTGCAGTTGCTTAAGTTCGATCTGCATTTGTTTACGAAGTTTGTAATCAAGAGCAGAAAGAGATTCGTCCAGTAAAAGAACTTTAGGCTTATTAACGACAGCACGAGCGATTGCGATACGTTGCTGTTGACCACCAGATAACTGGTGTGGCTTTCGTTGTGCCATTTGTTCTAAGCGCACCATTTTCAAAGCGTCCATTACGCGAGGTTCAATCTCGGTACTTGGAACTTTCTGCATGCGTAAGCCAAACGCCACATTGTCGAAAACGGTCATATGTGGGAATAGGGCATAGCTTTGGAATACAGTGTTAACATGCCTTTGTTCAGCAGGAACTTGTGTTACATTCTGATCAGCTAATAGTATTTGACCACTATCTGCCGTTTCAAAACCCGCAATCATTCTTAGTACGGTTGTTTTACCACAACCTGATGGGCCTAAGATCGTGAGAAACTCACCATGATTTACATTTAGATCAAGATTGCCGATGACTTCTTTGCCATCGAAACTTTTACTAATGCCAGTAAGCTGTACGACTGGCTTTCCTACTGATTTTTTAGCGTTCAACGTCTGTTTTTCTCCACCTTGGTTCTTTTTGAGACCTGTTGCTATACACTTTTAAGGCGCGCATCATAATCACCAAAAACGTGAATTCAAAGCCTTTTTTGTTATTAGAAGACAAAAAATTTCGCAGGTAAAAGTAAACATCCTTTACCATACTGTAATTTACAAGGTTTACATCCCAATAAGTGTCTAATTATTAACCATTAAGGCATAAAAGCAAGGCTTGTTACAGATTCATATTTTAGTTTGTATTCGACATATGAGTATAATGAAGCCAATTTTTTATCAATAAGTTAGGTAGCTTCGATAAAGTAAGCACACCTAGGTATCATTATGAACAACGACATCGAAAAAGATTTTAATTTAGGCGGTAATATCAACCGTGCTCTTTCAGGGGATTATGAGCTTAAAGCAACAGCTGTATTCCAAGAAGCTTGGAAGCATACCGTTAGTCACTTTCTTTCGTTTTCTCCTGCGATTGTTGCTCTTATGTTCGTGCAACTGGCTATTTTCTATATAGCATTGAAATTACAACTGGGTGATCCTGCCATCATCCTAGATGCCGTTATCGACCCAGAAGCGTTTACACCACAGATTGTTGAATCTATTTTCATTGCTAACTTTAGCTATGAAGTAGTGAGTGCACCTATTTACGCAGGCATCAGCCTAATGGCAATGAGCCATGCGGCAGGCTTGCGAACCAAAACGCGTCATATTGGTAAAGGTTTGCAATTTACTGTGCCTGTCATCTTAGTGACCTTGTTCAGCCTAATGTTGCAAGGTATCGCAGGTATGCTATTACCGTTTCTTTCTATCTACTTCTCATTAGCTTTCAGCCATTCAATTCTGTTGATTTGTGATAAGAAAGTGCCTCCTATGCAATCTTTATTGCTTTCTCTACGAGCAGTAAATAAGAAAATCTTCACCGTTGCGTCTATTTATTTAATGGTGATGTTGATGTTTATTGTTGCAGCGATGATGTACGGCATTGGTTTGATCTTCGTACTTCCATTCTTTTTCCACGTGAAAGGTATTCTTTATCGTGAAATGTTTGGCATCAAGTTGAAGCTTATTGCGTCAGATCGTCCAAGTAACGATGACGACAGTAACAATGATGGCAACAACAGTAACAGCGACGATAACAACAAAAATCCACAGGTGTTCGATGCGTAATAATGCTCAAGCAGGCGTTGGAAAATCTCTGGCGTTGAAAGTAACCGCACTGGCGATCGTTGGTTCTATCTCATTAGTTGGCCCATACATTTACCAAGAAGAAGAGCGTCGACGCACAACAGAGCAAAGTTCTAATTCAATCAATCAATTTGGTGACTTGTCGGTTTCTTCAAGCGCACCTGATTTTGCTGCTATCGAAGATGTAAACGAGAAAAAAGACACTTTCTTTTCGTTCTTACGTCCAAGCATCAATATTGAAAATAAACGTATTACGAAAGAGCGTGTATTTTTGACCAAGATTTCAGAGTCAGGTTTGAGCAATATTGACGCTGAAGGTACGTCGTATGCAAAAAGGCTAGGGAAATTGTACAGTTTACCAGTGCCATCTTCAGGTTTAGATCAATCTTGGCTAACTGAAATGCTGAACCGCGTAAACGTACTGCCAGAAGCGCTTGTGCTCACACAGGCTGCTAATGAATCGGCTTGGGGAACATCGCGTTTTGCCACCAAAGCAAACAACTATTTCGGACACTGGTGTTATACCAAGGGTTGTGGCCTTGTTCCGCTACAACGTAACGAAGGTAGCTCGCATGAAGTCGCCACATTCTCTTCAAGCCAAGAATCCGTGCACCGTTACTTCATGAACCTTAATCGCAATCGTGCTTACGCAGCTCTAAGAGCGATTCGTGCAAAACTTGCTGCGCAAGGTGATGATATTTTAACAACCGAGACAGCGACAGAGCTCACCAATGGCTTGTTAAAATATTCTGAGCGAGGTTCAGACTATGTGACTGATTTACAAGCTATGATCCGTCATAACGCGGTATACTGGAAAAAGTAACTCGATTTGATATCAGTTGGTTGCCTTTCATAGTAGGTTATGACCAATCGGCATTACATAAAGAGCAGCTTATGGCTGCTCTTTCTATTTATAAACGCTCAACTTTAACAAGATTATAATAATGAAAAAGACAGCACTCGCTTTATTAGCCTCATTAAGCCTTGGGGTCTCTTTACCCGCTGCAGCGCAAGAGTACATGTTCACGTATTCTAAGCTCTACACACAACTTAAGAACAATACCAAAGAAGGGCACGATGACGTCAAAGTTGCGGTCTTCTTTGTTGATCAACAAGCTCAAACAATCTGCCACATCAGCAAAGCGTGGATGGAAAAAGAAGAGCACTACGAAGAGCTAAAAGTATCTCCAACACATGAATTACTTTTACCTGTAGATCAAAACCTTCGTTCAGCAAACCCACTTATCTTTGTTCAAACTCAAGAGCAAGAATGTGCGTATTCTTTGGTTGTAATGACTCAAGAACCTTTGGCTGGAACAGTTGAGGTTGCACTACTGGAAAGCCTGTTACCACAGATGCAAGCGATGTTAGAAGACGTCAGCGGCATGTTCTCTAGTTGGTTCACGCCGGATGTTGAAGGGTTAACCTTGGAATTTGATAATAAGCTTGAAGGCAACATCGCGCTGTCTAACGGTAAGCAAATCCCAATCACACAAGGGCGTGCTAAATTCACTTTAGAAGAGCTGAACGGTAGTGACAGCATCACGTTGCCAGAGCCAACGGTTCGCGTATTGCCGTACATTCCCGCGCAATAATTTTAAACGGAATCTTTGTTAATGGGGTAAGCGTTAGCAGAATCCTTCCCCTAAACTTTCATGACATACCCTTAAGCAGCCCCATCGAATTAGAGCAGGCTGCTTTTCTTTATCTACAATACATACCTAGATCTGGCCTAGACGCGTTTCTCTAGCCGTTTAAGAGGCTTATCGAATAATAAAAGCAGAAACTTTCTATTACTCAGCTTGTTTATCCTACCGTTACTATTTCAACATGAAATAAAAATCCGTATAATTCACGCCCTAAAACAGTCCCACTAGCAATCTACAGTCGGTAATACGACGGTGTGAGAGTCGCAATGAACCAAAACGATAATAGAAAAGAAACACTTGAATTCAACAAACTTCAGAAACGTCTGAGAAGAAATGTTGGAAATGCCATCATCGACTACAACATGATCGAAGAGAATGACGTGGTAATGGCATGTATTAGTGGTGGTAAAGATTCATTTGCGATGCTAGACATTTTGCTACGTTTACGTGAAGCAGCACCGATCAAATTTGATGTTGTGGCAGTAAACCTAGATCAAAAACAACCTGGGTTCCCTGAACACATTCTTCCTGAGTATTTTGAAACGCTGAACATTCCTTACTACATCGTAGATAAAGATACGTATTCAGTGGTTAAAGAGAAAGTGCCAGAAGGCAAAACAACGTGTGGCCTATGTTCTCGTCTTCGTCGTGGTACTTTGTACTCGTTCGCAGAAAAGATTGGCGCAACTAAGATCGCACTAGGTCACCACCTGGACGACATCGTTGAGACCATGTTCCTGAATATGTTCCACGGTGCACGCTTAAAGGCTATGCCACCAAAGCTTCGTTCAGATGATGGACGTAACGTTGTTATTCGTCCACTGACTTACTGCCGTGAAACGGACCTAATCCAATACGCTGAGCACAAAGAGTTTCCGATTATTCCTTGTAACCTGTGTGGCTCTCAAGAGAACCTACAGCGTCAGAACATTAAAGCAATGCTAATTGATTGGGATACTAAAACGCCAGGTCGTGTTGAGAAGATCTTCAAGTCAATTCAAAACGTAAGCCCAAGCCAACTAGCTGACCGCGAGTTGTTTGACTTCGTGAATCTTCCACTAGACCGTAGTGAAGACCGTAAAGCGTACGAATTCGAAGAAGCTGAAATTTCATCTTCAAACATTGATGAGTCTATGTTCATCGACGTAACGAATGTTTAGCCATTTGAGTCGATAAAGACGATGTTAACCATTCTGTATTTGGAATGGCACAGCTCTAGATAAACAAAAACGCCTCAAGCAATGCTTGAGGCGTTTTTTATAAGTTAAATTTGCCGCTGACTTAACCTTTCGAAAGGTTAGGGTCTAGTGGGCTCACGTAACCTGACGGTTTAAGAGCCAACACGTCACAGTTAATCTTGTCGATAACATGTTCCGCGGTGTTACCGATAAACACAGCAGACAAGCCAGTACGGCCAGTTGTACCAAGAATAACCATCGCAGCGCTGTTTTCAGACGCAACACGTGGGATAACATCTTCAGGCAAGCCTTGCTCAACCACGGTTTGCTCTTCACACATACCGTGTTTCTGGCGTAGTGCTTTCATCGCGGTTAAGTGATGGCCACGAACTGCATCAGTATAAGAGGTTGGGTCAAACTCGGGCAATTCGATTGTGATATTCGCTGGTGTGACCGGGTAGGCGTTAACCAAGAACGGTTCAGCATCCAAACGACCAGTGATCTCAAGTAATCGGTCGACCATTGTATCATTAAGCTCTAAGTGAGCTTCAGTTTCAGAACCTACGTGAACGGAAGCAAAAATCTTCGCATGCTCTGGCCAGAACTCATTCTTAACCAGTAGCACTGGGCTAGGGCATTTTCGCAATAGATGCCAATCCGTTGGAGTGAAGATCACGGATTCTAAGGTATCGTGCTTACGCGTGCCTTTGATCAAAATATCGTGCTCACCACTGTAGATTTCTGCAATGATGGCCTCATAAGGGCGATTATGCCAGACCACTTGAACGTTGAATTCGATAGCATCATCAAGGTAAGGTTCTGCGACTTTATTCATCCAGATCTCACGCTGATGAATGACACCTTTGCGCATTGCGTCTCTTTCGTCGACAGAAAGCATCGATGTCATCTCATATGAGAAATCATAGATAGACAAAAAGAAAGTGATACGACTCGTTGAAGTGCTTTTCTTGGCGAGTTGGATAGCACGAACCAGAGCAGGTTGCTCATCGTGATTAATGTCTGCGACAACTAGAATTTTGTTATAGATACTCATAACTAAGCCTACTTTTTAGACCGAACATATAAATAATGTAGCGTAGTTATGGGGAGATTAAGAGAAATATAAGAGGTTTTAAGAGAGAAACATGATGTAGCTCATTATTGAACTACATCATTGATATCTAGACTATTCTTTTGAAACGCCAGCAAGTTCCATCAGCGCATCGTGATCTTCGATAGTGATGTATTTGCCTTTAACGCTCAAGATGTCTGCTTTTTGGAAACGACCTAAAAGACGGCTAATTGTCTCGACAGTTAGACCTAAGTAGTTACCAATGTCGCCACGAGTCATCGTTAAGCGGAACTCTCTAGGGCTGAAACCACGTTGAGAGAAGCGTGTAGAAAGGTTGTAAAGGAATGCTGCAAGACGTTCTTCCGCGTTCTTCTTAGAAAGAAGCAGAATCATTTCTTGGTCACCTTTAATTTCATTACTCATCAAGCGCATAATTTGCTGACGCAATTTAGGCATTTTCCCTGACAAGTCATCAAGAATCTCATATGGAATTTCACATACCATAGAAGTTTCTAGTGCTTGAGCGAAACTAGGGTGTACATCACCCGTAATCGCGTCAAAGCCAACAAGATCGCCCGCTAGGTGGAATGCAGTAATCTGCTCATCACCTTGTTCGGTAATCGTGTAGCTCTTGATCGTTCCAGAGCGAATAGCGTATAGAGATTTAAGCTCGTCGCCGGCTTTAAATAGCTCTTGGCCTTTTTGAATAGGTTTCTTTCTCTCAATGATCTGATCAAGTTGATCGAGTTCAGATTCATTCAAAGTAAATGGGATACAGAGCTGGCTAATACTACAATCCTGGCAGTGGATTGCACAGCCACCAGACTGAACTCGTTTCGTCACAGGCTTTTCAGAAATCATAACAATCTTTCACTATTTGATATACGTCAATATTTTAGCATTCCTTCACCCGGTTGGGTAGTAAAAAAACTGGATTAAAGGAGGCTCTATACGGTATAAATAATGAGCTGTAGCGCCATATATCCGCTATAGATGCCATAAATGAGGATTAAAATTGCGCCTAGTTGGCGAAATAAGTCAGCTTGTTGCAGTTTCTTGAGAAAACTAGCGCCCATTCCCACCGTTAACATGGCAGGAAGAGTGCCTAAGCCAAATGCGAGCATAATTCCCGCTCCGTTATACCAACTTCCTGATACCGCAGCCCACGTAAGCATTGAGTAAACAAGGCCACATGGTAACCAACCCCAAATGAAGCCAAACGGCAACGCATGACTAGGGTGTTTTAGCGGCAAAAATGATTTCCCAAGAGGAGATATATAGCGCCATAGTTTTTGCCCAACTTTTTCAAAGAACAGCAAACCAAACCACCACTTACCAATATATAGTCCCAAGATGATCATGAACACCGCAGCAAACAGGCGAAGCCAAGCTAACAAGGTATTGAAATCGCTCAACTGTCCAATAGAAGAAATGGCACCACCAATCAGACCGCCAATAACGGCATAACTTGATAAACGGCCGAGGTTGTAAAGTAGGGGAATGAAAGGAGAAGGTTTAGCGTTGCCAATCGATAGAAGCGAAGCAATACCACCACACATTCCCATGCAATGGCCTGCACCGATCAACCCAACAAGAAAGGCTCCGATCCAATCAGGCGTCATCATTCTTTTTTTCTAAGTCTGTTTGGATTTCTAAGTCAACGTGATTTTCCTCAGAGGTAAGAGTAATCACTTCGGCTTTTCTTTTCACAACAGGTTTGCTGTCGGAGTTATTGTGAGCATGGCTGTCTTCATCAAAAAGAATATTGTGGCCTTGGCGTTCAAGGTCTTCAAACTGCTCACTTTTAACGGCCCATAGAAAGATTCCGACAGCGATACAAACAAGCACGATCGCGATTGGAATGAGGATATATAAACTTTCCATTATTTACCTTGCTCTTTTAAAAGCCTTAACGAGTTAGACACAACAATAATAGAGCTAGCAGACATGCCAACAACGGCAATGTATGGAGCAACCAAACCTGCGACAGCCAGTGGAAGGATAAGTAAGTTGTATCCCAATGACCACGCTAAGTTTTCACGGATTATCTTACGCGTTTTTAGTGCCAATGTACGCGACTTAAGTAATCTATCGAGTTTATCACCTAAGAGCACCATGTCAGCCGAGGCTTTCGCTACATCCGTACCGCCACCCATCGCAACGGATAGGTGGGCGCCAGCAAGGATAGGCGCATCATTAATGCCATCGCCAACCATCATTGTGATGTCGCTTGCGTCTCTAGAGTTGAGGTAAGCAAGCTTATCTTCTGGTTTCGCGTTAGCAACAATATCGGCAATACCAATTTCTTCCGCAACAGGTTTCGCGTTAATCAAAGAATCCCCAGTAAGCAACGTAGTTTTGATACCTGCTTCTTTGAACTTTTTTATAAACTCAATACTTTCTTTACGAATTGGGTCTTCATAAGTAAACGTTGCGATATGACGACCTGTCATCGACAAATAAATACCATTGCTTTTAGATGGTTGAGATTCACCTAGAATAAACTCGCTACTGCCAATCGCAACTTTTTGTCCGTTCCATTCACCAGTGATGCCTGAGCCAATCACGTTGTTAACAGATTCAACTTCAACATCATCTGCAATGAAGGCTTTGAACGCTTTGGCAATAGGGTGGTTAGCGTGTTGTTCGAGACTAGCTGCTATTTGTAAACAAGTGTCTTTATCGAGATTTGCAAAAGTTTCAACTTGGCTGATACGAATATCACCTTCAGTTAAGGTTCCCGTCTTATCAATGATCAAGTGATTCACTTTGCAAAGCGTTTCAAATACGTGGCCTTTGCGCAGCAAAATACCGAAGTTACCCATGCGGGAAGTTGAACACGTAATCGCTGTAGGTGTCGCAAGAGAGAGAGCACAAGGGCACGTCGCTACTAAAACTGAAAGCATGATCCAGAAAGCATCTTCTGGACGTGTTTGGTGCCAGTAAAACCAGGTACCGAATGAGATAATTAAAATTACCGCCACAAAGTATCTAGCCACTACATCGGCAATTTCAGCAATTCTAGGTTTAGAAAGTTGAGCTTCATCTTGAAGGCGAACTATATTGGAAATCACTGAGTCCGCTTTTGACGTCATCACTTCCAATTCAAACGATTCATCGCCATTCAATGTACCAGCGAAGACCGTATCACCCTCATTCTTAAACACATGGATAGATTCGCCTGTCAGCATGGATTCATCGATATGAATTCTGCCAGACAATACTTTGCCATCTGCGGGAATATGTTCACCCGGTAGAACGCGAATTTGATCGCCAACCTTCAAAGTTTTAACCGGAACTTGTTCACCGTCTAGCGTTGTCGCCATAGCAGGAACTAGCTTTAGTAGGTTTCCGCTCGCAGCCGCAGCTTTTCGGCGTGCTCGCATTTCAAGGAAACGGCCAAGCAATAAAAAGAAGGTGAACATCGAAATCGATTCGAAGAATACTTCACCTTGCTCGGTTACCGTTGCCACTAAACTCGCGATGTAGGCAAATAGCAAAGCGATCGACACCGGAACATCCATACCCAGTGTTCGGCCTTTAATACTGCGCCAAGCATTGACATAGAAAGGTAACGCAGAATAGAGCAGTACAGGCGTTGCAAAGATCAAACTAACCCAGCGGAAGTAACTTTTGAATTCAGGCTCCAGGCTACCAAACACTTCAAGATAAAGTGCCACAGCCAACATCATGACTTGCATGGTCGCCAAACCAGCAACACCAAGACGATAGAGGTAGTTTTTCATCGAGCGATGATAGGCGGCTTCTTGTTGATCGGCTTCAAAAGGTGCAGCTTTGTAACCTAGTGTATGTATTGCCGATAACAACTCGCTAAGTTTCACTTGCGTATTATCCCAGCTAAGCAAAGCACGATTAGTGGTTGTATTTACACGAATACTGCCAACACCATGTTTTGAGGATACTTGCTTCTCAATCAGCCATGCACAGGCAGCACAAGACACACCATCAAGTGACAGTGTCACTTCTGAGGTGTTTTCTGAGTTACGAACGAACTCTAATTGAACATCTTCATTATCATAATGACTGAGTGCTAGAAGTTGCTCTGGCACGAGATCAGCTTTCTCAGCTGGAGCGGTGCGGTATTGATAATAAGAAACCAAACCGCTATCAACGATGGTCTGAGCTACGGTCTCGCAGCCCGGACAACACATCTTACGAGCCGATCCTAGAATCTCAACTTCAAAATCCGTTTCCGCTGGTACATCTTCACCGCAGTGATAACAGGATTCACACATAAGCTTTAATTCGTTAGTTGAGTAGGTGTATCAATAGGAAAGTTCATGCGGCCTTGCACCAACCATTCAGAGTCATGCGGAGATAGTTCAATAAACCATGGACCTTGCATTTCGTGGTCTAGAGTCAGCGTATAGTTACCCTTCGCATCAGCAGTAAGAAGCTGCGTGAAATCGCGGTCAGGCAATGTTCTGTGCACGAACATAGCGTTAATAGCAGGGAAGTGGTCAAGCTTACCTTTGTCGAGAGTAATGACAACTGAGTTACCTTTCTCGTTAACGGTAGCTGATAGGCCGAGTTCCTTTGCAATATTTACTTTTGAAATATCGACGTTAATGCCTTTTCCTTTTTTATAGTAATCCTCAGTCACTAAATCGACAGAGTTTTGTGTGAACACAATCACCGTCATAATCGTCCAAATCACAACTGTCGCCGGCAACGCGATTAAGAACCACGGCCAAAACTGTTTATACCAAGGCTTTACCATAAAAAATATCTCAAAAAAGAATAAAAAGAAGGGGTTATAAAATAAAGGAAAGACAGCCCCTTAGAAAGAGGCTGTTATTGAAATGTTACTTATTATCCGAGTTGCTTAAGCTCCAAACGTACGATGCAACAAGCTGAACTTTGTCTTCGCCTAGAATATCTTTCCAAGCGGGCATTACGCCAGAACGTCCGTTCATTACTGTTTCAGTTACATCAGCACGAGAATCGCCGAACAACCAATCGCGGTCTGTTAGGTCAGGTGCACCTACTGCAGGGTTACCCTTACCATCAGTACCGTGACATGCAGCACACACGACGAAACGTGCTTTACCTGCTTCAGCTTCACGTACATTAACACTACGACCAGAAAGGCTAAGAGTATAGCTAACTACTTCTTTAACACCTTGCTCGCCTAGAGCGTCTTTCCACGCTGGCATTTGACCAACACGACCGTGCATGATCGTCGTAACGATAGCTTGTGGTTCACCACCATATAGCCATGCGTCATCAGTTAGGTTAGGAAAACCTTTCTGACCACGAGCATCAGAGCCGTGACACTGAGAACAGTTTTGCAAGAATAAACGTTGGCCTACTTTGATTGCGTCAGAGTCTGATGCAATGTCAGGGACAGAACGTAAACCATTTTCGTCGTGAGCTAGCTTTTTGAACGCTTCACCAAAGTAGGTGTTAGCATCATCAAGCTCTTTCGCGTACTCATCTAATTGTTTGTTTGCTTGAGCCGCAGCGATTGAAGAGCGAGACTCTTCGATACTGCGAACTTCTTGGTTTGAACTTGTCCAACCGAGTAGGCCTTTAAAGTTGCCAAGGCCAGGGTATAGAGCAAGGTAAACCGCTGCAAACACAATTGTACTGATGAAAAGGTATGTCCACCATTTTGGTAGTGGGTTATTAAGCTCGCGAATACCATCGTATTCGTGGCCCATATCATGACCTTCTTCTACGCCTGTTCTATCTTTAAAACACCAACGAAGTAAGACCGCACAACCAATTAGGGTACCAATCGTAATCGCACTAACCCAGATACTCCAGAATGTACTCATTACTTTGTCACTCCTTGATTTTTAGAACTTGTTGCCGGCTCGTCGTCTGCGAACACAAGGTTCGCGTCTTCGTCGAAACGTGATTTACGATTCTTGCCATATGCCCACCAAACGATGCCAATGAAACAAGCAAAAACAGTAACAGTCCAAACACTTTGAAATGTAATAATATCCATAATTATTCCTTATTTCATTGCGTGGCCAAGCGATTGAAGGTAAGCGATGATTGCATCCATCTCTGTTTTTCCTTCAACATCTTGTTTAGCGTTAGCAATTTGTTCGTCTGTGTAAGGAACACCAAATTGATTACGGAAGAGTTCAAGCTTCTGTTTAGTCAATTTGCCATCAAGTACGTTCTCAGCAAGCCATGGGAAACCAGGCATGTTTGATTCAGGAACAAGTTCTCGAGGGTCTAGAAGGTGAACGCGGTGCCACTCATCAGAGTAACGATCACCAACACGCGCCAGATCAGGACCCGTACGCTTAGAACCCCATAAGAATGGGTGTTCCCAAACGCTTTCGCCAGCTACAGAGTAGTGACCATAACGTTCAGTTTCAGAGCGGAAAGGGCGAATCATTTGACTGTGACATACGTTACAACCTTCGCGGATATAGATATCACGACCTTCCATTTCCAGAGCAGAGTAAACGCGTAGGTTTTCTACAGGTTCTGTTGTCTGCTTTTGGAAAATAAGAGGGGTGATTTCTACTAAAGCACCAAAGCTGATAGCAATAACGATCAAGATCGCTAGTAAGCCAACGTTTTTCTCGACCAACTCATGGCGATTATTTGAATTTGAGCTCATTCTAAATCTCCTTAAGCCGGTTGAGGGATAGCTTTAAGGCTATCTTTAGGTGCTGAAACAGTTTTGTACGTGTTGTATGCCAATAAGAACATACCAGATAGGAAGATGAAACCACCTAAGAAACGTACAAAGTAGAACGGGTAAGAGGCTTCTACAGACTCTACAAAGCTGTAAGTCAATGTACCGTCAGAGTTAACTGCACGCCACATCAGACCTTGCATCACACCAGAAATCCACATTGCAACAATGTAGAAAACCGTACCAATCGTTGCTAACCAGAAGTGAACATTAATTAGAGATACAGAGTACATACGCTCTTGACCAAATAGTTTAGGAACTAAGTGGTAAACCGAACCGATAGAAACCATAGCAACCCAACCTAACGCACCAGAGTGAACGTGACCGATAGTCCAGTCCGTGTAGTGAGATAGTGCGTTAACCGTTTTAATTGCCATCATTGGGCCTTCGAAAGTCGACATGCCGTAGAATGATAGAGAAACGATTAGGAAACGTAGGATCGGATCGTAACGTAGCTTATGCCACGCACCAGATAGAGTCATGATACCGTTGATCATGCCACCCCAAGATGGAGCAAACAGTACCAAAGACATAACCATACCTAGAGATTGAGTCCAGTCTGGAAGTGCAGTGTAGTGTAGGTGGTGAGGACCAGCCCAGATATACAATGACACAAGAGCCCAGAAGTGAACAATCGACAAACGGTAAGAGTAAACAGGGCGACCAGCTTGTTTAGGGACGAAGTAATACATCATACCTAGGAAACCAGCTGTCAATAGGAAGCCTACCGCATTGTGTCCGTACCACCATTGCACCATTGCATCGATCGCACCGGAGTAAATCGAGTACGATTTAAACGCAGATACAGGAACAGCCAGGCTGTTAACGATGTGCAACACGGCAACCGTGATGATGAAGGCTCCGAAGAACCAGTTAGCTACATAAATGTGCGATGTCTTACGCTTAATCATGGTTCCGAAGAACACGACCGCATAAGCTACCCACACAAGAGTAATAGCAATATCGATTGGCCATTCAAGTTCTGCGTATTCTTTACCAGAGGTTAAACCTAACGGTAAAGTAATTGCAGCGGACAGGATAATCGCTTGCCAACCCCAAAAGGTAAAGGCTACGAGAGGACCACCAAAGAGACGCGTCTGACAGGTACGTTGTACAACATAATATGATGTTGCAAACAGCGCACTTGTACCGAACGCAAAAATAACCGCATTAGTATGCAGGGGACGTAAACGACTGTACGTCAGCCACGGCGTATCAAAGTTTAGCTGTGGCCAAACTAATTGAGCGGCAATCAAAACACCAACGCCCATACCGACAATACCCCACAAAATTGTAACGAGGGTAAATTGACGGACGACCGTATAGTTGTAGTTTTGTTCAAGCTGCTTTTCTTGGCTCATTTGCATGCTTCCAATTTCTTATTTACTACACTTTACTTCCAACACGACTCACGTCGTAATGCCACCCAAATTAGAAAAGGAAATTCAGCCTATTCAGGGCTTTATTTCCACTTGCTGATTTTAAAAAAAAGTGGCATTTTCAACGCGACACTATACTTGAATTAACAAATCAATGACAGAGTAGTAACCTTACGCTTGGTCTGGAATTGGATTTTTATTTAAAAACTTTGAACTTTGTAACAAGGAGTAAAGATTATAATGGCGGCACAAAAGCTAACAAAGGGCAGGCTTGTTCAAATTATCGTCATGTTGGTTATTTTAATAGCTGCATTTACTTGGAGAACAGTAACATACGACAATAACGAGACGGTGAACTGTATAATTTCAAAACCTTGTAAATTTGGTATTGATAAACATAATGTTTTGATTTCGGGTGATAGCCTAGGGTATTCAATTGAAACATCTGAAACTGGCAAATTTATCATTAGTAATAATGGAAGCGAAATTTTAGAAGAAAAAAGCCCAACAAATTGGCTTTTACAAACTAGTGCTAAGACCTCCTCAATAACAGTTACATTTCCACAACAGGTAAGTACGTTTTCTGTAAACCTTTCAAAAGAGTAATAAGGCCAAAACTGAGTTACTCCTCGGTTCTTTTGATAGAAATATGTACCAAATCAGTGAAACACAATGCATTTAAGTGTTATAAAGAGTGCATTAATAAAGTTTCCAGAAATCTATGAAATTTCTATCAAAAGTCTCTTATGCCTTAAGTGAAAACATCGCGATAGATGAGTTGCTCAGCGGGGTCGAAAACGCCGAGAAAATTGCTTGTCTTATTTGCTACTGCACAGAAGAGTACTCGACGCTCGCTGTACAGCGCTATTTAGTAGATGCTCTTCCAAACAGTCCGATACACGGATGTACCACCTGCCACGGTATCATGACCGAAACTGGGTTCCATTCTGGACCTGTGATTGGTGTACTTATCATCTATGACTCAGGGATCAACGCTTATGGTACTGGTATTGAGCACTTTGGTGAAACCATAGAGCACAGTACCTTCAACGCCATCGATAAAGCACTACAGAACGCCAATCGAGAAGGTGAAATACCCGACCTCATCTTGCTTCACTCGACGCCTGGCAATGAAGAAAAAGTGATGACAGCGATCGATAAGAAATTCGGTACTGAGGTGCCTATTATTGGTGGAAGCGCTGCCGACAACCAGGTTTCTGGAAATTGGAGCATATTTACTGAAGAATCGATCTCTATCAATGGCGTGTCACTAACCGTCATTTTTGCCTCTCAGTCTATCTACTCATCCTTCAGTGCTGGTCATACTCCCACTGGTTATTCAGGTATAGTGACCAAAGTAAGAAACAGAATTTTGCTGGAAATAGACCACCGGCCGGCCACAACCGTTTACAACGAATGGACAAACTTCCATTTAGGCGGTAGCGATGATGGATATATTTTCGAAAAATCCTCTGTCTATCCACTGGGCAGAAAAGTCGGTTCTTCATACGATTATCCATATTTCAAATTATCACATTCAATTAGAGAAACAGAATGCAATGGAATCGAGCTGTTCACTGACATCAATAAGGGCGATACTATTTATTTGATGCAAGGTTCTAAGCAACAGTTAATCAGCCGAGCTGCAAACATAATCCATTCTTCTTACTATAATGATATGGATCTCGAGGAAAAATTAGGCGCTATCAACATATTTTGTGCAGGACCTATGCTACATCTGAAACAAGACATGGACGAGGTTTGCGATCAAATAAATCAAGCACTTAATGGGCTGCCATACATCTGCCCATTTACTTTTGGCGAGCAAGGAAGACTCTCTGGTGGCGAAAATGCACACGGAAATTTAATGGTGTCATCTGCAACTTTCTATAGGTTAAAAAAGTAATGAGTTCTGAAGGTCAAGAAGCACTGCAAGAAGCTCGTATTGAACTGCAAAAGCTAAAATCCCGTGAGCGTAAACTGGCTGAAGAGAATAGAGTGATCTTGTCTACTATCTCTGCGATCAGCAAGGCAAGTAACATATCAGAGATATTCTCAAGCTTGGAATATGTACTCAAAAAATACATTAAGTTTGATGACTTTATTGTGGTATCAAGGGTAGGGAAGGAAGGTGATTTCAAAACCCTGCTGACCAATAACAAAGTCTTCGAACAGATGTTGTGGACTGATTGTGGCAAGCTATCGCGTGTCATCAACGGAGAATGTGCCATCCTTTTTGAACCCAAATCATTGGGTGAATTCAACTCTTTGCATCCCATCGTTCTCGACCAAATTAATTCAGTTCTCATTACAGGTATTGATAGTGGGCTGACACAATCTGTTATTATTTTCGTCCATTCCAACACCAAGCACTTTAGTATTGAGACCAAAGCAACCCTAAACCGTTTTCGACCACTGATAGAGCGTGCTGTTTTCGATATTGAGAACAAAGAAAAGCTTGAAGCCACTGTTCGAGAACGTACTGCAGAGCTTGTTACAGCAAGAAAAGACGCGGAACGAGCGAACAAGGCAAAGTCTGAATTCTTAGCTATGATGAGCCATGAACTGAGAACGCCTTTAAACGCTATTATAGGATTGATTGACGCATTAAAATCCACACAGTTAAATGAAGAACAACAATCTATACTGCTTAATATGAGCACATCATCTGAGCTTCTATTAGCGATCATTAGTGACGTATTGGACTTTTCCAAAATAGAATCGGGATGTTTCTCACTTGCACCTCAATGGACCAATGTTAGAGACACTGTAACTTTTGTTTTATCTGAACAAATAAAAGCAGCAGACGAAAAAGGGCTTCAACTCACCGTGACCAGCGATATCCCTGAAGGTGAACTTCATTATATTGACCCGAGCCGCTTGGCACAGATTCTCTTTAACCTAATTGGCAATGCGATTAAGTTCACTAACCGCGGACATGTTCATGTTTCTATTGAATACCGACAGAGTTCATTCTACATAACAGTTGAAGACACCGGGATTGGTATCAGTTCACAGAAACTTTCTTCATTATTTAGTCCGTTCATTCAGGCCGATAGCACAATAACTCGTAGATTTGGCGGCACCGGTTTGGGTTTGGCCATCACGAAACGACTTGTTGAACTCATGCGTGGGCGTATATCTGTAGAAAGTGAACCGGACAAAGGCTCGAAATTTGAAGTACAGTTGCCGGTACTTACCAGAGTAATTAACGATCTCGTAAACGACGAACAGAATGAATGTGCAGAAGAACTAAGAAGCCGTTATTCAGTATTAGTTGTCGAAGACAACCCAACGAATCAGATGGTAATCAAACTGATCCTAACGCGACAAGGCCACGAAGTATTTATTGCAAGCAACGGTGAGGAAGCGATTGGCTTTGTTGAAAGAGGCAATGATTCGATAGACATTATTTTAATGGATGTTTCTATGCCAGTAATGGATGGCTTGACCACAACCAAATGTATGAGAGACGCAAACATTCAAACGCCAATCGTCGCGCTTACAGCACACACATCAATAGAAGATAAATATTCCTGCTTAGATGCTGGTATGAATGATTTCGTTACCAAACCAGTGAGAACCAAAGAAATCACCGAGGCAATTGATAGACTGATGCTTGAGATCTAATAAACGTATTCTTAATCGAAGATTAGGAAATATGTTTATTAGGTATTTTATGGTAAATAACCTTACTGTTAAATAGACTCCTAATTTAAAGCCTAATGGAATGATGGGGCGTTATAGAAAGAGACTAATACTATGCTTGTTAGACTCAATTTAACATAATATACATAATACGCACTGAGCTTGTAAGCGCAAAGTTAAAATGTCCCTTTAGCTCATCACCACTAGGCTTAATTGATATTGGTAAACGCTATGGACATAACAACATGCTGCTGACTATGAGTGATTCAGAGATCAATCGTTTTAAAGTAATTGAAGATGTGTGTCAGCGACGGATACGTCGGGCCGATGCTGCCGAGATCCTCAGCTTGAATCTCCTTCACATCCAACGCCTGATGAACCGACTTCGTAAATACGGTGCGAGCGGATTGGCTCATCGCGCTCGCGGTAAGCCTAGCAATCATCGTTATTCAAGTGGTTATCGAAACTCGGTGCTAAGCCTTGTCCGTGAAAACTACAGCGACTTCTCACCAACACTCGCTCAAGAAAAGTTATCTGAGCTGCACAACTTGCCCATATCAAACGAAACTTTACGTCAATGGATGATCGCCGACGGACTGTGGCTTCCACATTCACAACGCAAACCTCGGGTCTATCAGCCTCGTTACCGTCGTGATTGCTTGGGTGAACTTATCCAAATTGGCGGATCCCATCATGACTGGTTTGAAGGCCGCTGTGACAAATGCTGCCTATTGGTGTTCATTGATGATGCGACTGGCCGTCTGATGAACCTAAGATTCAGCAAGACAGAATCCGCGTTTGACTACATGATGACCACGCATGAATACCTTAATGAGCACGGTAAACCCATCGCATTTTACAGTGACAAGCACTCTATTTTTCGAGTGAACCAGGAGAAACACAAACAAGTTGGCCAAACTCAATACGGCCGTGTGTTGAAAAAACTGGCCATAGAACTCATCTGTGCCAAGAGCTCTCAAGCTAAAGGCCGCGTTGAGCGAGCCAACCTCACGCTGCAAGACCGACTGGTTAAAGAGATGCGCTTACAAAGTATCGACACCATCGAACAAGCCAACGCCTGGCTTCCCTACTTCATCGACGATTTTATCCATCGCTTTGCTAAGCCCGCTCAATACCTGAAAAACATGCATCGTCAGGTTCGAGAGTCAAAGTAAGAACTCGACGATATTTGCTAAATGACCATCCGACAATAAGTTACATCGTAACATAATTAAATTGTCTGATCTCACCCGTTAAAAAACTACGGTATTGATGTTTTTATTAATGATAAGCATTAAAAATCAGATAGTTAACGGGCATTATCATTGATTTAAAAAGCTTGTATTTGATAACATATTCCCCAGATAAATAACTCATTATATTAAAGGCTTAATATGAAAATCCGCATGGTCGCTCTATCCTTCTTCACCGCTTTTGGTATCAGCTCTCAGGCTCTTGCTAATGACAATGAAAAACCTTCTAAAGATCTTGGTAGCTTTTATACTGGAGTTGATATCGGTTTTTATAATGAAACTGAATTAGAATATCGCGGGAGTGCAATTGAAGATTCATCTGACCTATCCGACCTTAGTTATAATTTAGTTGGAGGTTATGAATTCAATACCCACGATGTTGTAAAACTAGGAGTAGAAGCTGAATACCGAAAAATAGGTAAAGTGAACTTTAGTGATGTAATGGATATTGAAGGACAAGCTTTCTTCTTAAACGTAAAACCAAAATTCATTGTTAAAGGTGATGTATTAGATTTATACGTATCCCTTCTAGCTGGTATAGGCTCTATGGACATGGAAGCGCGTGCCTTTGGAACCTCCGACTCTAAATCAGAAGTTGGTTACCAAGTTGGTGGTGAGTTTGGCGCCATAGTTACAGACAATATTGACATTCATGTTGGCTATCGCTTTGCACAGGTCGAAATTGAATCTATAGATGTCTCACCTCAAACTGCTTACCTTGGCGCAAGGTACCACTTTTAAACCACCTTCAATATGAAGAACTATACAAATTAAGCCGAACTCATTTAGTTCGGCTTTGAGTTAATCGTTAAATTGAGTTTATCCATGCTTTTTAACCCTACCTGTGCACTCTATTCCGTTACGTTGTATCTTTCTCCACAATACATCAACGCTAACGATAAACATTGCAAAACAAACTACTAACAACAGAAGCTATTTTGTGTTTAAACTTTGATCTATCAATCAGTTATAAGAACAAACAAGGCACTTAAGCAATCAAATGCAATGCATTCGCACTTACATTGTAATTTAAAATGTTAACATCAGGCAATTTTGTAAAATAGGTGTTTGATATGTTACCCAAGCTTTATAAGTTCAGATCCCTTAATGATAGAAATATACAATCGATATCTGAATGCTCGCTGTGGTTTGATTACGCGAAAACCTTTAATAACCCTTTTGAATCTAACCATGCGTTCAACGAAAACCTTCAAAACGATTTCAAAGTCATGTGCTTTTCTCAGTCCAGTGACCACCCTATATTGTGGTCACAATATGGCGATAATTTTAAAGGTATGTGTATCGAATATGATCTTAATTTTTATCGTGGCAGAGCTAAACTCAACTGCTTTGAAGTCCAGTATGAAGATGACCCAACCATTTTTAATTCGTCTCCTATCATCGACTTCAAGACTCATTTGAAAACAGCTAAACTGGGAGCCGAACTGTTTAAGATTAAGCATGCAAATTGGCGTTACGAACAAGAATATCGATGGGTACTGCCTAATGAAGAGATTGTCGGGCATAAATTGTATCTGAATAGAGAATGCTTGAGATCTGTGATTCTTTCGGAACACGCTCCTGTTGATAGGAAACTGAAAGTTCTGATGACATGCCAAAGCCTCGGCATTCCAGTCAAGCATGCTATTGCTCAGCAGAATTCATTTACCTTCCAAGCAATGAACTAAGCTCTACTATCACGGAATATGGCATTATAAAAAGTTACACCGCAACAATAATCGCCACATAAATTGTGGCTCTTTTGGTTTTCTACACCTACATATGAGTCGTTAACTTGCCTGGAACTTTGCTTTGTACCTGGCTAATCGTCGCCGCTGCCATTTGCACTGTAGAGAACCAATACGGGCGATGTTTAGCGTTGAACAAATCACTATTATCTAACGCCTCATATATAGAAAACTTCCTTCCTTGAGCCAGTGCTGCGCCATAAACCGTTCGTTCAAGAGCAGGAATATCATTAACTTCCTCAAGAAGCGCACGCTTTATAAATTGGTTACTTGGGCTCCAGTCAATGAAATCAACAAGATTTTTAAGTAATTTGAGTTCCAATTGCTCTACCATAGCCTCAAGAAACTGTGTGTTTGGTAGTACTTCAGTGCAAGCGTAATATTCATCATGCTTGTCACTTGCATCTCGGTAACCCAACATAGTTTTCACTAGTGCATCTTCAAACGTTGAAGAAAAGTGGTTACAAATTAAGAACAAAGGCAGCACTCTCAACACACCAAGAAGGATACCAACATTAGGCTCTTTTACTGAGGTTTCTTGAAGTCGAAGTCGCGTCACGTTTGACGTTACTACTAGATGTTGCCAGACCTTAGGGACGATATGTTTAATATTGCCATCATTCCACTTGATAAGCTGCTGGCTCATCAGTAAAGGAAACAATAAACGGCAATTTTCAATTCCTATCTGTCGTGCTGCAACTTTGGGGTCAAGAATGACCTTTGCTTTCTTACCGTACTTGTCTGTGAATTCACGGTTAGAAACAAACTCTATTAAGCTTGAGCTCAATGACCTACTTTTGGCCGATATCTCATGGAGCTTAGAAAAATTTAAGGATGGCGAATAAGCAGTACTAGCGAATTGATTGTAATCTGGTAGATCAGAAAACAAAGAACTTATTAAGGTGCTTTGAAGCTTTTCCAGCATCAGAGCTGAGGCGACATTGCTCACATCATCGATAACGTATCGCAATGTTTGTTGCTTCGCGACGACTTTCTCTCGATGTGCATTAACTCTGTCCTGCTCACAACGCAGCAAAACACGTTGATTGTGAGATATTCGGTCACACTCATCGAATATGACGCTATCACAGTATCGATTTTCTAAACTCAGTAATGTGTCTACTGTGGCTTGCTCAAGCTTATACTCTGGAGAGATTAACCATCGATTAAAGCGAGCCTCAATATTAATTGAGACCTTTCTAGAAATCTCAATGACTTCCGGAGTGTAATTTTTATTTGCTAACAACAACCGTGACTTTCCTTTGCCCTAAGTGTTTTTCGTCTGCATATTCTGCCTTTATAATAAAACTAATATTAATGGAAATCAGAGATTGGTTCACGAAATTGTTTCAATTAAATTAAGGTTATCTAGTTATAGTGCGTTATAGCTATCATTCTGTGATATGTAACCGGATAAACTTCTCAGGAAAGCTGTATTTGTACTTTTTCTTTTTTGGTAAATGCTTTTTGGCCTGTTTACAGATTTGAGGATCGCCCGATGTTCTTACTCTTTTGATTCTTGTATAGCCTTTGAAATGCTTCATCTCAATCATCAGGTCGCAATAGCCCACTACGTCAACATTGCTCTTGCTGACTCCTTTGATGACAGCCGCTTTAATCTTCTTTGCTACTGGATTAGTCAATGCATCATCGCTGAGTACGTGTAAGGATAAGAAATAAAAAAAGAATATTAGGTATTTCATACTGGTCTCAATTATTAAGTTGGAGAACAGTATGCAAGTAATTGAGATAAATTGAGGACTAACTAAGTATGGCTATTCACCAACCGAGGCTTAATTTTCGACAATTACGCTTTCTTTGAACCTCTAGACTTGAAGCCGTTGTGCGGAAACACGTTACGAATACGTTGTTGAACATTTTTAGGTACCTCTTTAGTGAACTTAAGATTATAGCCAGAGCGTTTTGCGTACACTTTTAGTTCACCTTTAAAGGCGTTGTTATTACCAATTTCTTGAAGGTTATGCTTAAAACTCGGAGGAAGATGACCTTTAACCTGTTCAATAACGCCGTCGTTGAATTTGATTTTCAATACGGGTCTATCTATTGCCACTAACCAAAAAACCAAGACTGCACCGATTAAGATTACATACATCATAATGTCACCACTTATTGATGATTACTTGTCGTCAGAAAGAAGTTTACTCAAGTCTTCTTTAAGGCTTGTTACTGTCTTACTAGCCTGCTCACTACGAGAGGCTTCGCTCACAAGGTATTCAATGGCATCCGATAACGTGCAGCCCAATTCGTTCGCGCGTTGAGATAACTTTTCCCAGACGCGGTAATCAAGGTCGATTGATTTCTTTTTTGTGTGAACTTGTTCAGCATTGAAATGGCGTTTTCGCTTCGCTCTGATCGCTTGTTTAAGCTTGTTATCGAGCTCAGGAGACATGTTGTTAGAGATCCATTCGAGAACGCCTGTAGGTTGGTGTTCAAGCTTCAATAAGGCTTGTACAGCAACGTCAGCTTCGCTTGAATCAATATGGCAAGTGATCGATTCGCCTTCTTTCCATTTCTTGACCAAATAGTTCCATTTCCAACCACATTCCAAGTTTTCAAGTTGCTGATATTTCATGTCTAATCTCGAGTGTAAAACCTAGTGACAGCGTAACCCAAAGCGGGCCAATTAACAATTATTGTCTTGAAAGAATAGACCAAGATCATACTTATATTAGCTTAGTGATTAGTAACTACAACATAGAGCTACAAGCGAGATCGGTTTTTCTATATACTCCGTACCTTATTACCATAATCAGAAACCTAAATGACTCAAGTAGATTGGCGACATGTAACGCCTCAGTATGACGAATATAGTGCTCAATTAGAGCAATTCCCTGACATCTCGCCTTTCCCATTTTCAGACATTCAACATCGATTTAACGATGCGCTAACCCGCTTTGTCCGCTTGTCCAACCTTTCGCGTGTTTTACTTGTAAACGCCCAGGACAACTCAATCTATCGTCAAATGATTGTTGAATCTTTAGTCACTGCATTAGATGATCACACTCTGCCGGTTATAAAAACCGAATCTTTAAATGCTGTTTCTTTGTTTGATCAAGTTCAATCAAAAGACGGTAAAGTCATCGTGACAAAACCCGGCTTACTCGCAAGAGCAAACAACGGCTATTTGATCGTTTCAGCTAACTTGATCTTAGCGAATCCTGGAAGCTGGTTGTTGCTAAAATCAGCCCTGCTTGGTGAAGCTGTAGAGCCGGTCAGTAGTAATCCTGAACACTTAAATCAATCACCTACTTTACCCCTTGC
>Ga0209121_10001425_pt1 | contig 25120 bp, 26 predicted proteins | sample Cruoilmetagenom3_FD_187292 | JGI IMG/M metagenome (GOLD analysis project Ga0209121, IMG submission 187292) | Oil polluted marine microbial communities from Coal Oil Point, Santa Barbara, California, USA - Sample 3 (SPAdes) (version 2) | ecosystem: Environmental > Aquatic > Marine > Oil seeps ... | reverse complement strand
CGGCCGGGTGCGCGATTTCACCAATTCCAGCGGCGAAGCCAACCAAAGCACCAACACTTCGACCAACACCCGCGGTGTCAACAACAACGCAGATTTCAACGCCGCCGCCGGTGCCCGTACATATGATGCGTCCTTTCTGGATGTGGATTTCATCCCCACATCCAACGTGATGACAATGCAGTTTGTGTTTTCATCCGAAGAATACCCGGAATTCCAGAACTCGGTTTACCAGGATTTTGTCGGGGTCTGGGTGAACGGTGTGCAGGTCGATATGGTTGTCGGCAATGGTGATGCCGATCCGGGTAATATGAACTCGACCACCAACGAAAACCTGTATGTCGACAACTCTTCAGATCAGTACAACACCGAAATGGACGGGTTTACAGTGACCATGACCCTGACCATTCCGGTGGTCGCGGGCGTCGTAAACTCGATCCGTATCGGCATCGCGGACGTGTCCGACAGCAGCTACGATTCCAGCCTTCTGATCGCGGGCAACTCTGTTCAGACGGCAATGGTGGCACTGGCCGACAGCACAACCGTCCATCCAAGCGGCACGGTCAATCTGGATGTTCTGTCCAATGACATCAACACCGGCGGCGGCACACTGACCATCACCCACATCAACGGCGTGCCGGTTGTTGTGGGCAGTTCGATAATGTTGAACACTGGTCAGGTTGTGACACTGAATGCGGACGGTACCCTTGGTATTGCCGGAGATGGTGATACCGAAGATTTCAACTTTACCTATGGGGTGTCAGACGGCACCAATGAGGACATCGGGTTTGTCAACGTCAGTTCGATCCCTTGTTTCGTCGCCGGAACCATGATCCAGACCGACAAGGGCGAAATGCCGGTGGACCAACTGCACCGCGGCGATCTGGTTGTTACCCGTGACGAAGGCCCGCGCCCGGTGCGTTGGGTCGGCATCCGTCAGGTGCAGGCCCAGGGCGATTTCGCCCCAATCCATATCCGCGCGGGCACGTTTGGAGCACATCGCGACCTGCTGGTGTCGCCGCAACACCGTGTGCTGGTGCGCGACAGCCTGGCCGAACTGCTGTTTGGCGAAGACGAGGTGCTGGTCGCCGCCAAGGATTTGCTGAACGACCGGTCTGTCACCCGGCGCAGTGGTGGTACCGTTACGTATGTGCACCTGATGTTCGACCAGCATCAGGTGATCTATTCCGAAGGCCTGGCCACCGAAAGTTTTCTGCCCGGGCTGCAAACCACCAACCTGTTCGAGCAATCCGTGGTCGACGAAATCTGCCGCATCTTCCCGGAATCGAACCCGGTGACCGGGCAGGGCTATAGCGGCGCGGCGCGTCGTACTCTGCGCCGGTTCGAAGCCCAGCTTTTGATGTCCGGCGCTCTGGCGGCCTAAGACATGACCTGGATCGCGATATCGGACCATGATGATTTCATGATTGCCCCCGGCGGGTTTGGACCCCCCGCAGGCGAGCCAGACCTGGACGGCATGCCGGGCGATGCCTTGATGGTCCGGGGGTCTCTGGTGATTGAAACCAGGGTGCCGACAACCCGGCGCCCGCGTCCATTAGTGTCTTACAAACGCGGCGGTGACTGGCCGCTACACCTGTCACTACAAGTGGTGCCAGGTGGCGGGTTGACCCTGATCCTGGATCAGGGAGGCGAGGTGCTGCACCGCACCATCAATCACTCTGAAACCGGCCGCGCCGACGTTTTGCGGATCACTTACAGCTGGGATGCCCACAATCGCGTTGGCCGGTTGGCGCTGGAGCGCACTGATCAGGACACCGTGATTCTGCTGCCCGTGGCCTCGCCCAAGCCCCTGCGATACAGCGATGCCCTGGCGCTGATCCGCCCGGGCGAGGGGCGGTATGTAGCGCCAGATGTCCTGTATCTGGCCCTGTCCACGGCGATCGAACCTGTGGGCCCGATGCCGTCACTGATGCCGGACACACCGGTTGCCACGCCGAAAGGGTATCGCCCGGTCTGCGAGATGCGCCGCGGCGACACCGTTCTGACACCCGAGGGTGAAACAGTCCCTGTGCTGCATGTCCTAAGCCGCCAGGTTCCGGCAAGTGGCAGCTTTCATCCGGTGCGGATGCGCGCGCCCTATTTCGGGCTGTTGCAGGACATAACTGTCGCGCCCTCTCAACGACTGGTGTTGTCAGGGTCCGAGGTCGAGTACCTGTTTGGCCGTGAATCCGTGCTGGTTCCGGCCTGCCATCTTGCAGGTGGCACCACCGCCAAAATTGCGGTTTCGGGACCTGTTGTGACCTATTGGCAGCTGGTGTTACCGGATCACCAGGCATTGCTGGTTGCGGGAACCTCTGCCGAAAGCCTGTATATCGCCCGATTGCGACGCAAAAAGGCAGAACTGAACGCCAGCCTTCTGGCAGGGTGCGATCGCAACTCTCTGCCCGAACATGGCAAGCTGATCCACCCTGTTCTCAGGCCCTTTGACGCCCAGATTCTGGCTGAACAACGGGCAGCCTGACCTGCGGTCTGGGCCCTTATATCGGCTTTGTTGCATAAACCGTCCCGAGGCTGCACATTCCCTTTCCCCAGGCGGAAGGTGGGGGCAGGACACCTGCTTACAACAAACCTGACAAAAATATAAACATCATGAACGTAAGGGAAATCCCGAATGATGCAGGGGTTTTTACAAGGCGTCTCTACGAGGTAGGTGAAGCTTGGGGCGCAGGTCGGCAATGCTAGATGTTCACTCAGCCCGCATAGCGGATATTTGGTGCGATCACAGGGCCTGACTCTTGGCAGATCTCGGGAGTTACCCGGCGGCTTCGTCCTTGCCGCAGAACAGCGAATACAGTAGCCCGATCACCTTTTCTGTATTTGGGTCGGACAGGGTGTAATAGATCGTCTTGCCATCGCGCCGGGTTGCTACCAGCCCTTCGTCGCGCAAACGCGCCAGCATCTGGCTGACGGCGGCCTGGCGGATGCTCAGCAGGTCTTCCAACTCGCCTACCGATTTTTCACCGGTGCCAAGGTGGCACAGGATCATCAATCGCCCCTCATGCGCCAGCGTCTTGAGGAACGAGGCCGCGTCCAGGGCGCTGGCGGCCATATCTTCGGGCATATCGGGCGGCGGGGTCTGTGCGGTCTGAACGGTCACTTGTTTACCTGGGTTCTGAATTTGGGTCTGGTCTATAATGCCCCAAGTTACAGCCCAGTGTCACCCCTTTGAATACGTTCCAAAATGTCACTCCTGTTTTGGCGGTGCGCCGCCCATGAACAGATTGGTTTCCGTATAACTGCACGGGGCCTCCTGCATCTGCAAATGCAGGCCGGGTCCGGTAAAGGGGTGGGCGCGGGCCAGGTCTTCGTCGACATTGATGCCAAGGCCGGGGGCGTCGGGCGGGATGATGAACCCGTCTTCGACGCGGATGCTGTCGCGGATCAGCGCCTTGTGGAATGGGGTTTCAATGGTTTCAGCCATCAGGATGTTGGGGATTGAGGCGGCAAGGTGAATATTGGCCGCCCACTCCACTGGCCCCGCATAAAGATGCGGTGCCATCTGCGCGTTATAGACTTCGGCAATGGCGGCGACCTTTTTCATTTCCCATATGCCACCCGCACGCCCCAGCGCCGGTTGCAGGATGGTGGCCGCCCCGGCGCGCAGGACGGGCGCGAATTCGGCCTTGGTGGTCAGGCGTTCGCCGGTGGCGATGGGGATGCGCACGGCGCGGGCAACCTTGGCCATTTCGTCGACATTGTCGGGCGGAATAGGTTCTTCGAACCACAGCGGGCTGAAACGTTCCAGCGCCTGACCCAGCCGGATCGCCCCGGCGGTGGTGAACTGGCCATGGGTGCCAAACAGCAGGTCCGCCTTGTCGCCCACCGCGTCGCGGATCGCGGTACAAAATGCCACCGACTGGGCAATGTCATCCATCGACGGCATATGGCCGCCGCGGATGGTATAGGGTCCGGCGGGGTCGAATTTTAGCGCGGTATAGCCTTGATTCACCAGTGTTGCGGCGCTTTCGGCGGCCATTTCGGGGGATATCCAGAACTCGGTCAAATCGTGATGCGGCAACGGGTAGATATAGGAATAGGCGCGGATACGGTCGTTCATCTTGCCGCCGATCAGGGCATAGACAGGGCGGCCACGATCCTTGCCCAGAATATCCCAGCAGGCGATTTCCAGGCCGGAAAACGCGCCCATCACCGTCAGGTCCGGGCGCTGGGTGAACCCGGCGCTATAGGCGCGGCGGTACATCAGCTCGATGTTTTCCGGGTTTTCCCCGTGCATGTGGCGTTCAAACACGTCCGTGATGACGCTGCGCATCGCATCCGGCCCCACGGTGGACGCATAACATTCGCCCCAGCCCACAATGCCGGTATCGGTGGTCAGCTTGACCAATATCCAATAGCGCCCGCCCCAGCCCGGCGCAGGCGATGCGGTGACGATGATATCAAGATCTGCCAGCTTCATGTGCGTGCCCCTGAATGCGCGTCCACCACCCGTTGCAGCAGCGGGGCGTAATGTTCAAACGGCGGGGTTGGCATGTTCTTGACCTTGCCTTCGTCGTCCCAGATGCGCACCTGAAGGATCGCGTCCAGATTGGGATGCCCGGCAAATTCAGCCACCTCTGCCGCATCCATCGGCCCGCCTTGCAGGGCCAGCGTATGCACCGACGCAGTGCTGAGCCGGGCGAAATACCCAGGATCAGTGGCGCAGAGATAGCGTTTGGCGGCCACATGCCAGCGGATGCAATCGGTGACGGATTTGGGAAAGAACGGGTCCAGCACGGCAGCGCCGGCTTCTTCGTGCAGGGTGTCGGTGCCTTTTTCCAGCGCGTCTTCGGGGAATTCATTGGTGTAATGGCCGATATCATGCAGCAGCGCCCCGGCGACCATCGTATCGGGTGCCCCGGCGACTTCGGCCAGTTGCGCGCCTTGCAGCATATGTTCGGACATGGTGACTTGCTCGCCCAGATAGCTGTCGCTGCCGCGGCGGTTAAAGATGTCGGCGATGAAGGCTACAATGGTGTCAGGCGTCAGGGGAGTGGTCATGATGCGGCCTCCAGCGCGCTAAGGGTCGACAGCAGCCCATCCTTGTCCGCGTAACAGCCCTGAAGCCAGCGATTACCCGCGCTGGAATAACCCTTGCGGGCATGTAGAACGCGGGTGTTGTCGACGATAAACGCCTCGCCCGGGGACAGTTTGAACACCACCTCCATCGCCGGGTCGTCGATGATGTCGCTAAGGCGGCGCAGGGCGGCGTACCAGCCGGGGATGTCGTCAAACGGCACGTCGGTAACGGGGGCCGCCGAGCGGGAATTGAAGCGCAGCGCCACCAATTCGCCATCGGGGGACAGTTCGATCACCGGGCGGCGCGATTGCAGCACTACGCCACCGCTGCCCGTATAGGCAAAGCGTGCCGGGGAACCCGCCAGCAAGGCAAAGCCGTTCGGGTCTTCGGCCAGCAGGCGGCGGGCGGCGGCAAAGCCATCAACCACCATGTTTTCACCCCCGTTAGCCGAGTTTTCCAGGCAAGAGAGGATTTGCAGTGTTGGCACCGGGTCGCGGTAAGGGTTGTCGGTATGAGCCTGCAGGCCAAGGCCGGTATAGGCAAGGTTGACGGGGTTCACCTCGGTCCGGACCTCAAAATGACGCCCATAGTTTGTCTCGCGCACATAGCCGAACAGATCGACGATCTTGAACAGCCCGCCGGGCTGCGCATCCATGCCGGTGACCTTGGCAAAGCCATAGCGGCGGATTGCGGCCAGCCAGTCGCGGCGGGTCCGGGCATCCGATTGCAGATGGCCAAGGTCGGCGGTGGGGATTTGCGCCGTCAGCATGCTGTCCCAGGTCTCGACCTTTGCGGGCAGCCCCCCGGGTGTATGGGCGCGGGGGGTGTCATAGCTGTTGGTTTCCAGCCAGATCAGCGGAAAGGCGACGGTTTTACCTTCGGGAGCAAAGGTGCAGACCACCTGATCGCCCGATATTGCCGCGCTGGACAGGCGGGTGTCGGGCGGGATGTCGGCCAGGGTGATCAGGCGTTGGCCATTGCCGGGGTCACGGGTGGCCGGATCCAGCGCGTTGTCGCGCAGCCAGATGGCGTGAAACCGCAGGTCGGGTTGGGTGGAGCGATGCAGGTGCATGACCGCCCCGTCACTGTGGATACTTACACTTGGGAAGGTCATGGGCTTGCCTCGGTTGATGTCTAGAACACGATCACGTTGCGTTTGGCGCTGCCGGTTTTAGTGTCGGCGATGGCCTCGTTGATCTGGTCCAGCTTCCAGCGACCGGAAATCAATTCGTCCAGCTTCAGGCGACCCTGTTCGTACAGGTCGATCATCCAGGGGATATCACGCTGGATCACCACATCGCCCATTTTCGAACCGACCATGCCCTGACCAAGGGCGGCCAGCATCACCGGTTCGTAACTGGACATCGCCCCGGAATGCGGCATGCCGATTATAATTGCCTTGCCCCCCCGGCCCAGATAGCGCGGCGCCTGATCATAGGCCGGGATTGCCCCGACGGTGACCAGAACCGCATCCGCGCCCCGCCCGCCAAGCGCCTTGTAAGAGGCGCGCCAGGGTGACTTTTGCGTGGCCAGCACGCCATGAGTCGCGCCAAATTCCTTGGCGATTTCCAGCTTCTCTTCGGTCATGTCCACGGCCACGATGCGCCGCGCCCCGGCGATGCGCGCGCCCTGAATGGCGTTCAGGCCAACGCCGCCCGCGCCAATCACCACCACGTCCTGACCGGCGCGCAGCCCGGCGGCATTCACGGCCGCCCCAACCCCGGTGATCACGCCGCAAGACAGCAGGCATGCCACCTGTTTGGACATGGTTTCGGGCAGTTTCACGATCTGGCGGTGGCTGACCACCACCTTTTCGGCAAAGGCCCCGCAGGCCATCGCCTGATCCAATACCCCGCCGTCGGCGGTGCGGATCGGCCCCTTGTTACCGTCATAGGGCGTTTCGCAGATGGTCGGCTTGCCACCGGCGCAGCTGGGGCAAGAGCCACAGGCGCGGATCAGGGTGACAACCACCGAATCGCCAATGCCAAAGCCATCGACGCCATCACCAGCGGCGGTGATGGTGCCTGCGGCCTCGTGGCCGTAAACGGCCGGCAGGTCGCCGCCCCATGCGCCTTCGGCATAAGAGATGTCGGAATGGCAGATGGCCACCGCGTCCAGCGTCACCTCGACCTCGCCCAGCCCAGGGGGGGCCAGTTGAATGTCCTCGATGACAAGGGGGTCGCCGAAACTGCGGCAGACGGCGGCTTTGATGGTTTGCATGCGGGTCCCTCCGGTTGGTTTGGGATCAGCGTGGACCGGGGCGGGGGCGGCTGCAAGCGGAAATCGGCATTGATATGTCGCGTTCAGCTTGTGGGGTGTTTTGTGCAGCGGACAAACACCAGCACGCCAACAGCGATCAGCGCCATCGACACCACAAACGGCGCGCCGGGCACGTAATATCGCGCGCCTTCGCGGGTAAAGGCGGCAAACACTGATGCCATCATCAGCGGCGAGACAATCATCGACAGCGCATGCACGCTGGTCAGAACGCCCTGCAATTCGCCCTGTGCGTCATCATCCACCATGCGCGACATGATGCCTTGCAGCGCGGGCGACACCACCGCGCCAAGGGTGGCCAATGGCGTCAGGATCAGCGCGAGTGTGCCACTGGTGACAACCGCCAGCGCCCCAAACGCAAAGAAGTCAAAGATCTGGCCATAGATTACGGTGTTCCGCTCGCCGAACCAGCGCAGGACAAGTCGGATCATCCCGCCCTGAACCACCGCCATCATGATGCCAAACAGGCCAAGTGACAGGCCAATGATCTGCGGCGTCCAGCCAAAGCGTTCCTGGGTGAAATAGGGCCAGATCGCCGGATAGACATAAAGCGCCACCGAATAGAGGAAATAGACCACAAGCAACGGGCGGATGCCGGGCAGGCGGGCCAACTGGCGGAACGCGCCAAACGGGTTGGCGCGTTTCCAGCTGAACGCCCGGCGGGTGCGGTCAGTGACGGATTCACCAAGCACCCAATAGCCAAACACAAAGTTGATCGCCGCCAGCGCGGCAGCGGCGTAAAATGGCGCACGGATGCCGAATTCACCCAGCATCCCGCCCACCAGCGGCCCCAGCACAAAGCCAACGCCAAACCCCGCGCCGATCAGGCCGAAGTTGGCCGCCTTGTCCGCAGGTTCAGAGATATCGGCCATATAGGCGTTGGCGGTGGCATGGGTGGCGGTAGTGATACCGCCGACCACCCGGCCAATCAGCAACAGCCAAAGCGATCCGGCCAGCGCCATCACCAGATAATCCAGCGCCATCACCGCCAGGGAAATCAACAGCACCGGGCGGCGACCCCAGTAATCTGACAGGTTGCCGATCACCGGGCTGAACAGGAATTGCATCACCGCAAACACTGTGGACAACACCCCGCCCCAGAGCGCGGCGTCGGCCAATGTGCCGCCCTGCACCTGTTGGATCAGGTCGGGCATGATCGGCATGATCAGCCCGATGCCCATCGCATCCAGTATCACGGTGATCAAAAGGAACAGGATGGGCAGGCGCACGGGGTTTCAGAACCGCAAGGCAATGGTGTTCAGCAGGGCCGCCAGCCCGGAAGGGTCGGCAAAGAACGGCGAATGGCCGGTTTGCATGACATGGACATCTTCGGGCGGCCAGTCGGCAGTCATCGATTCCTGATATTCGGGTGGAATGGTGTGGTCATCGGCGCAGCGGATATAGGCCTTGGGCACCGAGGCGAAATTATCGCCCAGAATGATCGGCGTGTCTTGCGGCGCGATGGCCTGCGGGCACAGGTGTTGTTGAGCATAAGCTGCCGTGCCGGGGGGGCAATCGTGGTAAAACAAATCCTCTACCCGATCCGGCGCGATGGTATAGGCGATCCCGGCGGGGTCGCGCAGTGCCGCCCCGCCCAATGTCTGGCGCGGGCCACGTTTGCGCATATCGACCATCGACAGGCCATTCAGCGGCACATAGGTGCACAGATAGATCAGGGCGCGCATCGCCTTGGGGTCCGTCTCGGCCGCGGCGCTGATCGGGTGGCCGGCCCAGGAATGGCCCAACAGCAGGGTGCCGGGTGTCAGGGCGTCAAGGATCGCGTCGCGGGTGCTGTCCAGCGTCACCTGATCCAGCGGCGTTGTGTCATCGCCATTGCCGGGCAGGTCGATGGCGCGGGCGCTATGGCCCAGGGCCTGCAAGGCCGGGATCAGGTCGCGCCAGCACCAGGCCCCGTGGCAGGACCCGTGGATAAGCAAAAAGTCAGACATGACCGATCTCTTTCAGAAAACTGCCAAGCGTGGCGGCATATTCGCCGGGTTGTTCGACACAAGGCAGGTGGCCCGCCTTGCGGATCAGATGAAACCTGGACCCCGGCACCAGATTGACAGTCTCGCGCACCAGATCCGGCGGGGTGGATCCATCTTCGCCACCGGCAATCCCCAGCACCGGCAGACGCAGGCCAGAGGTGGGCGTGTAGAAATCGGTGCCGGCAATCGCCGCCGAACAGCCCGCATAGCCTGCCAGCGGTGTCCTGGTCAGCATGTTGCGCCACAGCGCCAGATCGGGGCCCGCGCGGAAAGATTTGGAGAACCAGCGGTCCATCACCGTGTCGGCCAGACTTTCGATGCCGCCCGCATTCACGGCGGCAATGCGGTCATCCAAGATCGCTTGCGTGCTGATTTTGGCACCAGTGTTGGACAGCACCAGCGCGCGCACCAGGTCCAGCCGTTTCACCGCCAGCCCCTGCGCGATCATGCCACCGATCGACAGGCCGACAAACACGCAATCGCGTATCTCCAGATGATCCAGCAGCTTTTCGGCGTCCCGCACCAGAGCGCCCATCGAATAGGGGGCCGCCGGGGCCGAGGACAGCCCGTGGCCGCGCTTGTCATACCGGATAAACTTCAGCCCCTTGGGCAACAGGGGTAAAATCGCATCCCACAGTCGCAGATCGGTGCCCAGCGAATTGGCAAACACCACCGGCGCGCCATCGGGGTCACCGTCGATGCGGTAGTGCAGCTGGACGTCGCCCAGATCAGCCATATGCATAAAGAGTCCTCCCAAATCGTTCGCTTCAGGTCTGCCACCCGACAGTGCGGAGGTAAAGCCACAGATCAGCGACCGACAGAGATAGAAGTGGAAGGTCAGTCTGGCGGCAGGTGCATATGCGCCATGATCTGACCGTGGTCCGAGGCAAGCTTGTTATAAGGGGCTTCGGGGTGGCTGCCATCGGTCAGGTGGTCGTTGAACACGCTGTAATATTCCATCTCGCCGATGGATTTGTCGTATTCCGGGTCAAAATGGCGCGACATATAGATCTGGTCGATGCTTTCATAGACGCCGTTGAAGGCAGCTGTGTAGACCATGTCGCGCAGGGATTTGCGCACAAACATCTTTTCGCCAGAGCGCAGACGCACCCGGTCGACATTTTCGGTGATCTGCTGGTTCTCCTTGGCCGAATAGCGGTCATTGGGCGATTTGGCATCGTGGCGCAGCATCCAGGAATAGTTTTTGAACGGCACCTCGCCGCTGATGATTTCGGATGACACCGCGTGTTCACCATCGTTGAAATCGCCCAGAACCATCACCGGATGGCCTTTGTTCAGCTCGTCCAGAATGGCGCGGCGCAGGACGTATGATTCGGCCATGCGGCGCAGGGCGGCGCGTAGGGCACCCAGCGAACGGCCCGCTGGATTGTAGCTGGTCAGCACCGCCTCGGGCGCGAAATCGGCCCCTTCGGGGCGGATGAATTCGCCCAGTTTTGATTTCAGGTGGCAGTTAAAGACGCTGATCACCTGATCGCCCACCGGGATCCGGGCCATCATGATCGGGCGCGACAGGCGTTTCAGGGTGAAATGCCCGGCATCGTCATCGCCCCCCAGTGCGGCCATCGGGATATGCAGCGGCCGGGGCAGGTCCTGCAGGATGGTAGGCGGTTCGGCAAAGCCAAAGCGCGACAGGATCGCCAATCCGGGGCGACGTTTACCGGGCACGCCGTCCGATGCGTTTGGCGCAAAGACCAGTTCGGCGTCGTCATAGGGCGTGTAGGCCAGTTTGCGAAAGATCACCTTTTTGCGATAGTCCTTGGTCGGGTCGGGCAGGGCGGCATCGTTCAGCACCCGCCCGCGCCGGTCGGTTTCGGTGATTACGTCGCGCAGCGAGTCTTTGGTGAAAATCTCCTGAAAGCCAACAATATCGGCGTCCAGCGTCAGCAACTGATCGGCCATCCAGTCGCGTTTCCAGGCGTATTCCTCGGGGGTGTAGCTGAGGAATTGATAGAATTCCTGATCCGGGCCGATCAGGTTTTTGACGTTGAAAGAAGCGATGGTGAAACGGGTCATGTGTTTGATCCCTCAGAGGGTTTCCAGGGCTTTGGCGAAAATGTCCGCGTCTACATTGCCGCCAGTGGCCACCACGATCACTGTGTCGGCGTCGATCTGGTCACCATGATACAGCGCTGCGGCCAAAGACACGGCACCGCCGGGTTCCAGCACGATTTTCAGGCGCAGGAATGCTTGGGCCATGGCACGCAGGGCCTCATCTTCGGTTACAACAATGCCGGGGCCGCACAGGCGTTGCAGGATCGGAAAAGTCTTTTGCCCCGGTGAAGGCGTTAGAATGGCGTCACAGATCGAGCCTGCGGTTTTATCGTTGCGCTCAATCTGGCCAGAGATCAGCGAGCGGGTGGTGTCGTCAAACCCTTGCGGCTCGCACGGGCGGGGGCGCAGGCCGGGCGCGTGGCCCTCTAGCGCCAGGGCGATCCCGGCTGTCAGGCCGCCGCCACCGCAATTGACCAGCACATCGCCCTGTTCGATCCCCATGTCCCGCGCCTGTTCGGCGATTTCCAGCCCGGTGGTGCCTTGCCCGGCGATCACCAGCGGTTCGTCAAACGGTTTGACCAGTGTCAGGTTGCGTTCGCGCGCCAGCCGCTCGCCGATTTCGTCGCGGTCTTCGCTGGCGCGGTCATACAGCACCACTTCGGCCCCCAAGGCGCGAGTGTTGTTGATTTTCAGGCGCGGTGCGTCCGATGGCATGATGATCACCGATGGCGCGCCATGCAGCGTAGCGGCGTGGGCGATGCCTTGCGCGTGGTTGCCGCTGGAAAACGCGATCACCCCGCGTTTACGGGTGGCCTCGTCCATCGCGGACAAGGCCGACCACGCGCCGCGAAATTTGAAGCTGCCGGTATGTTGCAGGCATTCGGGTTTGACCACGATGCGCCGCCCGGCAAGGTCATCCAGAAACGGCGAGGTCAGCAGTGGCGTGCGGCGGGTATGGCCCGCCAGCCGTTTGGCGGCGGCCTCTATCAGGGCAAGGGATGTCATGCGGGAATTCTCCGGGGGTCAGGCGCTGGCAAGCTGCGGAATGGGGGTAAGATCAGACAGGATATGCGTCGGGGTCCAGGGCAGGCGATCTACCGGTTCGCCCGCGCGGTTCGCCCAGGCGGTGACAAAGCCGACGCCCGTGGCCGCCGCCGCGTCCCAGCCGTTTGACGACACAAACAGCACCTCGTCCGGGGCACAGCCAAAGCGCGCGCCAACCAGATCGTAAACCCGCCGGTCGGGTTTGAAGATGCCGACGCTTTCGACCGACAGCACGTCATCCAGCACATCGCCGATCCCCGCCGATTGCACCGCGCCATTCAGCATATCGGGCGAGCCGTTGGACAGGATCGCGGTGTTCAGCCCGGCCGTTTTCAGGGCGGACAGCATCGGCGCCACCTCGGGGTAGGCCTGTAATTCCCAGTAAAGATCCAGCAGGCGTTGGCGCAGGGCCGGATCGCCGTCCAGCCCGGTGGATTCCAGCGCCCAGTCCAACCCGTTCTGCGTCACTTCCCAGAAATCGGTATGGGCATCGGACAGCGCGCGCAGCCAGGTATATTGCAGCTGTTTCAGCCGCCATTGGTTGGCCACATCCATCCAGCGGGTTTCCAGCGCCGGGAATGCGGGTTCGCTGGCGGCCTGACGCGCGGCGGCGGCGACATCGAACAGGGTGCCATAGGCATCAAAGACGCAGGTGGTGATGGGCATCGGACTCTCCCTTGTTTGCGCCAGACTGGCACAGGCAGACAGGGGGGGGAAGGGCTGGGTTGTCAGGCCGGACGAAGTGGCGCGCCTCTTCGGGTTTACATGCGCGCGGCGTTGCTTAAATTGGGGGGCTGACGCGGGTGGTGTGGCCCCCGCACGTAATTTGGCACGTAATTTGAACGGGGACGGCATGACACAGGTAAAATCCGGCGACACGGTGCGCATTCACTATACAGGCACGCTGTTGGACGGCAGCACCTTTGACAGTTCCGACGGGCGCGACCCGCTGGAATTTGAGGTGGGATCAGGGCATGTGATTGCCGGTCTGGACGTGGCCCTGCCCGGGATGGCGGTAGGCGATAAAAAAACCGTGAACGTGCCCTGCGATCAGGCCTATGGCCCAATTGATCCGGATATGAGCCAGATAATTGCGCGTGGGTCGATCCCGCCCGAGATCGAGTTGCAAGTCGGGCTGCGGTTACAGATGCAGGCACCGGACGGGCAGGCCTTGCCGGTGGTGGTGTCCGCGCTGACCGAGGACGAGGTGACGTTGGACGCCAATCACCCGTTGGCGGGCCTTGATCTGATCTTTGCGATCGAGGTGGTATCGGTCGGCTGACTGCGGCGCGTCAGTTGCCTGCCCGGCGCACCGGGATGCGGTTTGCTGGCATCCGGCTGACCACGGGTTTCACCAGAGGTTGGTCAGGTGCAGCGTTTTGCGCAACAGGGGATGCGCTGAAGGGCGGGGGCGTGTCAAGCGGGCCGAGTTCCGTGGCGCGGTCCAGATCTTCGAGTGAACCGAGTGCTGGCACCTCAGACTGCCCAAACTGGGCAGAGACCTGACCCACTGCAGATTGCACCCCGGCGGTGACCCGCGGTTCTGACAGCAAAATCGCGGCCATTATCAGGCCACACAGGGTCATCATCACCATGATGACCAGGCGCAAGGCCGGGTTGCGGCGTGGCGGGGGAAGGTCGTCTAAGGTGATGTCGGTTTGTGCCATGGGGCTTGTTTAGGGGGACATTTTGGCAAAGTCTTGGCAGGGGCGTGAAAAAGTGGTGATCGTTAATGGCAACAGTTTACCGATAGCCATGGCCGTGTAGGCACTGCACGGATATAGGCGACAGCATGCTGAATGTTCTGATCATGGTTGTGGTTTTGACGGCAGGCGGGGTGCTGCTGTTGCCCCGGCTGGCGCGGGCGCCATTGTGGCGGGCGACTATTACGCCGCTGGCGTCGATCATCGGCAGCGGGTTTCTGGTGATCGGGCCGATCCTGCATGTCTCGTTTGGGTATCTGTCACCGCTGGTCATGGCGGCGCTATGTGTCGGCGCCTATCTGTTCGGCGCGGCAATTCGGTTCAATATTGCAGCGATAGAACGCGGCCCGTCGGGGCGGGGTCGGGTTGGGCGCGGGCCAGTAGAGCGGACACTGGAAACCGCCGCGTCCTGGGCGCTGGCCTTTGCCTATGTGATTTCAGTGGCCTATTACCTGAACCTTTTTGGGGCTTTCGGGCTAAGCTTGACCGATCTCAGCGATCCGTTTCATGCGCGCCTTCTGACCTCGGGCGTGTTTCTGGTGATCCTGGCGGTTGGCTGGAGCTATGGGTTCAAGGCGCTGGAACGGATAGAGCAGGTGACGGTGGGCATCAAGCTGGCGATCATCGCCGGGCTGCTGTTCGGGCTGGGCTGGTATTTTGTCGGTAAAATATCGGGCGGGGGCGTGGCGGTGGCGCGCCCGTCGTTAAGCGGTTGGGCAGCGACGACATTGGTGTTTGGTCTGTTGGTGACGGTGCAGGGCTTTGAGACCTCGCGCTATCTTGGGGACGAGTATGACGCCGGAACGCGGATCCGGTCGATGAAGATCGCGCAGGGGTTGGCGGCGCTTATCTATATGATATATATTACCTTTCTATCCCTGTCTTTTAACGGGGACGTCATCAAACTGGAAGAAACCGCGATTATCGGGCTGTTGGGGGTGGTGGCGCCGATCCTGTCGGTTCTGCTGGTCGCAGCAGCGCTGAGCGCGCAGTTCAGCGCAGCGGTGGCGGATGCGGGCGGTTCTGGCGGGTTGATTGCCGAGCTGACGGGGCATCGGGTGCAGCCACGCGGGGCCTATGCGGGTTTGGTGGCGGCGGGGCTGGCGCTGACCTGGGGGGCGGATCTGTTCGATATCATCGGTTATGCGTCACGCGCCTTTGCGATCTATTACGGGTTGCAGGCGGCGATTGCCACGGTCACGGCCTGGCGTTTGGGCCAGCACAGGCGGGCCGCAGGGTTTGCACTGCTGACCGTTTTGGGCGCGGTGATCGCGGTGTTTGGCACGGCGGTGGAATAGCGCTCTTTGCGCACCCTACGGCGGTACTTACATATTCTCGGGCTGTGGCATGCCCAGAATGTGATAGCCGCCATCGACGCGGATCACTTCGCCGGTGGTAAAGGCCCCGGCATCCGAGGCCAGGTACACCGCCGTTCCGCCGACTGCCTCAAGCGTCGCGTTTGATCGCATCGGGGTGTTCTGTTCCGTATGCTTATAGGTTTTGCGCGCCCCGCCAATCGCGGCACCGGCCAGGGTTTTCATCGGCCCCGGCGAAATCGCGTTTACACGAATACCGTCCGGCCCCAGATCATTGGCCAGATAGCGCGTGGTCGATTCCAGCGCCGCCTTGGCCACGCCCATCACGTTATAATTGGGCACAACCCGGTTTGACCCCTGATAGGTCAACGTCATCAGCGTGCCACCATTGTCGCACATCAGCGGATGCGCGCGGCGGGCAACCTCGATAAACGAATAGGCCGAGATATCCATGGTGTTCTTGAAGTTCTCGCGGCTGGTGTTCAAAAACCGCCCCGTCAGTTCCGACTTGTCGGAAAACGCAATCGCGTGCACCACAAAGTCGATGGTCGGCCAGCGCGCCACCAGTTGGTCGAACGCGCCATCCAGCGAGGCATCGTCCGTCACGTCGACATCCACCATGAAATCCGACCCGACCGAAGCGGCCAGCGGTTCCAGGCGTTTACCAAATGCGTCGCCCTGATAGGTAAAGGCCAGTTCGGCCCCGGCCTGATGCATCGCCTTGGCGATACCCCATGCAATCGACCGTTCATTGGCCACACCCATGATCAGTCCGCGTTTTCCGGTTAGTGAATTTGACATGATCCGGCCCTATCCCTGAAATTTTGACAGGATCATTGATCCGTTGGTGCCGCCAAAGCCAAAGCTGTTGGTCATCACAGAATCCAACCCGGCACCGGTCACGGTTTCCAGCGCAATCTCTGCCGGGTCCAGTGCGGGGTCCAGTGTTTCGACATTGATCGACCGGGCGATGAAATCATTGTCAAGCATCAACAAACTGAAAACCGCCTCTAGCGCACCTGCCGCGCCCTGGGCATGACCGGTCATCGACTTGGTCGAACTGATCGGCGGTGTTGACCCTTGCCCGAATACCCGGCGCACGGCCTCAACTTCGCCCACATCGCCGACCGGGGTCGAGGTGCCATGCGCGTTGATATAGCCAACCTTGCGCCCCTCTGGCAGCGTCGACAAGGCCAGACGTATCGCGCGTTCGCCGCCTTCGCCTGACGGTGCCACCATGTCATGCCCGTCCGAGGTGGCGGCATAGCCGGTGACTTCGGCGTATATCTTGGCACCACGCGCCTTGGCGTGTTCCAGTTCCTCAAGCACCAGAATGCCACCGCCACCGGAAATCACAAAGCCATCGCGGTTGGCGTCAAAGGCACGGCTCGCGGTTTGCGGCGTCTCGTTATACTTGCTGCTCATCGCGCCCATGGCGTCGAACAGGCAGCTGAGGGTCCAGTCCAGTTCCTCGCCGCCACCGGCGAACATCACGTCCTGTTTGCCCATCATGATCTGTTCGGCGGCATTGCCGATGCAATGCAGGCTGGTCGAACAGGCCGAGGTGATCGAATAGTTGATGCCTTTGATCTTGAAGGCGGTCGACAGGTTGGCGCTGACCGTTGATGACATGCATTTGGGCACCGCAAAGGGGCCAATCCGCTTGGGCGCGCCTTTCTCCAGCACTGTCTGATGTGCCACCAGCAGGGCCGATGTGGACGGCCCACCCGACCCGGCAACAAGGCCGGTGCGTGGGTTGATGATGTCAGATTCTTCCAGCCCGGAATCGGCGATCGCCTCTTGCATGGCGATATGGGCATAGGCCGCCCCCGGTCCCATGAACCGCAGCGCGCGTTTATCCACATGCTGGCTGGTGTCGATATTCAGGCTGCCGGATACCTGGCTGCGAAAGCCATGGTCAATCATGTCCTGATTGGCCACGATCCCCGAGGTTCCGGCCCTGAGCGAGGTCAGAACCTCAGCTGCATTATTTCCGATGGATGAGACAATGCCCAGCCCAGTGACAACGACGCGACGCATCGGCGGTCTCCTACAAATGGCGGCCCCTTTATGGGGCGATCAGGTTTCGGCGGCGGCCAGCCCGACCTTCATGCCGGTAACGGAATATATCTCTTCACCATCGGCGAAAACCTTGCCATCGGCAACGCCGAGTTTCAGCTTGCGGTCGATGACACGGGTGAAATCAACGTGATAGGTCAGCATTTTGCGGTCAGGTTTGACCATGCCCTTTAGTTTGACCTCGCCCACACCCATGGCCATGCCCTGGCCCAGCATGCCGCGCCATCCCAGGTTAAAGCCGGTCAGCTGCCACAGCCCGTCCAGCCCCAGACAGCCGGGCATAATGGGGTTGCCGGGAAAGTGGCATTTGAAGAACCACAGGTCAGGATGGATGTCGAACTCGGCAACCACATGGCCTTTGCCATTGGTACCGCCATCGGCGCTGATTTCGGTAACACGGTCCATCATCAGCATTGGCGGTTCGGGCAGTTGCGCGTTCCCGGGGCCAAAAAGCTCGCCGCGGGCGCATTTCAGCAATCCCTCTTTGTCAAAGCTGCTGGGGTATTGGGCCATACTTCTGTCTCTCTATCGTGCGTGCCGTCGTTTTTGTGTATGTGGTTTCGTCTAGCACCCGGTTCAAGGGTCCTGCAAGGGCGGGCTTGGCCAGAGGGTGTGAAGTGGGCCAGGTTCGGGGTAATGAGATTGCGACTGAATTTCATTTGAAATTGGCAGGCTTAACGCCTTATATACGGGTCCAGCACACTATGTGAGAACCAATGATGATGCCAGAGCCCACAGAAATCGCCAGTGCCTGGCTGGGTACTGCAGATTTACGCCCCACACGGCAGCGCATGGCGCTGGCGGAATTGCTGGTCGGCGACGGAAATCATCGCCACGTCACCGCCGAGAGCTTGTTTGACTCCGCCAAAACCACCGGTGCCGCAGTGTCGCTGGCTACCGTCTACAACACCCTGCGCGCCTTTTGCGAAGCCGGGTTGTTACAAGAGGTCAGCGTGGACGGATCAAAAAGCTATTTCGATACCAACACTCATGACCACCCGCATTTCTACTGGGAAGACGACGCCCGCCTGTCGGACGCGCCCGTTGATCAGATGGTGATTTCCGAGTTGCCGGATGCGCCCGAGGGGTTCGAGATAGCCTCGGTCGATGTCGTGGTGCGTCTGCGCCGGATCTGATCTCTTTTGTTGCCTCTTGCTCAGCCTGAACCGGATTGGGCAGGGTGTGCGTAGCATTTGCCGAGGTATGTCATGACCCACCCCTTGATTGCGGACAGCCAGATCGAAACCTTTCAGCGCGACGGCGTGATTCTGGTGCCGGGTCTCTTTGCCGATCAGGTGGATCTGTTGCGCAAGGGAATTGCGCGCAACATGGCTGATCCCGGTCCGTTTGCCTCGGAAAACGCAAAGCCGGGCGAAACCGGGCGGTTCTTTGACGATTATTGCAACTGGGACCGGATACCAGAGTTCCGCGAGGCGATCCATGCGTCGCCCGTGGCCCAAGTGGCGGCTGATCTGATGCAGTCACAGTCCGTGCAGATATTCCACGATCATGTGCTGGTAAAAGAACCGGGCACGTCGCTGGCCACGCCCTGGCATCAGGACGGGCCGTATTATTTTGTCGAGGGTCGCCAGACCGTCAGTTTCTGGTCTCCGCTGGATCCGGTCAGCGAGGCGACGCTGCGTTGCGTTCCCGGATCGCATCGCTGGGAAAAGGAAGTGCTGCCAACCCGCTGGGTCAGCGAGCAGGGGTTTTTCCCTGACGAAGGCCAGTACATGCCGGTGCCGGACCCGGACGCGGAAGGTATGCGAGTGATCGAATACGCGATGCAGCCGGGCGATGCGGTTGCCTTTCACTTTCGCATTCTGCACGGCGCGCGCGGCAATGACAGCCCGGTGCGGCGGCGGGCATTTTCGCTGCGGTTAGTGGGCGATGATGCGCGCTATGTGCAGCGGCCCGGCCCGACATCGCCGCCCTTTCCAGGGCATGGAATGGTGCCGGGGCAGCGCCTGCGCGAGGATTGGTTTTCGGTGATTGCCCCGCGCTAAAGCGCCGGGGTTACTGGGGGCTACTGTGGCTGGCGGGGTTGTATTTCAGGCGGCAGATATTCGGGTGAGGTGAAATTCAACCAAAATTCTTTGAAGAATTTTGACAAGAAAATTTGAATTTTCTTGGCTGCATCGACCGGTGTCAGAACCATTGCCCCGGTTCCATCAGTCCCAGATCCAGCAATTGCCGCGAATGCCACTCAAACGGTGTGGAATTGTGCCAGCGGAAATTGTCGATATCAAAGGTCGATCCGGGGTTGCGCTTCAGCGCCTTGGCGGTGCGAAATGAACAGATCGCGGCCGTCAGGTTGTGGTGCCACGGGCAGGCATAGGTGTTATATTCCTGATCCCCGAACGTGTGTTCCGGAGTCAGTTTCAGCCCCGGAGCCGCGCGGAACAGCGAAATGCGGTCGATGTTGCGGCTGGGTTTGGGAATATGTTCCTCGTACCGCCAGCGCAGCCCACCAAAGAAATCCAGTTGCCGCTCGCGCGGGTGGCCGGTGATTGGATCCTTGCGGGCCAGCGCGTAATAGCCGGATTTGTCCAGATAGGCGCGGTCCAGCGATACTGCATCGGGAAAGGCTATCAGATCGTCGGCGTAAAGGTCGATGACATAGCTTAGCATCGCATCACGCCGTTCTTCGGTGTGAAAGGTCAGCATTTCGCCGACAGAACGGGTTTCGCAGAACGGATAGAACAGATATTCGGCGTTATAGCAGTAATACAACCAGGTGCCGGGGGCAGCGTCGATTACCCGGTTCACCGCGTCGGCCACAGCGGCGCGCGGCCCGCAGTCATAGGGAATCCGGTGGATTTCCGCAGCCACATCCGCCGGTATATCAAACGCATCGGGCATCAACGCCAGAACCGCCTGAAACCCGCATTGCAGGTGGTGGCGCAGGGTGGTGGCGATTTCGATGTTGTCCTCGACAAAAATCAGCGCGACAGGCCCTTTGGCCAGCACCTGCCTGCCGGTTTTCAGAAAATTGTCGAGCGAGGAATAATTCATTGCTGGTTTCCGGTTGTGGCCCTGCTGGCGTTTTGCCCTAGATTCGGTTAAATGCGCGTGCATTGCAAGCCGCTCCGGAACGGTCTAAGTCAGGCCGCTGATCCCGCATTCCGTAATAAAAGGCACATCCCATGACGGCGCCCAAAAAGCTATTCATCAAGACCTATGGCTGCCAGATGAATGTCTATGACAGCGAACGTATGGCCGAGGCGCTGGGCGGGCAGGGCTATGTGGAAACTGACCGTGCCGATGATGCGGACATGATCCTGTTGAACACCTGCCACATCCGCGAGAAAGCCGCCGAAAAGGTCTATTCCGAGCTGGGGCGGTTCAAGGGGTTGAAAGCGGCCAAGCCGGATCTGAAGATCGGCGTGGCGGGCTGTGTGGCCCAGGCCGAAGGTGCCGAGATCATGCGCCGCCAGCCAATGGTCGATCTGGTGGTCGGCCCGCAAAGCTATCACCGTCTGCCCGCGCTAGAAGCCAAGGCGCGCGCCGGAGAAAAGGCGTTGGACACCGAGTTTCCCGAAGAGGACAAGTTTGAGGTTCTGAAATCCCGCCCCAAGGCGCCGCGCGGCCCCACCGCGTTTTTGACGGTGCAGGAGGGCTGTGACAAATTCTGCGCGTTTTGCGTGGTGCCCTATACCCGCGGCGCCGAGGTCAGTCGCCCCGTGGATCGCATCCTAAGTGAGGCCCGCGATCTGGTAGACCGTGGTGTGCGCGAGATCACCCTGCTGGGACAGAATGTGAACGCCTATCACGGGGCCGGTCCCCAAGGGGGCGATTCCAAGAGAGATTGGGGCCTGGCAGAGCTGATCTGGGGGCTGGACAAGGTAGAGGGGCTGGAACGCATCCGCTATACCACGTCGCATCCCAATGACATGGGGGACGATCTGATCGCCGCGCATGGCGAATGTGCCAAGCTGATGCCGTATCTACATCTTCCAGTGCAATCGGGCAGTGACCGGATTCTGAAACGGATGAATCGCAGCCATACCGCCGACAGCTATCTGCGGGTTATTGAACGCATTCGCGCGGCCCGTCCGGACATCCTGATTTCTGGCGATTTTATCACCGGGTTCCCCGAGGAAACCGAGGCAGATTTCCAGGCGACGATGGATCTGATCGAAGAGGTCAAATACGGAACCGCCTATTCGTTCAAATATTCCACCCGCCCCGGCACCCCGGCGGCAGAGCGCCCGCAGGTGCCCGAGGACGTCGCGGCGGACCGGTTACAGCGCTTGCAGGCGTTGATCACCCGCCAGCAGCATGCCGTGCAAAACGCGATGGTCGGACGCGAAGTTGGGGTACTGTTCGAAAAATCGGGCCGCCTTCCCGGTCAGATGGTGGGCAAGTCCGATCATTTGCATGCGGTGCATGTTCAAGACCCCAATGCCGGGATTGGCGAGGTCGCCCGGGTTAAAATCATCGCTTCGGGGACAAATTCCTTGGCAGGTGAGGCAATTGGCTGATGCGCGACGCCTCGATCAGTCCGGAGAATCAGGATCGGATCGAAGTGGGGCATTTGCCCAAAATCACGGACAATCAGCTAAAATTTTAGCAAGTGTTGATGATCAAGCCACAATATATAGTGGTTTTTGCTTCACAAGTATTCGGGTTTTTCTTAATCTAGCTGTATTGTTGTACGAGGTGCCGCCTGTCTGGGGTCAGGTGCTGTTTCGGGGGAACAAGGTAAGGGATATCTGCAGTGTTTGATTTCAAGTTCAAAAGCGCCCTGTCGGCGCTTGCTGCCGCGATTGCGCTATTGGGGGCAGTGATTGCCCCGGGTCAGGCGTTCAGTCAGTCAGCGACGGCGGGTCAGACCCGCACGATTGTCGGCGAGCGCTATGTGCCGACGATCTGGGTTGATCCGGACGGCTGCGAACATTGGGTGATGGATGACGGGGCCGAAGGGTATATGACCCCCCATGTCACCCGCCAGGGTATCCCGGTCTGCCGCCGCGGCGTGTTGTGTGGGGTTATGCCTACCGATCAGTTCTTTGCGACTGACAGTTACCGGATCGGCAGCACAGGCCAACAGCGCCTACGCGAATTCTTTTCCAGCACTGGTGCCCGGGGCTATATCATCACCGGGCATACTGACTTCCGCGCATCAGACGCCTATAATTTGCGCCTGTCGGAAAACCGCGCCAATTCGGTGGCCAAGGTCGCCCGTGGTGCGGGGGCTAATGTGGTCGAAATTCGCGGTTATGGCGAACGCCAGCCAAGGGCAAGCAATTCCACCGCAGAAGGCATGGCGCAGAATCGCCGCGTCGAAATCATCTGCGTGCGCTGAGGGGACGGAACATGAAAATCGTTAAGGGTATCGCGCTTTTGGCCGTCATCGGCGGCTTGGCTGCCTGCGAAAAGACCGACAAAACTGTTGACCGGGGGTTTGACGCCAAAGATCTCAGCACACTTAAGGCTGGCATCTGGGTTGACCCAACGGGCTGTGACCACTGGATCATCGACGACGGGTTCGAAGGTTACCTGTCGCAGCGCCTCGACAAGAATGGCAAGCCGGTCTGTTCGGGGGCTGCCCCTCCGGGCGTGGCGACCGGGCCGTTCAAAAAAGGCTCTGAGATCGCGGATTCGATCTGATATCATCGCTCTTTTGTCCCCATCTGGCCGATATATTGGCCCAGGGCAACAAACTTGCATAGCAAACGGCCACCCAAATCGCAGGGTGGCCGTTTTTTCATGTCATTTTCGTAAAAATCACCAGCGTTGGGCTGCCCGACCTTGCACTGTGTGACAGTTCTTGGCACGCTGAACCCGAGGCTTCAAATGCAGGAGAGCGGATTGGCTATCAGCGCCCCGACCCCACCGCAAGCAGATCAGCCACCCCATGAGGTGCTGACCGAATTTTCGGACAATCGATTGTTGATCGACCTGTGCGGCGAATTTGACTGTAACCTGGCAGATATTGAACAGAAAACCGGGGTGCAGATTGTGCGCCGTGGCAATCAACTGTCCATCATGGGCGAGGTGGCGGCGCAGGAACAGGCCGCTCTGGTATTACAGGCGCTGTATGCAAGGCTCGAGGCCGGGCGCCCGGTAGAATCCGGCGATATCGACCGCGAATTGCGCATGGGGATGGGCGGCGCACCGGATGACGTGCAATCCCCCGATGACGACCAGCTGGAAATGTTCCGGGGCGGCAAGGTTGAAATCAAAACCCGCAAGAAACTGGTCGAACCCCGGACCGAGGCGCAAAGGGCCTATGTCACATCATTGTTCGATAACGAACTCGCCTTTGGCATTGGTCCGGCGGGTACCGGCAAAACCTATCTGGCGGTGGCGGTGGGGGTATCGATGTTCATCAATGGCCAGGTCGACCGGATCATCCTGTCGCGCCCGGCGGTCGAAGCGGGCGAGCGGTTGGGCTTTTTGCCCGGTGACATGAAAGACAAAGTCGACCCCTACATGCAGCCGCTGTATGATGCGCTGGACGATTTCATACCCAGTAAGCAACTGGCAAAGCTGTTCGAGGAAAAACGCATCGAAATCGCCCCGCTGGCCTTTATGCGCGGTCGCACCCTTAGCAACGCCTTTGTGGTCCTGGACGAGGCGCAGAACGCCACCACCATGCAGATGAAAATGTTTCTGACCCGCCTTGGCGAAGGCAGCCGCATGGTGATCACTGGCGACCGAACCCAGACCGACCTGCCGCGCGGCATGCCGTCCGGTCTGGCAGATGCTGAGCGCCTGCTATCTGCCATCCCAAAAATCAGCTTCAACTACTTTACCTCCAAAGATGTGGTGCGCCACCCGCTTGTTGCCGCGATCATCGAAGCATACGATGCCGACACCCCAACGTGAATTCGGCGTCCGGAAACAAAAGAAGGGCACCCGGCGGGGCGCCCTTTTTTTTGGTGATCAGAAAAAGGTTGGCTTAGCTTTTGCGACGTCGCCGTGCCAGTCCAAGCGCGCCAAAGCCTGCAAGCAACAGCGGCAAGGATGCTGGCAGCGGAATAACACCGGGCAACTGATCTTCGGTGATCCCGGCATAACGCACGTTGCTTTGTGAGTAGTTGTAGAAGCCAAACGACCCGTCGTTAAATGCGTTTCCACCGTTTTCAGCGCTAGTGTACGAAATTTCGGTCACACCACCCACCTTCACCTCGATCAGGGTCGATGTGAAGATCAGTTCGAATCCGTAAGTTGTGTGGTCAGCCCAACCCGTGCTTCCAAGATTTGCGGCACGCTCAACCTCGGTTACTGTATTCTGATGCTGCCAGAAATCGTTCTCTGCCGCCGTACCGACATCTCCGGTCACATGGCTCAGCGCCAGACCGTCGACCCCAGGATACTGATCGTTCTGTTTCCAGTCGATCAGCCAGAAATCTGCGGATGAACTTCCAAGTTCACCTGAATTGTAACCAAGCACAAACCCGACAAAATCATCGTCGCTGCTTGTTTCGACGGCGATCGACCCAGCCAATGATGTTCCCTGTGCATTCGAACCCGGCTTAAAAAACACAGTTGGCTGACCGTTTCTCGTTTGCTTAACGGAGTCGTTGCCAGACTGGACAGTCCAAGTGCCTGCTCCGTTATTGCCGTGAAAGCCGTTTTCGATCCAGCCGCTTAGATCAACTGATGCAGCCTGTGCCGCCGCAGGCAGTAAAATCGCAGTCGCGCAAGATAATATTA
>Ga0209121_10001424_pt1 | contig 25120 bp, 27 predicted proteins | sample Cruoilmetagenom3_FD_187292 | JGI IMG/M metagenome (GOLD analysis project Ga0209121, IMG submission 187292) | Oil polluted marine microbial communities from Coal Oil Point, Santa Barbara, California, USA - Sample 3 (SPAdes) (version 2) | ecosystem: Environmental > Aquatic > Marine > Oil seeps ... | reverse complement strand
GGGTGTTTTTCTATGATTCCCTTTCACTTGCCATACTATAAGTCACATGTATCGCATTGTAAATACTAAACTTAAATTCTACACAGCAAGCCCTACATATATCGGGCTCATGAAGCTTGTTGGTGAAATGATACCCGGTGGGATACCAGAGGCGGACTTCGAAGAATTGCAGGAAATGTTGACCAGAGGTATCGATGCAATGGGTGATTCGATGGCCATAACTTTTGATGTCGGCACTGATGACTCGCCCCCGTTTATGGGCAAGTATGTCATTGAGGTCAAGGACCAGGCGGTGTTCGAGGAAGTGCTCCAAAAGGAATTGAAATTGATGAACGAAGGAGAGATGCTTGCCGATCTGTACAAAGGCTTCGGTATGGAAATGGATGTCGAGATCGACGACGATGCCGGCACCTACAAAGGTGTAAAAATCAGTGCCGCTAAAGTGGCATTCAAGACGAGCGGCGACGACACGATGCAGGCCCAGATGTTCGAGATGATATTCGGCGACGGTATAGATTACTGTTGGGCTTTTGAGAAAGGCCACTGCATTTATACTCTTGGCAGCGATGCCGACGAGACAATCCGTGAGTTGATCGACCAGGTCAGGGCCGGCGGCCCCAAACAAGTCGGGTCACAGATGAAGGCTGCGCTAGAGGTGCTCGGTAACGGTGACAAGGCCGATGTTGTCGGCACTTTCAATTTTGTCCGTTATATGGAGATGGTCGCCGGTTTTATAGCCGCCATCGAGGAGGTAGACATGCCGGAGCTTGACATACCGACCGAAAGCAACATCGCTTTTGCCGGACGAACTACCGAAGCGGGCAACTTGGCGTTTCAGATCGTGATGCCGAAAGAACACATGCTTGAAACCAAATCCGTATTCGAGAACATCATCCCGAAGATCAAAGAACAGGAACGACTGAAGAGACAGAAGCAAAAGGAAAAAGCGCAAGCCAACAACATATAGTCGTGCCATTGACACGGTCGGGGCAATCCTGTGTGGTTGCCCCGACCTGTCATTGTCAACACCACAGGTCAGCTACGTGGGTCCGCCCCTACTGCGGCAGAGCGGCTCGCCATCCTCTTTTGACATGCCAGCCAGCCGCCGAATGTCGCTTTCGTATTCCGGCTGAGCGGTGGCATTTATCTCTTCAAATTCCTCAAAACTTACTCCGAGCCATTTTGATCATGCTCATGATAAATTCCTCCGAACGGATTTCAAATCCCACCTGCTTCAAAAAAAAGAGATTCCTTGATTGATCAAAATGGATTTTATATAACAATTCAGTAAATACAAAAACAATTCTTTAACTTTATAGGAGACTCGAACATGACAAGGGGAAAATGTCTTTTAGGGATGGTAGTCGTCGTATTGGCGGCTATTACAATTATGGCCGAGGACAAACCGAAGGAAAAGGGTTTCGTTCGGCTCTTTCCGAAAAACGGTGTGCCGGAAGGCTGGCTGGTGCGGACCTGGAGCGACGTGAGCAAGCCTGCCGAGCCGTCGGTCAAATGGACTGTGAAGGACGGCATTCTGAAAGGGAGCACAAGGGGCACATGGCTAATCAGCAAACGCCGGTATAGCAACTTCATCCTGAAGTTCGATTTCAAGCTGGGGCCGCTCGGCAACAGCGGCTGTGCGCTGCGGGCTCCGCTGTTCGGTGATCCGGCCTTCGATGGAATGGAATTGCAGATGGCCGATTACCGATACAACACCAGCGCCAAGGATTCGGAGCTGACCGGCGGCATCTACCGTGCCATAGCGCCGCTCAAGCAGGTTTATAAGCCCACCGAATGGAACAGTTATGTGATTTCCCTCAAGGGATCCCGTCTGCACGTTACTCTCAACGGCGTGGTTATTCACGATCTGGACTTGAACGAACAGGACCAGTTGGTACTGCGGCATAACGGCCAGCCCGCCCCGGCCGTCAAAGACCGCCCGCGAACCGGACACATTGGCTTTCAGGAATTAAGCCGCGGCAACGAGCAAGTCCGAATTCGCAACGCCCGGATCAAGGTGCTGGATAAGCCTTCGGAATCCGAGTCAAAGTCGTAGCGGATTTTAGTCTACATCCTGGGCGGCGCGCCAGCCTTTTTTTAACATGCCGGCCAAACGCTTAATGTCGTGTTCATGTTCCGGTTGAGCTGCGGCGTTGACATTTTCCTGCGGATCCTTCTCGTGATCGTATAATTCTCGGGCCATCAATTTGCCCGTTTTTCGGTCCTGCCACTCGGTATAACGGAAGCGTTCGGTACGCATGGTATAGCCCATTATTCTGCCTCTCGGATACTGGCTGAAGGCGGCTTTTTTCCAGGGGCGCTGCGGATTGTCGACAAGCGGCATCATGCTGCGACCTTCCAGGTGAGAGGGGATTTTCAGGTCGCACGCCTGGCAGAGAGTCGGATAGATATCGACGTACTCGGTCAGGGCCCGCGTGCGCCTGCCGGTGGTTTTCATACCCGGAACGCTTAGAATCATCGGCACATGCGTATCGAGCTCGAAGTTCGTATGCTTGCTCCAGCCGGCATGCTCGCCGAGTTTCCAGCCGTGGTCGCCCCAGAGGATTATCACGGTTTTGTCGCTGAGATTGAGCCGGTCAAGCTCATCGAGCAGCCGGCCGATCTGGACATCGATATAAGAAACGCAGGCATAATAGCCGTGGATTAGTTGCCGTGCTAACTCATCGGAGCAGGGGCCTTTCTTGGGAATGCCATAGTAATTACGCAGTTCGCCCCAGTTGGTCGTCGCATAGGTCGGGGCGTTCTTTGGAATAAAAGGATTGTTGGCCAGCTTGATATCTTCGGGCTTATACATATTCCAATACTTCTTTGGCGAGTTGAACGGCAGGTGTGGTTTGTAAAGACCCATAGCAAGAAAGAAAGGTTTGTCCTTTAATCGGTTAAATTCCTTGATTGCGTGGTCTGCGTTGGCGCCGTCAGGATAGGCATTATCCGCAACGTCGGCGGCCTCGAACGCCGGGCCTCTGCCCTGCATCTTGGGATTGGCCTTGTTGTATTTCTCCACCTGAGCAATGGCCTCTTTGGAAAGATAGCCTCGCCCCTTCCAGGCACCTTTCGGGAAAGTCCCCGCGCGATAAGGCTCGGCAGTCCAGCCCTGCCGGTCGTCTTTGGGATGATGGTAGATTTTGCCGATAGAGATTGTTTCGTAGCCGTTGTTCTTGAAGTGCTGCGGCAGGCTCAGCACATCCGGCATGGCTTTGCGGAGCGGTGTATTTAGGTCATAGATTTTGGAGGTATCCGGTCTCACGCCGCTCAGTACGACGGCCCGCGATGGCGCGCAGACCGCCTGCTGGCAGTACGCCCGTTCAAAGAGAAGACCGCGGGTGGCCAGGCGGTCGATATTAGGCGAGATAATCTGTTTCTGCCCATAGCAGCCCAACTGCGGCCGAAGGTCGTCCACGGCGATAAAAAGCACGTTCATTTTGCGGCGACTATTCGAACGTTCCCGGGCGAGAGAAATTGACGGTTGCAGAACGGATAATACAGCTCCACCGGCTGCCATACAAAGAAAATCACGACGACTTATTGGATTACGCATAGCAAAATCTCCTTGCTCTTGTTCTAACGATGCAAAGCCAGTACTTATAATTGCAAAGTATAACAAATTAGTCGGTAACAACAAGTGAATATCAATTGACATCCTCAGACGCGTATTGACAATTAAGCATTGGGCATATATATAGCATCTCGATGAACAATTTCGGAAGGAATAAAATGACGCAAAACAGCAACATTGAACGACGCAGAAACTCATGGCCGGCAGCAGTTGTGTGGCTCGCGGCGGGATTGGCTGTTCTGCTCTGCGCAGCGCAGGCTCAGGCAAATAATGACTCGGTTCGGGCCCTTATTCAACAGGCAGGCAACACAAACAGCGATAAAGTGCGTCTGGATTATCTAAAACAACTCCGGCAACAAACGGGCCTGGATGCATCCCTCAAGGGCGACCTTGATAAGCTCATTACACAGATCGAACGCTGGCTGAACGAAAAACGGCTGGACTATTTTGGCGGTCAGGTAAAACGTAACAAGGACTTCGATTTTAAGATTGCCGAGACGTCCGTACTCTACCCGCTGACCTGGTTGTATCGCGGCCGGATGGTCATCTGGTATACTATGGAATCCGGTGGTGTCTGGAGCATTCCGGAACGGCGCCGTGAATTTTTTGCCATAGCACGTGGATTCTTCGAGAAATACGCCGGGGCGTTCCCCGAAAATAAGATTGCCCGGATGTACCTCGGACATCCGACCGGGCCTTACAAGCACTACGAAGCGATGCCCGGCGCGCCTGAATGGGCGGTTTATCAGCGTGAAGGGCTCCAGCGCCTGGCCGATATCATCGAATGGTGGATCGATAACCGTATGCGGGAAGACGGGCAGTACGGCGGCGGCTGGGGCGACGACTGTGAAATGTGGCGCTGGTGGGTGCCGGTTCTCATCGGATTCGACAGCCCGAAGATTACCGCCGCACAGGCTCGCTTCTCTAAGGCCCTGATGAGTCAGCCGCACATGAAATCCGGTTATACGACCCGCATGTCGGACGTCGAACATACCGCCGAGGATTCCGCCGATGCTATAACGCCCATGATGCATATTGACCCGGAAAATGATCTCTGGCGTAAATATGCACTCGGTCTTGCAGATTTCACCGAGAAGCTCTGGACCGCTCGAAACAATCGCGGTTTCCTGCAGTTCAAGAGTACGTACTTTACCGCCGACAAAATCGACACCAGTCCGCAGCGGGCCTGCGACACGGTATATCACCCGCGGGTGCTTCAGCCGGCGCTGCTCTACTGGCAGCGGACCGGTGACGAGCGGCTGAGCAAACTCTTCTCTGCCTGGATGGATACGTGGGTGGATGCCGCCGCCCGAAGTCAGCGCGGCAAGCCCGCCGGAATTATCCCTACGGCAATCCACTGGCCGGATGGTGACATCGGAGGCGCCGGACCGAACTGGTGGGACCCCAGGAACCACGGCGAATACACATTGTATCTCTATCCCAGTGCAATGAGCCTGATGACGCATACTTTGCTGCTGACTCATCACATGACGGGGCAGACCAAATATCTTGAACCAATCCGATCGATGGTCGATATCCGCCTGAAGTATCTAAGCGCGCCGCCGCGGGACGAGCCGGCCGCCGGCACCGAAGCCTGGTGCGCGTCGAGACTGGGCGGCCTAGCGGGCGTTATCACCAAGTACAGGTTTCTGACGGGCAAAACCGAGTTCGACGAACTGCTCGCAAGGGAAATGTCACCATATATGCGTTTTCGTCTGCACGGCGATCCCGGCCCGCTCTTATCTGCGCTGCGGGAAAACGCCGAGGCACTGCGGATAAACTTCGAAGGTTACACGAGTGAAGTCCGCTACACGGACCGTGTTCTGCGCTTCCCGAGCCTGTTCGCGAGCGGCGGAATTCTCGGAGAGCCTGCCGCGGCAATCGACAGGCCGAATCCCTCCCTGCTTTACTCGATGGTCACGGGTGACCCCGGCGACGCCTTGTATTTCCCGCTCAATGCGGTCCGCTGGCTCACGCCGCCGCGTGACATTGCAGCGCTCGTAACCGAATCTTCGCAGAGCCGATTCGGAGCCGAATTGTTCAGCTTCGGCGAGCGGGCCCGCTCGATGTCGGCCGAGTTTTATATGCTCGATCCGGGTAAGTATAAACTTACAATAACAACCGCCAACGGCGGAGAAGCCGGTCCGGTAGAGACCAACCAATTCACGGTTGAAAGCCGAAGGACACGCATCTCGTTCACACTGCCGCCGCGGAAGCTCTGCGGATTGAAAGTAAGGAGGCAATAAGGCCGAACGGCTGATTCTTACTAACGGGTCAGGTAACGATGAGAATAGAAAAATGCCCCTGCGTAAGTAAGAATGAGTTGATTCCTTTAATTCTATATTCTTTAATTATAGTCTGAAATACTCACCTTCTACTTCACAGGGGCAAGGCCAGTCTTTATTAACTTTTTTCGTTTCCGTTTTTATCTAACATCGTGCATCGGCAGTTCCAACCCTTAGTCTTGAGCTTTTCTTGATGCCGCCTGGACCGGCAACGTTAACAGGTTCAAGCCGGGCAAAGACACCCTTTAACTTTAGACTTCTTACTCTATTTCCATCACCCAAAACTCCAGCTTAACATTTTAAATATCTTCTCCCATACCCGGTTAACTTCCCGGCTTAAACCCGATAACGAGAAAAGTCCGGCCATAAAATTTTTTCAAAAATTCTTAAAAAAGTACAAATATTTCTTACGAAAAAAGGCTGTTTTCGAGCGTTTTTATTTATTTCTCCAAATTATTTGAAACATATCCGGCTGTTCGTACGTCTAATATAAATAGAAAAAGCTCAAATCATAAAACTGAACATAATAATAGAAGCAAGGCGAGGCCGGGAAACATGTACAACATCCGCCGTAATATAAAAAACCAGGAGAACGTGTTACTTTTCTCCGGAGAGATGCCTTACATAAGTAAAGGCTAAAAGGTTAGCTGAAATGCTGATAATTTTCAAGGAGGACCTGAAAATGAGAAAGATCAGTGTAGAAGATAAAATCCAGATAAAACAGTTACTTTACTACGGTAACGTCCTCGGAATAAAGGGCGACCGCTATCGAGCTTTCGGTGGTTTTCAGCTCTGGTGGTATAATAAACGGTTCGATGTATGCAACTACTGTGAATCTCACTGGTCCGACGGACGAAAAAGAATTCAACGCTGCAGCCTGGACAGAGCAGCAAATATCTTATGGCACAACCGCCAGTCACTGTATCGTCGCCGCAAACAACTTGCCGAGGATAAAAGGTTGATGTCCGTGTCCAGCAGCGAAGCCCTTATTGCTCAATGAGAGCTTTTACCAAAGAAAACTAACAGCGTAATTTCCGCCCCAATCAGCCGGTTATTCCACTTCCGCCGAAGCGTTCGGATCGAAGGGATTCGTTCTGACGGCGAGCGAAAACAGGTACGGATAATCGATTTTCAAATGCTCCATGTGAGAGAGCCATTCCCGCACCAGCAGCCGGTGGGCTCTTCTGATGTCTCCGCTCAAATGGTCGTAGTCACTCTCCGGCAGGTCTTTGACGGTCGCTCTGTGCGACAACTCCTCGGCCAGATGAAAAACCGCCCAGAGAAGCTCGGTAAAAAATTCGTGCTCCAGCAGGTTGGGATTTTCCAGCAGCCGCAGCAAAAACGCGCGTTTGCCCACAATAAAACTCTGGAGGCCCTGGAGGTCGCCGGTGCGACTGTCGATTTTGTAACTGTGTTTTTGCAGCACGACCTGCATCTGCGTGAAATGCTCCGGCGACCATTCATTGCCAACAATCAGATGCTTTGCAATTTGTTCGGCGTTCTTATCGAAGCCGGCGAAAAACTTCAGCAAATCGGTGCCCACCTCGCTGAAAAAAGCGCCGATTACCATGTTGAGCTTTTTGAGCATGGCGCGTTTTTCCCTCTCGCCCAGCAGGTGGTGAATAATCAGCGTCACCAGCAGCACTTCTATAAAGACAAACGCGATATCGCCCAACAGGTAGATGAAAATATGATGGCTGTCTCTGAAAACAACATAATGTAACGAATAAAAAAAGACCGACAGCAGAATCAGCAGCAGGCCGAGGAGAACGCGCTGGGTCAAGTTGCTCTTTTTCATAAATATGTCCTTTAGGATTTCTATTCAGTTCGACTTTTTAATCAACGGCAAAAAATAAGGAGGTATGTAAACGTACAAAAGTATTGATAATCGGTCAACATCTTAATATGCTATGGAGCAAAGATAGAAATTTTGGGAGCATATTATGCAGAAGCGAAGGTTAGGAAACACGGATTTGGAATTGACGACCGTGGGCCTTGGCACCTGGGCGATGGGCGGGCCGTGGCAGTACGGCTGGGGGCCGCAGGACGATGATGAAGCGATCGGAGCGATATTAACCGCACTTGAGACGGGCATCAACTGGATTGATACCGCCCCGGCGTACGGGCTGGGCCATTCCGAAAAGCTCATCGGGCAGGCTCTCGGACAGGTGAGTGAAAAACCGCTGATAGCGACAAAATGCGGTATCCTGTGGAACGAAAAAAAGGAGAAAGTTACCTGTCTGAAACGACAGAGCATCCGGGATGAATGTCATGCCAGCCTGAAAAGGCTCGGTATCGACGTTATCGACCTCTACCAGATGCACTGGCCCGACCCGGATGAAGACGTCGAGGAGGCATGGGAAGAAATGGCCAGACTTGCCGATGAAGGCAAGGTTCGATACCTCGGTGCATCGAATTTCACCGTCGAGCAAATCGAACGCGTGCAGAAGATTCACCCCGCCGTCTCGCTCCAGCCGCCCTACAGCATGCTCCATCGCGAAGTGGAAGACCAACTGCTGGACTACTGCGGCCGGAACCAGATGGGCGTCGTCGCGTACAGCCCGATCCAGCGTGGCCTGCTTACGGGCAAATTCGACTATGCCCGCTTTGAGGCTCTGGCCCCGGACGACCACCGCAGAACGAATCCCGATTTCCTTGAGCCGCAGTTCAGCGCCACGCTCGAACTTGTCGAGAACCTGAAAAAGATCGCCGAGCATTACGGCAGAACCTGCGCCGAGCTGGCGATTAGCTGGATCCTTCGACGGCCCGAATTGACCGCCGCAATAGTCGGCGCGAGAAGACCTTCCCAGATTATCGAAACCGCCCCGGCGGCCGACTGGAATCTCAGCGAAAAAGATATCGAAGAGATAGAGCGGTTATTAGCCAAACGCGAGGCAAAAGTCAAAAACAAGAATAAATGATGGTGGGGCTTGCCCCACCCTACAAGTGTCATTCCCGCACCTGCTTTTGCAGGTGTAAACTTGTCCCCGCGAAAGCGGGGAGCGGGAATCCATTTAAAGCCGTTGCGTTCCTGGATCCCTGCTTTCGCAGGGATGACAGTACGAATCGGCCGGTTAATGTGAATAAATTTATAAATCGAGACAAAAATGGCAAAAGATACAGATGTTTATACAAGTCCTCTGGTCGAAAGAAACGCTTCGAGGGAAATGGCCGAGCTTTTCGGGGCTCAGAAAAAATTCACCACCTGGCGCCAACTCTGGCTTGAGCTCGCAAAGGCCCAGCAGAAGCTCGGTCTCGATATAAAAAACAACCAGATAAAACAGATGGCCAGGCAACTCGACTACATCGACTTCAAAAAGGCCGCTCGCTACGAGAAGCAATTCCGTCATGATGTTATGGCGCACGTTTATACTTTCGCCGACGTGGCGCCGAAGGCCGAGCCGATCATCCACCTCGGAGCGACAAGCTGCTACGTCGGCGACAACGCCGACCTGATTATCATGCGGGAAGGACTTCGGATCGTCGCCGGTAAACTCGCCGCGGTAATCAATCTGCTCGGCAAGTTCGCGAAGAAACACAGTTCGCTACCGGCGCTGGGTTTTACACATTATCAGCCGGCCCAGTTGACCACCGTCGGGAAAAGGGCGACGCTGTGGTGCTACGAGTTCGCGATGGACCTTCAGGAAATCGAGCACCGGCTTGAAACGCTGCCCTTTCGAGGAGTCAAAGGCACGACCGGCACGCAGGCCTCGTTCCTGGTGCTCTTCGAAGGCAACCACAGCAAAGTCAAACAGCTCGATAAGGCGGTGGCCTCGGCGTTCGGCTTCAAAAAAATCTGTGCCGTAACGGGCCAGACGTATCAGCGGAAAATCGACGCCCTCATTGTAAATGCCCTTGCCTCTATCGCGCAGTCGGCTCACAAGATGTGCAACGATATCCGGCTGCTCGCAAATCTCAAGGAAATCGAAGAGCCTTTCGAGCAATCGCAGATCGGTTCGTCGGCGATGCCTTATAAACGTAATCCGATGCGCTGTGAAAGGACGACCGCCCTTAGCAGATTTGTTCTGAGCCTGGCCTCCAGCCCGCAGATGACCGCTTCCGAGCAGTGGCTCGAAAGAACGCTCGACGATTCGGCCAACAGGCGTATAGTTATTCCGGAGGCGTTTCTGGCCGTCGATGGGATTCTGGAGATTCTTATCAACGTTGCCGACGGGCTTGTGGTCTATCCGAAAGTCATCGCCGCACGCGTTGCGTCCGAGCTGCCCTTTATGGCCACCGAGAACATCCTGATGGCGGCGGTAAAGGCCGGCGGCAACAGGCAGGAGCTGCACGAGAAAATCCGGCTGCACTCGCACGCCGCCGCCGCGCAGGTCAAGAAGCTCGGAAAACCGAACGACCTGGTCGGCCGGCTAAAAGCGGACATCGCATTCGCCAAGATCGATTTCGAGAAAATACTCAACCCGGATGCATACATCGGCCGTGCACCACAGCAGGTCGATGAATTCATCAGAAGTATCGTAATGCCAATCCGCAGGAAATACCGGAAAACGCTCAGTAAAAAAGTAGAACTGAAAGTCTAAAGAGAAAATGGAGTTGAAGGATAAAGTAGCTTTAGTAACAGGTTCTGCAGGCAGGGGTATGGGACGCAGTATCGCGCTGACGCTGGCTCGTGAAGGTGCAAAAGTTGCCGTAAATTATCGTAAGAGTAAAGAGCAGGCACAAGCTGTAGTCGACCAAATCAAGAGCCATGCCGGCAGTGCGATTGCCGTACAAGCGGATGTATTTAAAGCCGATGAATGCTCACATTTAGTGAACGAAACTATTGAACATTTTGGACAAGTCGATGTTTGTCTCGTCAATCCCGGCGCAGGCTGGCATCCGGAACCTGTGGACAAGCTCGACTCCGCCGCCGCTATAGAGGATGTTCGGCGGGAAGTTGCGCCTTTCCTGAATATGATGCCTCTTGTACTACCGCAAATGTATAAACGAAAGTGGGGTAGAGTCATTGGTATCGCCCTATTACCGCCTTACGACTCACCTGCTTACTCTTACAATGTAGGCAAAGCCGCCAGAGTACATGCCATGCTCAAAGCGCGTGACCAAGCCTGGTGTAATGGTGTGACAATCAATGTTATCGCCCCCGGACCTGTGCCTGCAATAGAAAGCTTATCAGAAGCTATCGAACTGTGTGACCATGGCCCTGCATGGCAAAAGCGTCCCAATACTTCGCCGCAGGATATCGCGGAAAGCGTCGCTTTTTTATGCTCCGATGCCGGCAGGTTTGTTACGGGATGTGTATTGCCCTTTTTATTTAATTCATAGGTAATAAGTAACGAATAGAAACGATTTCATAAGAAATGACGTAATGCCTATTTGTAGAAAATATCGAAAAGAACTCAGTAGAAAAGTTGAACTCAACATTTGAATACTAAATTAACATTACTTTACTATTTCTATGGACTTGAAAAAATTAGAAGAGATAAAAAAACTTGCAATCATTGCTATGTTTTCAGACGATGTGCTGATGGAAACTCTTGTCCTAAAGGGTGGAAATGCTTTAGATATCGTTTATAAAATTGCAAATCGCTCTTCTATTGATTTAGATTTTTCTATGGAACAGGACTTTGATTGTCCTGAGACTTTTTACAATAGAATAGGGAAAACTCTTGAAAAGTCGTTTCTTGAAAATGGGTACCATATCTTTGATTTAAAAATCACGCCAAGACCCAAAGAAACAAAACCTGACATGCCTGACTTTTGGGGCGGATATGATGTCAATTTCAAAATTGTTGACCATATAACATTTGAAGCAATGCAAGATTCTTTTGATGATCTTCGACGTAACGCTACTGTCGTCGGAACAAGGAACAAAAAGACTTTTAGTATTCAAATCAGCAAAGGTGAATATTGTAATCATAAAAGAGAATATGATTTGGGAGGATATTCGATCTTTGTTTATTCTCCCGAAATGATTGTCTTTGAAAAATTACGGTCCATCTGCCAGCAAATGAAACAATACAAATATAGGCGTGAGACTGCAACTGCTCGAGCAAGAGACTTCTTTGATATTTTTACTATATTAAGCTATTTCGTTGACATTAACATTACCTCAGATGATAATTTGGATTTAATGAAAAAAGTGTTTTCAGCAAAAGAAGTGCCTTTAGAACTGCTAAAATATATTAAAGATTACAAAGATTTCCACGCTCCTGATTTTTCTTCACTGAAGGACACCGTTAAACCTGATGTTTCATTAAAAGATTACGATTACTACTTTGAGTATGTAGATTCTCTATGTAATAATTTATGCCAAGCCCTCAGGATAGTATAATTTCCATGCTGAGGAATATTTCGGTTTCTTCATCTTATGCATTAAATAAAAATCGTAAACTATTTCCTGCTTCCTTAACAGTTCTATTTGCGAATTTCTGTAGGCGCCGCATTTGTCAATATAAAAGCCTATGACCTGATGATATGGATAGATGTAATCGATTTTTTTTAACATTGCCGACAATCTATTAATTGAAATGACTTCCGCTGCATTTTTATAAGCACGTAAAACTTCAAAGGGGCCGCCGGCATATTCCGGTCTTACCACAATATCAATCAGAGTCCTTTCGATATTTGTTACACGAACTTTTGAGTTGTCAGGTCCGTCTATTCCAATTACGCCAGTATTACCGGTGTTTTTCCCATTTAGCAAATATATCTTGTACTCGTTATAGTCTGCTGCTCTATTGGAAATTCTTGTTTTCATTCTGAAAGCAAAATCAATACGCTTTTGATCTAATCCACCTTCGGATTTAGGCTTAGGTGTCTGTTCACAATTTAGGTATATCGTTTTAGGAATCTGCTTTGTTAAATTGTGAAAGTACATTGCAGTGTAATGTGAAAAGTAACCTTTTGGCATCAGGGATAGAATCAACTCGTATAAGGGCACTTGACCCCAAGTGTAGCGATGCATATTTCTGTCCGGAAACTCAAATATAGACTGACTTAACTGCCCTTTTTCAATCAAAAAATCTATAAAGGTAAATCGTGAAGTATTTCCCAGTCGCCAGATTTTTCTGTTTTCATCAAGTATTCCTGTCATCTTCTTTAGGTCAAAACACTTTTGTTGAGATGACTCGAAAAAGTCGAAAATATCATCTTTTGCTATCGATAATCTGTCTTTTATAGTCGCCATCTATATTTTTCCTTAATTATTTGAAACCACAAGTAGTATATATACTACTTGTGGTAATATATTTTATCTCATCTTAAATTACTGAAAACAGTAAAATTACCTTAAATAGCAGTTTTTTTCAAAGATGTATTAGCTGTTATGTAGTATATATACTACATAACAGCATTATTTCCCTTTTATCGTCATTATTCAACTATTTCTTCATTTTAATTGTCTGTACCCTTATAATGTAGTATATGTACGTGTTTAGCCTGAAAACAATGCTGATATGCAGGTTTTGAAGCTGCAATCGGGCGTCTTTGTAGGCAATTAACGCTTTTGACGGAAGAATTAGCTGTTAAATCGTCACTATCAATACTAATAGCAGGCTAAACACATACATAGTATACATACTATATTATAAGATACAGATTTTTCGATTCTTTTCGTTCTTCTTCGGCTTGAAGTTACTCTATTTCTCAGCTAAAATGTCATCTTTAGCTAAATTCTGAGTCAATTAATTATATTCGGAGTCATTTATGGATAAACAACAATTGGCAGAAAAAATTAAGAAAGTAGCTTATCTGGAAGGCGATTTTATCCTTCGCAGCGGCAAGAAAAGTAAATATTATCTCGATAAATATCTTTTCGAGACCTGCCCGGATATCCTCGAGGCGCTGGGCGCGGAATTTGCCGGATTTATGACGGACGATGTCACCCTGATAGCCGGCGCCGAATTGGGCGGGGTCGCGCTGGCCGCCGCCACTGCCATGGCGACCGGCAAAAACTGGGTTATCATTCGCAACAGCAAGAAAGGTTACGGCACCGGCAAAATGGTCGAGGGCGTTTTGAAAGCCGGCGACGTCGTTCTGCTGGTCGAAGACATCGCCACTACAGGCGGACAGGTCCTCGAAGCGGCTAAGATTATCACCGAAGCCGGAGCAACGGTCAAAAAAATCGTCTGCGTCATAGACCGCAAACAGGGCGCCGAAGAAAACATCACACAGGCCGGTCACAAATTCGAGTCCATCCTGACAAAAAACGACCTCGGAATAAAAGACACAAGCTGACTTTTCGCCTCAAAGCATGCGGTTTTTTTTAGAAAAATTCTCGCCCTACGTGCTCATTTTGTCCTAACATTTTTATCAGAAAGAGTTTAAAGGAACAAAAATATTTTATAAAAATGCTATATAGCATTGACAGGTACCTTGTATTACGATATAGTATATTTTATGGATGCTAAATTTTTTGATAACTGGACTAATCAGCTTCGCAAGGGTGTGCTGGAACTCTGTATATTAAAAGATATCCGCAACCGGAAGATGTACGGGTATGAGATTGTCCGGCACCTGCGCAAAATCGAAGGGCTGATTATCAGCGAAGGTGCAATATATCCCATTCTGAGCCGACTAAAACGCCAGGGCCTGGTGGATACTTCCATACAGGAATCATCCGAAGGCCCGCCGCGAAAATACTACAAGCTCACAGAAGAAGGCGAAGAGATGGTCTCTCAAATGAACGCCTACTGGCAAGCGATCAGCGGTGTGACGGACTCTATCGAAAAGGGGTAAGAGATGATGGTTACATTAAGCGAAGGTGCTAAAAGAAGTCTGGACGATTATCTACGGCAGGCAAGAACGTACCTGCGCGGATCCAGATCCGTGGATGCAGATGAGATTGAGCAGAATATAACCGAGCACATCGAAAACGAGCTCGAAGGCGAGGCCGAGCCGGTTTCCTATGATGTGCTCGACGCCGTCCTCAAAAAGCTCGGCAGCCCCCAGCAATGGGTACCGATGGAAGAGCTACCCTGGTGGTGGAAGATTATCTACAGGCTGCGAAGCGGCCCGGAAGACTGGAGATTGGCGTATATATCTTTAGCTTTGTTTGTGGCCGGATTATTAACACTGCCTTATGCTCCGGTCAGCATAGTGTTGATACTGGCAGGCTTTCTTACCTCACGGGCGGCCATATCAGAAGCGGGAGATATCGACAAGATAAAGGCCCAGAAATGGCTCCTGTATCCACCTTTGATAGTAGTGTATTTATTCGTGCTGCTGGCGTTATTAACGTGGCCTCTGGCGTTACTAATCCCTTTGGCAGACGTATATGAGCGCGACTTTAGGGAATCATACCACTATTTTTCTAACGAGAATGACTACTGGTTTGTGGCGACTCCGGCAATTCTGGCTGGATTGGGTTTGTGGTGGAGCATTCTGGCAATCGTGCTATTAAAACCGCGTAGGCTATTGCAGGTAGTCTTCAGGCCGTTTGCCGAGAAGGTAAGATCGAAATGGGCGCTTCGGCTATTGCTGATTGGCTTAGTGCTGATGATACTGTCTGCAGGCATAGGTGTTTTATACTATCAGGATTTCATTTGAGCATTATCAGGTTGAGCTTTTCCGCCTGTCAGACGCTTTTAGTATTAATATGGCATCCTCCCAGCCATCGGGTGTCGAAAAAGACTCGATGCCGGTATTTGAAAAACCACCGATAGCAACCTTATAACCGGTTTTCGGGTCCACCCAGGATGCGTTAACTTTGTTTCCGGCGGTAATCTTATTCATATTGACTGAGAAGTTTGTCTTGCCGCCCAAATATACCATCACCCATTTGCCGTCTTTGTGCCGGGCTGCAAGGTTCAGGATTTTTCCGCCGGTCCGGCCGCCGGCTGCAAAAATTGATTGATCCGGCACGAGATACCACCATTGATTCAGGCCCAGGAATATTTTCTTAAGGACGCCCATCTGAACAGCGCCGGGTGCATCCAGGGCCTTCTTCCACGTGGGTAGCACGCGCCAGCTATCGTTGTGGCCGTAGGTGTGGTGGGCGCCGGCGAGGTATGAATAATAGGCCTGCCTGCGGATCCATAGAGGAGTCACTTCGAATCCGTATTCGGAGCCTTCTTCGTAGGCGCCCTCGGCCATTAAAACGGGCTTTACAGGCTGAAGGTTATAATCCTTTGTCACCATGGGATAAATCAGGTCGACCCTGTTCCATGTTTGCATCGAGTTGAAATCCAGCCAGTTCTCGCCGTGAATGAAGCTGGATGTATATGGCGCCGGATCGGGTTTGAAGGTGATGATATGGAAGCTCCCGTCTCCTTCGTGGAGTCCCGCGGCCAGCTCGCGAAGAACCGGAACAAATTCCTGTTTGGCCTCGGGTGTCATGGACCATACGATATTCGGCACATCCCTGTACCGGCCGGCCAGCCATTTCGCCCATGCGCGGGCGTTCTCTAATGTTATACACTTACGGTACCGTTGATGATAAAGTGTCACCGAAAATATCAGGTTGTTGTCCCGTGCTATGCGAATAACGGAATCCACGTTCTTGAAATACTCCTCGTTCGGCGCTAGGGGATCGTCGTTAATCCACGGTTTTTGGCCGTATACATTGGGCTTGGTGCCGTCGCCAACGCCCATGAGCATCGCCTGAATAAAGACAAAGCCGTTGCTGCTGGTTTTTTCAAGAATGATCCTAACTTCGTCCAGAGTATATTCCCGAAAGATTTGCCATTGAGTGGTGCCCATCCATAAAACGGGATTGTTATTATGGTCAACAATATACCGCCCGTTCTCGCTAACCTTAACCGGGAAAACCGGCTGCCCGGATGCTGGGTTCACGGCACATAACAGCAAGGGCAGCAACAACAGAATAATCTTTTTAGTTGTTGTGTTCATTGTCTTATCTCCCTTTGTTAAGTTGATAAGAGGCTTCCGGCCATAGAGACAATTTTTCCGGCGATAACTGCTTTACTTGCCCTGGGCAGTTTTAGCCATTCGTCGCCCGGTATCTTTATCTGAACAGACGATTTCTCGGCACCGATTGCGTCACTGGTGTTGACGACTATCATATCAAGATTCTTTTCGTTCAGCTTCTTTTCGGCCCGCGCTCTTAAGTTTTTATCTTCCAGGGCAAAACCGATGACGATTTGATTTTTCTTTTTGTGCTTTCCCGCCCATTTCAGGATGTCGGTTGTGGCTTTTAATTCGACGGTCAATGGCTCGCCGGTCTTTCGTATTTTAGTTTTAGCCGGACGGGCGGGGGTATAATCGGCTACGGCAGCGGCCATAATCAGGCAGTCGCATCGGCTGAAATGTTTCTTCACGGCCTCGAACATCCGGGCGGCGGTCTCTACGTTGACGATCTTTGCAGTGCTCGGCGGCTTTTGGTCGGTTGGTGCGACTATGAACATTACTTCATGGCCGACTTTCAGAGCGGCGCGGGCAAGAGCGCAGCCCATCCTGCCGCTACTTGCGTTGGAGATGAAGCGCACCGGATCGATGTATTCACGGGTGCCGCCCGCCGTGATTAAAATTCGCATCTCTTATCTCCCTTCGGCGGAGTTTACTCTGGGGCGGTCGAACGAATTCGGCACAGGCTCAGAAGCGTATTTCGTGCTTAGCTTGACGCTTCACGGTTTTTGATTTTTGAGGCGATTTTTTCGATCGCTTCTAAAATATCCTGTGGTTCCGACATCCTGCCGATGCCTTCGGCTCCGCAGGCGAGCCGGCCTTCGACGGGGCCCGTGACTTGGAAGCCTCTTTCCTTTATCGTCTCGACGTTGCTCTGTACGGCCGGATTCTCCCACATGTGATTGTTCATCGCCGGGGCCAGCAGCGTTCTGCCCGATTCAACCAGGGGCCAGCAGGCGCAAATGATGGTGCTGAGCAAATCGTCGCAGATACCGTTTGCGACCTTGCCGATCATGTTGGCGGTCGCAGGCGCTACGACAACGACATCGGCCCAGTCAACCAGATCGATATGGCTGATTTTATATTCCTGGGGTGTGCTCCACATGGTGATAAAGACTTCCGACCGCGTCACCGCCTCGAAACTTTTCGGGCCGACCAGCTCGCAGGCCGCTTCGGTCATGACGGTCTTTACCCGGGCTCCGGCGGCAGTCAGCTTGCTGGCCAAATCGACTGCTTTGTATGCAGCAACTCCACCGGTCACGCCCAGCAAAATATTCAGATTGTCAAGCATCTCGTTTCGTTTCACCACCAGGCCGTACAAGAGAGCTGAGTCAGTCTTTATTTTTTCGCTCTTTTATCCTCGGGCTCTGCAGGTACTCCGTCATCGGCTGCGATCTTGTCCTGCAAGATCTCCTGAATGACGATTTCGAGTATCGTTTTGCCTTCGATATCCTTGATCAATGGCCGGCCGCCCTGTAGAAGCTCACTCAGCCGTTTTTGAACCAGCGCCGTCAATTTGAATTTACCGCCGACTTTATTAACAATTTTTTCGCTTTTGAGTTCGTCTATCATCTTTTAATATCTCACACCTTATATCCGCCGGACAGGAGCGGACTTATCAGTTTCGCTTTCTTACGTTTCAGTTCCTGTTTTCTCGATAATTTGCACACATTCGTTAACCGCCTGCTGCAGATCCTCGTTAATAACCATGTGTTGGTAATATTGCCAGGCAGCGGCGATTTCAGCGCTTGCTCCGTTCAGCCTTTCCTCGGCAACATCACCAGCCTCTCTGCCCCTGTTATTGAGGCGTTCCGCCAGGTCCTTCGCGCTGGGCGGCAAAATGAAGACCATAGCCGCATCCGGAAAAACCACCCTGGCTTTAATAGCACCTTGAACGTCGATCTCCAGAATCACAACTTTGCCGGCCCGCAGTTCTTCGTCAACCTTGTCTTTCGGCGTCCCGTACATGTGGCCGAACACCTCAGCATATTCCAGCAGCAGACCTTTTTCGATCCGTTCCCGGAAGTCCTCTTCTGAGATGAACCAGTAATCCTGTCCATCGATTTCCGCCTCGCTCTTAGGCCGGGTCGTCACGGAAATGCTCAGAGAAACATAATCGAGCTTCTTGAGTATCTCTTTGCAAATCGTGCTCTTACCGACGCCGGATGGGCCGCTCACAATCACCACTCTACCTTTTTTACTATTTGTTCCAGTCATTCCAGCCTCAGCATAAACCTTTAATAGTGTGTATGTTTTATTCCTTTCTACTCTATATTCTGAACCTGTTCCTTGATACGGTCTATTTGGCATTTAATATCGACCACATAACGGGTAGTTTCAGTATCTGAGGCCTTGCTTGCGATGGTGTTTGCTTCTCTGAGCATTTCCTGGCTGATGAAGTCAAGCCTGCGACCCGCCTGGTCATTTCCGTTACAACACTGCTCAAATTGCTGCAGATGCGAATCCAGCCGGGAAGCCTCTTCGGAAATATCCGACCTGTCGGCGAAAATCGCCACTTCCCTGGCAAGAATTCCCTCGTCCAGTTTAAGCTCCGCGTGCGCGAGCAGCTCATTGACCCTTTTCTTCAGTTTCTCCGCATACTCCTGCATAACAATAGCACTTCGGCCACGTATCTGCTCGAGGTCTTTTTCTATCGCCGTGCAGCACTTTTTTATATCGGCCTCCAGATAGCCGCCTTCGGTAGCCCGCATTTGTTTTAGCTTATCAAGGGCCTCCTGACTGATTTGCAAAACAAGTTTCTTTATACGCTCGACTTTTTCTTTATCCGGCAGTGCCGGCTGAGTGATGCCGGGCAAGTTTAACAGGTTGCCAAGATCAATCTCTCCCTTAATACCAGTCGAAGATCCGGCCCGGCTCAATTTCTCCGCGACAGCCTGTAAAGCCGTCTCGTCTATATCAAAAAGCAAACTTGCCGATGTATCTTTGAGCCTTAGCACGTAATTTATCGTTCCGCGTGAGATATTTTTTCTCAAAAGCTTATCAATATCCTCCTCCAGAAAGGATGTCAGCTCCGGCAACTTTATGATAGTCTTTAAGTAACGGTTATTTACGGTCTTGATTTCAATGGCATAGCTAACGCCGTCAGCCTCACTTTGTGCCTCGCCATAGCCGGTCATACTATTTATCATAACTATACTTTCAAGCTACATTCGGCCGTGCAGACAGCCATTCCTCGCGTATTAAAGAATAATCTTACCGTTAACTACCGGGCGAATTTACCTCTGCCCTGCTACCGGCATCATCGGTCGTATCCGCATCGCCGGTGGACGGTTCCGACTGCTCCGGGCTTGCCAGCGGCTGCTGCTGAGTCTGCGGGCTTACGTCATAATCACCGACGGGTTCCGGTTTGTAGAATTTGCCCATCACTACGGCAAGGGTTAGAAACACGCCAACCAGCACTATTGTCACCCAAGTCAAAAAGTCGCCGGTTTTGGAACCCAGAATCCCGCCGGCCATCGCGCCGCCGAACGCCGCACTCAAACCGCCGCCTCTGCCCTTTTGAATCAGGATAATAAGGACCAGCGCCACGCAGCATATAACGAATAATACGGCGACTACGTTCATAATAAAACTTACTGCCAAAATTGGAAAAACAGTCATATTGGTTCCCCTTTCAATTGACTATTTACTTTCTTCTATTTTCTGTTGTTATTGAATCGGAGTTCGTGTTTTTTCTCTCAATAGTCACGGGCAAATAGTCAATCACACTGCGGCCTGAATTATTGCGAGAAAATCATCAGCCTTCAAACTTGCCCCGCCGACGAGCGAGCCGTCAATGTCCTGCCGGCCCATCAGGTCCGCGGCATTGCCCGGTTTTACCGAGCCGCCGTAAAGGATTCGGATTTCCCCGGCTATTTCTTCATCATACATTTCTGCCAGCAGCTTTCGTATGAAATCGTGCACTTCCTGGGCCTGCTGGGGCGTTGCCGTCAGGCCCGTCCCGATGGCCCAGACCGGTTCGTAAGCGATGGTCACCGCCGGGATCTTTTCGGCGCTCAAGCCGGCCAAACCTTCTTTTACCTGCCGGGTTACCACCTCGTTTGTCTGCGAGGCCTCACGCTCTTCGAGAAGCTCGCCCACACATAATATCGGCAGGAGACCGCCGGCAATCGCAGCAGTAACTTTCTTATTTATCAACTCATCAGACTCACCGAGTACGTGCCGTCGTTCCGAATGACCACACAGACAATAGCAGCAGCCGACATCTTTCAGCATTGAAGTGCTTATCTCGCCGGTAAAAGCACCCTTGGGCTCAAAGTATATATCCTGGGCACCAACAGCAATGCTCGATGCGCTAAGCGCCTTCGCCACCGCCTGCAAATAAACAAAAGGCGGGCAAACCGCCACGGTGACTTCCTGGCCGGCTGTTTGAGCGGACCCGGAGGCAATACGCTCAGCCAGCTCTACGCCGCTGCGGCTGTCCGTGTTCATCTTCCAGTTACCTGCCACAAATGGCTTTCTCATAGAACTCTCCTATATTTATATTCTTGATCCGTCGCTCGGATCATGGGTTATTGGCAACTAACAAAAACTACAATAACTCCGTTGCTCTCGGGAAACTACCTAATATTGAAAGCTGCAAACAATGCTTACGTGACTCTTCCATCCCCTCCTGGATATGCTTTTCTGTCCTGTGCCCCAGGAAATCCACAAAGAAATAATATTCCCATTGCCTTTTCCTGCTGGGCCTGGACTCTATATTCGTCATATTGATGCCGTATCTCTTGAATACATCGAGCACATCAGCCAGGGCACCGGCCTTATGAGCCGTGCTGAACAAGATGGCGGTCTTATCCTCGCCCGTGGGCCTGGCGTCTTCTTTGCTGATGATTAAAAACCTGGTTACATTATTAGCGGTATCCTCGATGTTTTCGCAGACAATTCTCAGGCCGTACAGCTCGGCTGCGATGCTGGAACCAATCGCTGCGGCCCTCGGCTCCTCAGCCGCCAATTGTGCGGCCCTGGCGGTAGAGGCGACCGGGATTGTTTGAGCATCCTTAAAAGTAGCACTCAGCCAGTTTCTGCACTGGGCAAATACTTCCGGCTTGGAGTAAATCTTTTCGATTTCCTGTAACGTGCAGTTGCCCATAAAATTATGATGAATCGCCATCAGAACCTCGGCACAGACCTTTACATTCGAATCTATCAGCGCATCGAGCGTCTCTATAACGCCGCCGCCCATCGTATTTTCCACCGGCGCAAGGCCAAGGTCGCAATGACCTTTGCTGACCTCTTCGAAGATACTTGTAATATCTGTCACCGATTCATATTCGACACTTTGGCCGAACTTGAGCATCGCTGCGGTATGGCTGAAACTGCCGCCGGGACCGAGATAGGTAATCCGCAACGGCCTCTCTAAAACAAAAGAGCCGCTCATCAGCTCCCGCCAGATAGCAACTAAGCACTTATCCGGCAGCGGGCCTTCATTGGTTTCGATAATCCTGGCCAGGACGTCTTTCTCGCGATCCGGGGCATAGACCGGCTTGGCGGTTTTGTCCTTGAACTTGCCGATATCCACTACAACGCGCGCACGCTCGTTGAGCAGCTTTACAAGCTGATGGTCAAGCTCATCGATTCTATTTCTTAGCTCTTCAAGAGACATAAATCAAAAGCCTAAAACGAAGCTATAAGCAAATATTAGCTTCCGACCGCATAGAGTCATTTTTGTAAAAACTAATATACTTAACAGAATTTTCCTCTTGCGTCAATGAATTTGACTCATTAGAAATATTTTGGGCACACAATTCAGGTAAAAAATGCAAAAAGTCAGAAAATATGTAATTTTTAAGACAAAATGGGGCTATTTCGGCCTTGCGGGCACAGAATCGGGCCTCTGCCGGACCCAGTTGCCCGGGCCGAATCCAGAAAAAATTGAATCGCAGCTCCTGAAAAATTTGCCGGATGCTCAATTTGACAAAACTTTTTTCAAAATACTTCAAAAGCAGATAGCCTCATACTTTGAAGGCTCTTGTGTGAATTTCAGCCTGGACATAGCCGTCATTATTGATGGATTCGGCGGCTTCTCTCGTAAGGTTTTGGCTGCCTGCAGGAATATCGGATTCGGCGATACAATAAGCTATTGCGGATTAGCGGCAAAGGCGGGCCGGCCCGCCGCAAGCCGGGCCGTCGGCAATGCCCTGGCTAAAAATCCCCTGCCCTTGATTATCCCCTGCCACCGCGTACTCCGAACCGACGGCAAACTCGGCGGCTTCTCCGCCCCCGGCGGCATTTCCTTTAAAAAGAGGATGCTAACACTTGAACACAAGGCTACTAAGGCCTGATATTTTCAATTTTTTTCAAATCTCCCTTTTTCAGCCTATAAACGGTAAAAAATTTTAAAAAAATTATATTTTTATGGTTGATATTTCAATGATAATCGTGTATAATTACACGCAAATAGATTAAGAAAGGAGAAACGATTATGAACGAATTCATTGAAAAAAACAGGCGATTACTTAAGATTTATTGTATTGCAGCACGAATCATCGGTTGGGTGCTTTTAATTACGTCTGGCACTTGGATTGTAAAAACCCTGTCTGGATACAGCCATTCTAGTATGCCATTTTTCATGCCAATTTCAACCTTCATACACATACTTGTCGGGCTGGTTGTACTGGGTGTCGCCCAGTTTATCAGGTACCTGTTTGAAACCGAGTATAAACCTGGCTGGATTTTACGTCATGGAGAAAAAATTCTCTACCTATACGCGGCCCTTCGGGTTATTAGAATTACTGTTCTTTTCTTTGTTAATGCCAAGAGGATGGGCGACTCCATTTACTACTCTCCATGGGGATTTATTGTAGCAAACGGGCTACCGGTTGTCGCTGGAGCGTTAATTATGGTCGGATTGGCCCAGATTCTACGTCGTGTGATGCCTATGATTGAAGAGTCAAAAACGCTTGTCTAAAAGGAGATTTACAAATGATTAATATTCGACTCGATTACGTACTCCTTGATAAGCGAATGAAACTCAAGGATCTTGCCCAGGCGACAGGTTTGGCAGTCAATAACCTATCTATCCTCAAAACCAACAAGGCCCGCGCGATTCGCTTTTCCACATTGAACAGTTTATGCAAAGCGTTGAACTGCACGCCCGGCGATCTGATAGAGTATATCCCGGATGAGAATGAGAATCCCTGACCCTATTCGAGATGAACGACGCCGGTCTTGCGGTCCGCTGCAAGGCTGGCTTTCTTGATAATATTGTACAGGTAACGGCAATCCCGAATCTTTTCGAATACGAACTCCGGGTCCGACTTGTCGGTCGTAATCAACGCCACCCTGCCTACCCCGAAAATGCAGTCCAGTAGGTTCCTGCGCAGCTTCAGGTCGACCACGCGAAACATATCCAGATTATCTACCCTCCTGTCGAGGATTCCCCTGCTCCACTCGATCCGGTCGGCCGTAACCTCATAATAGATCATCTTAAGCTTGAGCACTTTCAGCAGAAGAATAAGCACCACCAGCGCGACAAGCCCCTCGCCGGTAATAAATCTGTAGCGGCCGATTGCAAAAGCCTGATTCGCGGTAAGTTTCAAATTAAGCCAACCGTTGACATAACTTTCGAGAGGCAGCTTTATCAAAAGCCCGGCGATTACTATGACTATCGAAGCCTTGACCACCGCCGGGGCCATGCCCCACAGAGACGGCCTGCCCGCGAACAGGATGCTGTCGTCTGTTTCTTCTTCCTCGGATAATTCCGAATCCGGCTCAGGATCGGCTTCAAGGGCCCTGGCCTTCTCCGTGTTTAGAAACTCGCCGCAGAACCGGCACTTGACGGCCGCAGCCTGAATCGTCTCGGCACAAAACGGACACGATTTTGTCTGTAAATCTACAACTACCATTAACTATATATCGGAAAGACCCCCGGAACTTATACAGCAGATTCTTCGCTCGAAACAACTGACCGGTATATATCAAACCTGTCCGGCAACGTATTCCTGGCGGATTGGCTTTGTTTTTTAGCCGTCCGGACCGTCACAATCTCCATAAATCATTGTTATTATTGACTTAACGCCATTTTACCTGTTTTAAAATTGGCTTTGTTTTTTCAAATTCGTTTTCGCAGTCCGTAAGGACTCCCAAGGAGGACGCATCACGCAGAAAGCAATACGAGTAAATTGGCTTTGTTTTTCTCGCCTCCCGGACCGACACAATCTCCATAAATCATTGTTATTGCTGACTTAACGCCATTTTATCTGTTTTAAAATTGGCTTTGTTTTTTCAAATACCTTTTCGCAGTCCGTAAGGACTCCCAAGGAGTACGCATCACGCAGTACGCAATACGATCAAATTGGCTTTGTTTTTTCAAATTGCATTTCTTTAGACACAGATTTACCCTGATTAACACTGATATTTGTTGTTTGTCATTCCCGCGAAGGCGGGAATCCACGACTAATTCTCCAATTAACTA
>Ga0209121_10001422_pt1 | contig 25173 bp, 20 predicted proteins | sample Cruoilmetagenom3_FD_187292 | JGI IMG/M metagenome (GOLD analysis project Ga0209121, IMG submission 187292) | Oil polluted marine microbial communities from Coal Oil Point, Santa Barbara, California, USA - Sample 3 (SPAdes) (version 2) | ecosystem: Environmental > Aquatic > Marine > Oil seeps ... | reverse complement strand
ACTGAGCGCATCTCGATGAAATACGGTTTCAGTGCCTGGCTTAATCACAACAAAAATATTATCGCTTTTTCCAAAATTATCTTGGAAATCATTAAACGCTTTTAATTCGGGATTCTGCTCACTAAAAAAATAGCGGTAATCCGTAGTGAAACTAAATGATGCAAAGCCCATTAATCCCAGTACAAAAATAAGCGCCGTAAAAGAACTCGTGATTTTCGGGTGATTAATAACCCAACTAAAGGTTGGTTTCATAATAGGTCTACTTTCATGTTTTCTATCATTTTTTAAAAAACGCGAGTCTAAGCTATGACAAGACGAGACACCAGCTTGAATAATTGACTGCAACGTCGAGGTAGATTTAACTCAAAACAGAAATTCGATTTTTAATGGCAATTTCTCGCGGGGAAATATCTGCCCTATAAGCCATCACTTCAACACCCTTCTTAATGGCTTCTCGCAACAGGCGGCCATATTCTGGATCGATATCATCGGCTGGCTGCATGTTATCGATACCTGTGTGCAGCACACAGAAAAACAGCACAGCCCGCTCACCCTGAGCTTTAACAGCCATCAGTTCACGCAGGTGCCGCGCGCCACGACTGGTGACTGCATCTGGGAATAATCCAAGCCCACCTCCCATTCCCAGGGTCACACTTTTAACTTCGACATAACAGGGCGGTAAATCCGCATGGTCTTGCAATAAAAAGTCGATACGACTGCGTTCCTCTCCGTAAGGAACCTCGCTGCGCACTGAAGCGTACCCTGACAATTCCTCAATATCACCCGCCAAGAGCGACTCTTTAACGAGTGCATTCGCCCGATGCGTATTAATGCAAGCCACATGATCATCCGCCACCGACACTAGTTCCCAGGTGTGCGGATATTTGCGTTTTGGATTATCACTTCGAGAAAACCACACGCGGCTGCCTGGTGTATTGCAGTGCAACATGGAGCCGGTATTGGGGCAGTGGATGGTGATAATCTCTCCACTTTCCAGCGCCACATCTGCTAAAAATCGCTTATAACGCTTAATCAAACTACCCGTTTGCAAGGGCTCAAGGAACTTCATGTTTTCAGGAACTCGGCGATGCGCTCAACACCTTCCTCTAAACGCTCCACAGAGGTGGTGTAAGCAAAACGAATGCTTTGTTGTGTTTTATAAGTACCGAAATCAATGCCTGGCGTCACCGCCACACCATGACTGTCCAGCAATTGCTGACAGAAGGCATACGCGTCATCAGTAAAACGTTCGGCACCGGCATAGAGGTAGAAGGCACCTTCTGGGCAATTCGGAATACTAAAACCGAGATCTCTCAGCGCCGGCAAGAGGAAATCACGGCGCTGCTGAAAAGCCAGACGTCGCGCCTCCATCTCTTGCTGAGCAGGCGCATCAAAAGCAGCCAAGGCCGCATACTGGGAAACGGTGGGAGGAGATATAAAATAATTCTGGGCCAGTTTTTCCAAACCCGACACCAAGGCCTCTGGGACAATCATCCAACCCAGTCGCCAGCCTGTCATACCGAAATATTTCGAGAAGCTGTTAATCACAATCGCATCTGGGCAGCTTTCCAGAGCAGTGTGAATACGGCCTCCATAATTCAAACCATGGTAGATTTCGTCAACAATCATCCAGCCTTGACGCTTGCGAATCGCCTGCGCCAATTCAGAAAGCTGCTGCGCACTGAGTATTCCACCCGTCGGGTTGGCTGGGGAGGCAAGCAAAACGCCGCAACTTTGCGCCTGCCAATACTGCTCCACCAGCTCAGAGGTCAAGGCATAGTCATTGCTAGCATCCACCGGCACCATCACCGCCTCACCACCCACCAACTGCAAAAAATGTCGATTGCACGGGTAGCCTGGGTCTGCCATCAGCAGGCTTTCGCCGGGATTCACCAACAGGGCTGCAGCCAGCAATAAAGCGCCTGATGCGCCAGCAGTCACCACCACCTGCTCAGGTTTCACGCAAACGCCATAGGTCGCCAAATAATGTGCGGCAATTTTTGCCCGCAACTCGGGCAAACCCAGGGCTGGCGTATAATGGGTTTTACCCTCGGCCAGCGCCTGATTGGCCGCTGCCACAATAGGCGCTGGCGTCGGGAAATCAGGCTCCCCGACTTCCATATGAATAATATCCCGCCCCTGCTGCTCAAGCTGTTTCGCTTTAGCGAGTATTTCCATTACCCGGAACGGTGAAACCCTGTCTACCCGTTCGGCCCAAGGTCGAGCCAGATGCTGTTCAGTCAATGATGCCTTGCCTCTTTAGGTTCTATCGGTCATTGAGGTACTCTCATGCGCGGAATGTTAGCCGAGCCCTAAATCCGATTAATTTTGACCCGAATGATAACGCAGCTAAGGGCAAAATAGATTGAACGAAAAGCAGCGAAGAGCACTTTCAGATCAATCAAAAATTGACGCCCCGTATTCAGCAACTAAAATATAAGCTCTAAAATGCAGTGCAGGCTTGCCAAACCCTCACGACGCTGGTATAGATGCTCGCCCGCAAACTTGGATGTAAATGAGGCACAGTCATGGCGACAAAAAAAACGTCTCCCGAAAACAACGCATATAGCTCTTTCACCCCTTATAAAGCAAAAAAGGGCGAGGAATATATGAATGAAGATCAACAGGCTCACTTTAAGGCTATTCTCGAAAGTTGGCGTGATGAGTTAATGATCGAAGTCGATCGCACAGTAGTGCATATGAAAGATGACGCGGGCAATCTGCCTGACCCAAATGACCGCGCCTCGCAAGAAGAGGAATTCAGCCTTGAGTTACGCACCCGTGATCGTGAGCGTAAGCTGATAAAGAAAATCGAAAAAACCCTGGTCAACTTAAAAAATGACGAATACGGCTATTGCGAGACCTGTGGCGTAGATATCGGAATCAAGCGCCTGGAAGCCCGCCCGACAGCGACCCAGTGTATCGACTGCAAAACCCTGGACGAAATTAAGGAAAAACAGATCGTCGGCTAAAACAGTTTTACACGCATACCCTGGGCGCTCTCGTTGCTCCGTGCGCGCCCACAACACTCCTTTTTGGAGTAAACCATGCCCAGCTCACCAAGGCCTTATCGTGGCCGCTTTGCGCCCTCTCCTACAGGCCCCTTACACTTTGGCTCCCTCGTTGCCGCCCTTGGCAGCTACCTCGATGCGCGACAAAACAAAGGTACTTGGCTGCTTCGTATTGAAGACCTTGACCCCCCGCGAGAACAGCCAGGCGCTAGCGACCTTATCCTGAAAACTCTGGAAAGTTATCATCTTTTCTGGGATGAAGAGGTGCTTTACCAAAGCCAGCGTCAGGCAATCTATGAAGAACACTGCCAACAGCTACTCGCTAATGACACGGCTTTCTACTGCGCCTGCAGCCGCTCTCAGCTCGGCGGCTCTGGGCAAGTTTATCCTGGCTACTGCCGAGGCTATAGAGAAGCCCATAAAGCCGATTGCGCCATCCGTTTTATGGTGAACGAAGAAGAACTGTGTTTTCAGGATCAGATCCAGGGCCGCCACTGCCAACTACTGCACAGCGAAGTGGGTGACTTTGTTATCAAGAGAAAAGACCAGCTTTACGCCTACCAGCTTGCCGTGGTCTGCGATGACCACCTTCAAGGCGTGACACACGTGGTGCGTGGCATTGACTTACTGGACAACACATCCCGCCAAATCGCACTTTATCGCGCCTTTGCTTACCCCGCCCCGACCTACGCCCATTTGCCGGTGATTGTTAATAGCGATGGCCAAAAACTGAGCAAACAGAATCTTGCTGCCCCCATCTCCTTAAAAGAGACCCGTACCACGCTTTTATATGCGCTGGCAGCACTCAAGCTTCAACCACCTGCTGAACTACAAACAAACAGCCTTGACGACATACTTCTCTGGGCCAACAATATCTGGAACAAGTCGGCACTTTTAAATCAGCGACAAAGCATCTGCCCCGCGCAGATCCCCCAATAAAATCGATCGGCAACAGCAAAGGATCACTCCATGTACATTGATCGACTACTTATTCTTCTGATAGCTGGCGCTTACCTAGTCACACCGATTATCACCCACTGGTGGACCGAAGGCGGCACCGCTTGGTACCGTCCTTATCTCATTTGGGCTGGCCTGATTGCCACATCATTTTGGATCACCCATAGCCGAGATCTTGATGAATTTTAGTGTTGTAGAACTTACCCTGGTAGGAAGCACCTACCTGCTAGCCCTATTTCTTATTGCTTACGCCACCGAAAAGGGCATTATCCCCCACAGGATCAGCCGCCACCCCACGGTTTATATCCTATCCCTCGGTGTTTATTGCAGTGCGTGGGCAGTTTATGGCAGCGTCGGCTTTGCCTATGAAAATGGTTATAATTTCCTGTCTTACTACCTGGGTATCGCTGGAGCATTTCTTATTGCTCCCATCACGCTGGCTCCTTTCTTACGGCTAGCCCATACCTATAAACTCAACTCACTGCCCGACCTGTTTGCCTATCGGTACAGAAGCAAAGTCGCCGGCGCGAGCGCCGCATTCTTCCTCACCCTTGGGCTGCTGCCGCTATTGGCCTTGCAAGTTCAGGCCGTTGCCCAATCGGTATCGATACTCAATAACGACCTGAATGAAAACACCGTTGCCGCGATATTTTGTATTCTGATTACTCTTTTTACAACGATGTACGGCGGACACAGCAAAGTCGGCCGCAGCAAAAAACACGAAGGGCTGGTGGCGGCCATCGCTTTTGAAACAGTCGTAAAGGTCATCATTATGCTAATGGTGGGTGCCTATGCCGTATACAATGTATTCGATGGCCCCGAGGATCTCCAGAACTGGCTGAGCAATAACCCTGCCGCACTGGAAATGCTTTATGAGCCGCTCAAAGAAGGCCCTTGGCGCAGCCTGATACTGACTTTTTTCGCGGCCGCTATTGTAATGCCTCATATGTACCAGATGGCGTTTACAGAAAGCACCAACCCTCGCTCGCTACTACCGGCCAGCTGGGGTTTTCCGATTATATTATTTTTAATCGCCCTCTGTATTCCCCCCATTCTCTGGGCAGGCATCAAGCTGCAAAGCCCTGTTTCACCCGAGTATTTCACCTTGGGCATCACACTTACCAGTGACTCGCGCCTAATGCCCCTTATTACTTTTGTGGGCGGTTTAAGCGCCGCCAGTGGAATAATCATCGTTGTCACGCTGGCACTTTCCGAGATGTGTCTAAACCACCTTGCTTTCCCCATTTACAAGCGATCAGCCAATCGCTTTTCTATAAACTGGGTAAGGCTTAGCAAACGCCTACTTATGACCTCTATTATTTTGCTCAGTTTTGGCTTTTATGTCGTGCTGGGCAATCATCTGGATCTTTCTCAGCTGGGCACCATATCCTACATCGCAACCTTAAATTTCGTGCCCGGCATTTTGGGCCTTCTATTTTGGAACAAAGCCAATCGACAGGGTGTTATCAGCGGCTTAACGCTTGGCTTTATACTTTGGTTTATCCACTTCTTATGGCCCGCCCTCACTCACACGCAGGTTTCCACTGCGCTCACCGTCACCATGTCGGAAGTATTTGGAGAAGACCTTGTCTACATGAGCGGGCTTATTGTTATTGCCAGCAATGCGCTCACCTTCATTGTCGTTTCACTACTAACTCGCACCAGCGAGGAAGAACAACGCGCCGCTGAGGTGTGCGCACTGGATACCCGCCAACAATCCAGCCAATGGGAGCTCTCCGTTAACGCGGCATCAGAGTTTGTATCCTGTCTGACTCCGCAAATTGGTGAGCCAATGGCACAGAAGGAGGTGGGCCAGGCGCTCGCCGAACTCAAGTTAAACCTTGACGAGCAACGTGCTTATGCCCTGATTCGCCTCCGCGATAGACTTGAGACAAACCTCTCCGGCTTTCTTGGTTCTTCCGTTGCCCAGGAAATCATGGACCAGACCATCCCTTATAAACAAAAGTCTGAATCTGGCAAATCTGAAGATATTCATAGAATTGAAAGTCGTATGGAGGCCTACCGTCACAAGCTTTCAGGCTTGGCAGCCGAGCTGGACAGCCTGCGCCGTTTTCACCGACAAACTCTGGAAGACCTGCCCATTGGGGTATTTTCAATCAGTAAAGATGAAAAGATACAAGCGTGGAATAAAGCGATGGAAGCGCTAACCGGCCACAACGGTGGACGTATCATCGGCACTCGCATCAGCAGTATGAAACAGCCTTGGCGAGATTTTCTTATCGATTTCATTCGCGGCCGGCCTGATTATTCACCACAAGCATCGATCAGCATCGGCGAAAAGGATTATGAACTCAGCTTACATAAAGCCGCCATTGGCACCCAGAACGCCTCCGAACCCTCCAGCCTGGTTATTGTCGTAGAAGACTTAACCGAACTACGCCTGCTTGAATCGGAACTCACCCACAGCGAACGCCTTGCCTCCATTGGCCGCCTCGCAGCCGGGGTCGCCCACGAAGTTGGCAACCCTGTAACCGGGATTGCCTGTCTCGCCCAGAACATTCAATACGATACAGAAGATGAAAACCTTCTTGATACCGCCGACCAGATTCTTGAGCAGACCAATCGCATTACCCGTATCGTGCAGTCATTGGTGAACTTCAGCCACAGCGGAGAGGTCAGCCATGAAGAGCACAGCCCAGTAAATCTCCACGAGTGTGTTACCGAGGCCATCGACCTGTTGCGATTAAGCACATCGGGCAAGCTATATGATTACCATAACGGCTTACCCGACGGCCTTCAAGTGATGGGCGACTCACAACGCCTACTCCAGGTATTCGTTAATCTCATCGGCAACGCTCAGGATGCCTCGCCTCCAGGCAGCGGAATCAACATTTTCAGTGAAGAAGACAGCCACACTGTGATAGTCCATGTGGAAGATGAAGGCGAAGGTATACCCAGCGAGCTGCAGGAACAAATCTTCGAACCCTTTGTGACCACCAAAGATCCCGGCGTTGGCACAGGACTGGGCCTATCGCTGGTCTATAGTATTATCGAAGAGCACTATGGCCATATCTCCGTGACCAGCCCCGTCAACCTGGAAAGCGGGAAGGGCACACGCTTCACCATTACACTTCCTGCGAGCCAACAGCTCAATCACTCACTTGAGGATTAGGATACCTGCATCGTTTCAGCCTAATATCGAATCTGTTACCCTAGAAACCTCAGTTTAGTGCGAAAAAGATGTGCACCAACAGTAGGCGCTTTTAGGCGAGATATTGCCGTGCATAGGAAATTTTCAAAATTCGTGCTCTCCTTATTGGGCGTAAGCGCCGTATACGGCTGGAGATGAGAACTTTTTAAAATCTTCTAGGTGCGGCAAGAGCTTGTGCAGAATTTCGTACTTCAACTGCGGTTTCTAGGGTACATTGGAATCCATTCACATCCGCTTATTACACAAGTTGAATTTATGCACCAAGTACTGATTGTCGAAGACGAAAAAGTAATACGCAAAGCACTGGAGCGCCTGCTGTCACGCAATGGATATCAAGTCACCACAGCAGGAAGCGTCGACGAAGCAGAATCTAACGACCTCTCTTTATTCGAGCTAATAATCAGTGATTTACGCCTTCCCGGTCGGCAAGGCACAGACCTTATCAAGCTAGCAGGAAGTACCCCGGTTTTAATCATGACCAGCTACTCCAGCTTAAAATCAGCGGTAACAGCCGTGCGCCAGGGTGCCGTAGATTACATTGCCAAACCCTTCGACCATGAAGAAATGCTCACCGCCATCGCACGCATCATTGCAGAAAAAGTCGGCAAAAAAGACCAGAGCAGTGATGATACAAGTATCCCCGCCGATACGGCTACCGATGCAAACAAAGAAAAACCCGCTGGGTCGAGCATCATTGGGCAATGCGAAGTAATGCAGCGTTTATTTAAACAAATTCAAAAAGTTGCGCCCACTGATACTACCGTGCTTGTGCTGGGAGAGTCCGGCACCGGTAAGGAGTTAGTGGCAAAAGAAATCCATCACCATAGCCCTCGTAGGAATGGCCCGCTGGTCTCCGTCAACTGTGCGGCCATTCCTGACACACTCATCGAATCTGAACTTTTTGGGCATGAAAAAGGCGCATTTACGGGCGCCACAGCCCGCCGAGAAGGATTGGTGGAAGCAGCAAATGGTGGCTCCCTGTTTTTGGACGAAATCGGCGAATTACCCCTGGATGCCCAAGCGCGCTTACTGCGATTACTACAGGAAAAAGAAGTTCGCCGGGTTGGCGCCGTCGATGTGCAGAAAGTGGATGTTCGGGTTATCGCAGCAACCCATCGCGACTTGAAAACACTTTCCGAAACAGGCGAGTTCCGCCAGGACCTTTATTACCGCCTCAATGTCGTCTCACTCAAGCTGCCACCCCTGCGCGCACGCGGCGACGACATTATCGAACTTGCCCAATTTTTTCTTGGGCGATACTGCGACAAAATGGGCCTGAAAAACAAATACTTTGCCCCGAGTTGCACGCAGCTGATTAACACCTATCACTGGCCTGGCAATGTCAGGGAGCTTGAAAATGCCATAGAGCGCGCCGTCATCCTTAGTGACTCTGATACCATTTCAAAAAGCGAGCTAGGCTTAGAGGAGATTGAATATATGCCTTCCTTCGCCCCGGAAAGTACACCGCCCATGGCCCCAGACAGTTTTAGCGAAACTGACGATGCGGAAGAGTCTCTCGAAGACTACTTCCAACGATTTGTGTTGGAAAACCAGGATAATATGACAGAAACAGAACTCGCTCAGAAGCTCGGCATTAGCCGGAAAAACCTCTGGGAGCGGCGCAAGCGTTTTGGAATTCCTCGTAAAAAAGGTGGCCAAAAGTAGATAATACCGCCAATCATCATGTCGGCAGAAAGTAAGAAGTTATTCACATAAAAAGTGTGAACCAGCTCATGTTACCTGTTACCAATGTACCCAAAGGTAACAGTTTTACCCGTCCCCCTTGGTAACACCTAGCGATATATACTTTTGCCATAAAACCACTAAATATTTATATGCTGTTGTATTTGTTAGCCTAATGGGGTTAAGCAAAGCTCTTGGCACGCAAAATGCTACCTATAACTTGTAAGACATAAAACAATAAAAATAAATAGAACAATAATAATAGCCCACAACAACAAAATAACCGCGTAGTGAGTAAGCGTATATCAACCATATACTCTTACCTTCTTAAGGTATCGGAATATAATAAAACCAATAATCCGGTCAGCACATCGAGGGCGCTAACATCCATCACAAATATAACAATAAGAAAGTGATGCGCTGTTAGCGCCTTTACTATTTTTATCCCGCCAAAAGCTTATCCATTGCAGAAATTACACCACCTTCTTTCATCCCTTACGCTTTTTTGACTTTCCGTCCGCTTTTCTCTCTAATGACCATCCCTAAACCTTATCAGCTAACGAATACAACATCGTGCTACGAAAACTGTTTCACCGTTTAGCCCCAACAACAAAAGGCGGCAATAAAAAGACAATGCCCTCCGGCCACCAGATTATCCCCCGCGACCAGCACTGCATTTCCCGCAATAATATTAGCGAAAACGCACTCAAGGTGCTTTATCGACTAAAAAATGCGGGCTTTGAAGCTTACCTGGTGGGCGGTGGCGTTCGCGACCTATTACTGGGTGGACACCCGAAAGATTTTGATATTGCCACCAGCGCCCACCCTGAAGAAGTGAACGCCTTATTCAGAAATTCGCGCTTGATTGGCCGCCGTTTTCGCCTGGTGCATGTATTATTCGGGCGCGAAATGATTGAAGTAGCCACCTTTCGCGCCGCCCCACAAGACCCCGACCATGCACAGCACCAGCAGTCAGCAACCGGGCAATTATTAAAAGATAATGTCTACGGAAACCTTGATGAAGACGCACTCAGGCGTGACTTCACCATCAACGCCCTTTATTACTCCATCGAAGATTTTACCGTGCGCGACTTTGCTAACGGCCTCGAAGACTTGAACAAACGCCAAATCCAATTAATCGGCGACCCCGAATCCCGCTACCAGGAAGACCCTGTGCGCATGCTGCGTGCCGTGCGCTTTGCCGCCAAACTGGATTTTGACATCGCAGTGGAAACCGCCGAACCCTTATACCGGCTGGGTGATCTACTTGACCACATTCCCTCTGCCCGCCTGTTTGATGAAAGCCAAAAGATATTTACCAGCGGCCATGCCGAAACCAGTTGGCGTCTACTGCAGCACTACGGCTTGGTGGCCCATCTATTTCCCTTTTTTCCATCACAGCCCAATGAGCACGCCACGCAACTCATCCAGCAGGCCATGCGTAACACCGATGCGCGAATACAAGCAGGCAAACATATTGCACCTTCTTTCCTTTTCGCAATACTGCTCTGGCACCCTGTGCGGGAAGAGATGCAGAAACATCAAGACGAGGGTTTACCCCCCATGCAGGCCTTACAAAAGGCTTCCCACCACATTATCGATCAGCAAATTCGCACCATTTCTGTTCCACGCCGCTTCACCACGGCAATGCGAGAAATGTGGGACCTACAATTCAAGCTGCCCCGCCGGCACGGCAACAGAGCAGAAAGGCTGATCAGCCACCCCCGCTTTCGGGCAGCCTACGATTTTTTATTACTTCGCGAAGAGTCCGGTGAAATAGAACCAGGGCTTGGCGAATGGTGGACGCTTTACCAAGAGGCGGATGAAGTGGAGCGCAAAAAGATGGTGTCAGAACTGTCTCCCAACCCACCCGGTCGAAAAAAACGACGACGCCCCAAGAAGAAACCGGACAGCCAGCAGCACTAAAGAACAAACAAAATAACCATGGGCAATCACAACACCAAAGGGGCCGAAGCCTATATCGGCCTCGGAGCCAACCTCGACGAACCACAGCGGCAACTGGAATCTGCACTGGCGCAGCTTCAACAAATACCGGAAATAGTCGTGCACGGGTGCTCCAGCTTTTATCGTAGCGCACCCATAGGGCCAGAAGATCAAAACGATTTCATCAATGCCGTTGCCAAGATAAACACTGCCCTCTCTCCCGTAGAACTATTGCGACAATGCCAACACATTGAGCATATTCATGGCCGTGTAAGGAAAGCAGAGCGCTGGGGGCCTCGAATACTAGACTTGGACTTATTACTTTATCGCCCTCTACATACCGACCAGGCAAGAAGGCCACAGTGGTTAAGCCTGAATAGCCCCGAGCTTTCCTTGCCCCACCCTGAAATTCATCATCGCGCCTTTGTTGTAATCCCGCTACTGGAACTCACACCGAGCCTGGAGATAGAGGCCGGCACCCCACTCAAAAACAGCCTAAAAAAACTTTCTGCACAGCGCCTGCAAAAGCTTCTTTAACAGAAACTCAAAATGCAACTGAACATGATGTACACTCAACCCACCAGCACCCACCACACAGCGAGTGATAAAAAATGAGCAATAAGGCCACTCTCAACACACTGCTTCAACTCAAAGCACAGAATGAAAAGTTCTCCTGTCTCACTGCTTACGACGCCTGCTTTAGTCACTTTATATCCGAGGCAGGTGTTGAAGTGATGCTGGTAGGCGACTCCCTCGGCATGGTTCTGCAAGGACGTGACAGCACCCTCCCCGTCAGCATCGATGACATGGTTTACCACACTCAAAGCGTGGCGCGCGGCAACCAACATAGCCTGATCATGGCTGATATGCCCTTTATGACCTATGCCACACCAGAGCAAGCTCTACAAAATTCGGCAAAACTCATGCAAGCCGGGGCTGAGCTGGTCAAACTGGAAGGCGGCGAATGGCTCAATGAATCCGTAAAACGACTCAGCGACTGCGGCATTCCCAGCTGCGTACACCTCGGCCTTACTCCCCAGTCGGTGCATAAATTTGGGGGTTACAAGGTACAAGGACGTACCCCTGAAGCCGCAGAGCAACTGCTTCGTGAAGCATTGGCCGCGCAAGATGCCGGAGCAGCCATGCTGGTGCTGGAATGTGTGCCCAACGCTGTGGGTAAAGCTGTCACAGAAAAAGCCGACATCCCCGTCATTGGCATTGGCGCAGGCCCTGACACAGACGGCCAGGTGCTTGTACTGCACGACATGCTTGGACTAAGCCCTGGTAAACCCGCAAAATTCGTAAAAAACTTTTTATCTGAAAACGGCGGCAGTATTCAAGCTGCAATTTCTGCTTATCATCACGCAGTGAAAAACAGCTACTTCCCTGGCAAAGAGCACGGATTCAGCTAATGAAAACCCTGAACACCATTAAAGCCATACGCAAGGAGCTCCACCCACTTCGCATGGAAAAAAAACGCATTGCCCTGGTGCCCACAATGGGCAACCTTCACGCCGGACATATTTCCCTAGTCAAAGAAGCCTTAAATTACGCCGATGTAGTGGTAAGCACTATTTTTGTAAACCCCATGCAGTTTGGCCCTAACGAAGACCTGGACAGTTACCCGCGCACCCTCGAAGCAGATAAACAAAAGCTGCTCGATGCAGGTAATCACTTTCTGCTAACCCCCTCCGTCGAGGAGATCTACCCCAGCGGCATGGATCAAACAACGGTACATGTGCCTGGCTGCACCGAATACCTTTGCGGCGAAAAGCGTCCTGGCCACTTTGATGGGGTAACAACCGTTGTTACAAAACTATTCAATATGATACAGCCGGATGTAGCTGTGTTTGGACAAAAAGACTACCAACAGCTCACCACCATTCGAAAAATGGTCAGAGACCTTTGTTTTCCAATAGAAATCATAGGCCTGGAAACATGCCGTGAAGCCGACAAGTTGGCAATGAGTTCGCGCAATGGTTATCTCGACAAGGAAGAGCGAAACAAAGCGCCCGCACTTTACCAAGCATTAGAGCAAATAAAACTGGCGCTGCTATCCGGCGAGAAAAGTCACACAACGATCATAAAAAATGCGCAACAATCCCTTGAAAGCGCTGGCTTTTCGACTGATTATCTGGAAATAAGGGATGCAGACACCTTGGAATGCGCAAGCACAGATAGTGCGCGCCTTGTGGTTCTCGGTGCAGCGTTCTTGGGCAAAACACGTCTGATTGATAATCTCGCGCTGGAGTTGAACCAGAAATAAGTTTGAGGCATACTTGCCGGCCATTGCGGTTGACGCAGCGCACAATGCTGTTCAAACCCAATGAAAATAACATTAGTATTGCGCACCAGCATGCATAATTCACGAATAACAGGGGGCGGCTAGCTATGCAAAGCACTATGTTGAAAGCCAAATTGCATCAAGCCCAAGTAACCCACGCGGAACTTGAGTATGAAGGGTCATGCGCTATTGATGGCGATATGCTCGATATGGCAGGTATTCAAGAATACGAGCAGATCCAAATCTACAACTTAAATAATGGCGAACGCTTCACCACTTATGCCATTCGCGGTGAAAGTGGCTCCAGAATGATCTCGGTTAACGGAGCAGCTGCACATAAAGCAGATGTTGGTGACAGGGTGATCATTTGTGCCTACGCAGGCTACAGCTCAAGCGAGCTGCTTAATTTCAAGCCACGGCTGGTTTATCTTGGCCCTGACAATGAAATAGTACGCTCCAGCAACGCTATCCCCGTACAGGTCGCCTAGTCGCCTGGAGCTGTAGCAGCTTTTATTTTCGCGGATTTCAAACCGATCATTTAAGCTAAAAAGACTCTGCATAAAGCGCCGCACCCACCAGTGCGGCGCTTTTTTATTATTTGTTTTTAAAGTTTTCACTTAAGGGCATCTCTAAAACCTGTTTGCGCTCACCCCCCCCCTAAAGTAGTACAGCCTCCCCGTTACGTCAAAATTCATCCTCTCCAGGTTTCAGAGCACGACAATCCACGTTATGCTAAGTGCAGAATGACCTTACACCTTCTGGGAGAGATATTCTGATGCCAACTCGATTATCAAGCGCAATAACATGGAAAAAGCTCCACCAGCACCAGAAAGAAATCGCCACCAGCACCCTTTGCGAACTTTTCTCAACAAGTAGTCAGCGGGCACACTCTTTTTCACTGGAAGCCGCCGGGCTACATCTCGACTATTCAAAGAACCTGATTACCAAAGAAACCCTTGATTTATTCCAAGCCCTTGCGCAAGAGCTGGGTTTTGATGCCGCCCGTAAATCCTTACGAGAAGGCGAGCCCATTAATCACACTGAAAATCGCCCGGCCCTGCATACCGCACTACGAGATAAGCGTAATCCACCTATTTACGTTAAAGATAGCAATATTAGCAATGAAATCAGCAGCGCCAAGAAACAAATGGCTGTGTTCGTCAAGCAATTACACCAAGGTAAGGTAGTCGGCGGTAGTGGAAAAATAATAAGAGATGTCGTTAATATCGGTATTGGTGGCTCCTATCTCGGGCCAAAAATGGTGGTGGAAGCACTCACACCCTATCAACAAAACAAGGTGCAATGTCATTTTGTGGCCAACATTGATGGCAGTGAAATAGTCGAGACCCTGAAAAAACTCCACCCAGAAATAACCTTGTTTATTGTTGCTTCGAAATCCTTTGGTACTCAGGAAACTCTCCACAATGCCATCGCGGCAAGAGAGTGGATATGCCAACACCCACAACTGAAGACCTCCGTTGATAAACATTTTGTGGCCGTATCCAGCAACATTGCCGCCGCTAGTGATTTTGGCATTGCTGAGAGTAATATTTTTCCCATGTGGGACTGGGTTGGCGGGCGCTACTCCCTCTGGTCAACCATTGGCCTACCCATCGCCATCGCCATCGGTATGGATAATTTTCAGGCCTTATTGGACGGTGCCCATGAAATGGATGAGCACTTCTTCACTGCTGAGCCTCAAGACAACATGCCCTTTATTCTGGCAATGCTGCAAATCTGGTACAACAATTTCTTTTCTGCCCATAGCCAAGCGGTTATACCCTACGATTATTATTTACGCTCACTGCCTGAATACCTTCAGCAATTAGAGATGGAAAGCAACGGAAAAAGAGTCGACCGCGCCGGCCGAGCGCTCGATTACCCAAGCGCTTATGCTATCTGGGGCGGCCCAGGCACAAATGGCCAACATGCCTACCACCAGCTTTTTCATCAGGGCACACAATTTATCCCCGTCGATTTCATATTTCCACTGACCACACATAACCCAGTGAATTCGCACCACGCCATGCTGATTGCCAACTGCCTCAGTCAAAGCCGTGCCATGTTAGTGGGTAAAACACTGGAGCAAGCCACCGACGAGTTACTACAACAAGGCCACTCTCAGGAGGAAGCAGACAAACTCGCGCCCCATAAAGTCATCCCCGGCAATCGCCCCAGCAACACCCTCACCATGGACAAACTTACGCCTTCCAGCCTGGGGGCGCTTATCGCCCTTTATGAGCATAAGGTCTTTGCACAGAGCGTAATTTGGGATATTAATGCCTTTGACCAGTGGGGTGTGGAGTTGGGCAAAAAGATTGGCGATGAAATTTACCAATCGCTTTCCGACCCGAAACAAAGCTCAGACTACGACGACTCCACCAACCAGCTAATAAAACGTTTTAAAAGGTCCAACCAAGCATAACTCACCATTAACGACATCAATAGACGGCAGGAATAGACGCCCATGTACGATATCAAAAGCCATCCCGTACCCGAAGCAATCAAAGCCAACGCCCATATTAATAAAGAAAAGTACGACACTTGGTATGCGCAATCTATCAATGACCCGGATACCTTCTGGGCCGACCGCGCCAACGAACTGATTACTTGGACAAAACCCTGGCAACAGGTCAGCCAATACGATTTCAGCAAAGGTGAGGCAAAGTGGTTTGATGGGGCCACACTGAACGCCTCTTACAACTGCATTGACCGCCACCTTGAAAGCCGAGCCGATCAGGTAGCCATCATCTGGGAAGCTGACGATGGGCAAGATGAGAAAATCACCTACCAAGAACTACACCAACACGTCTGCAAACTGGCCAATGCGCTTAAAAGCCGTGGAGTAAAAAAGGGAGACCGCGTCTGCATTTATATGCCCATGATTCCAGAGGCCTCCTACGCCATGCTGGCCTGCGCTCGCATTGGCGCAATTCACTCCGTGGTATTTGGCGGCTTTTCGCCAGAAGCCCTGAAAGATCGCATTCTGGATGCCGACTGTAGCGTACTCATCACCGCCGACGAAGGTCGTCGCGGCGGCAAGACGGTGCCCCTTAAGAGCAACAGTGAAAAAGCCCTGGGCAGCTGTCCCAATGTACACACCGTGCTCACAGTGCAGTGCACCGGCGTAGACGTAGCTTGGCACAATGAGCGCGACATCTGGTATCACGATGCCGTCGCCACAGCCGATGCCCACTGCGCCCCCGAAGAAATGAACGCCGAAGATCCGCTATTTATTCTGTATACCTCTGGCTCCACCGGCAAACCCAAAGGCGTTTTGCACACCACTGGGGGCTACATGGTGCAGGCGGCTCTCACCCATAAATACGTTTTTGATTATCACGATGGTGATATTTACTGGTGCACCGCCGACGTAGGCTGGGTAACCGGCCACACCTATATTGTTTACGGCCCTCTCGCCAATGGCGCAACCACCTTAATGTTTGAAGGTGTTCCCAACTACCCCCATGCATCACGCTGCTGGGAAGTGGTGGACAAACACCAAGTGAATATTTTTTACACTGCCCCCACCGCCTTGCGCGCCCTGATGGGATTAGGCGATGAACCGGTGAAAAAAACCGACCGCTCCAGCCTCCGCATTCTCGGCACAGTCGGCGAACCGATTAATCCCGAAGCATGGGAATGGTATTACAACGTCGTCGGTGACAGCCGCTGCCCCATTGTTGATACCTGGTGGCAGACAGAAACCGGTGGTATTATGATTTCTCCTTTACCTGGAACCACCGATCTAAAACCCGGCTCAGCCACCAAACCATTGTTTGGCGTCGACCTCGCCCTACTCGACAGCAAGGGCAATGAGCTGGAAGGCGAAGCATCGGGCGTACTGGTTATCAAATCGTCATGGCCTGGGCAGGTCCGTTCGGTATACAGGAACCATCAGCGCTGCATAGAAACCTACTTCAGCAGCTTCCCTGGTTACTATGAAGCGGGAGATGCAGCACGGCGTGATAAAGATGGTTATTACTGGATCACTGGTCGCACCGATGACGTGCTCAATGTCTCAGGCCACCGCTTAGGCACTGCGGAAATTGAAAGCGCATTGGTATTACACGACGCAGTGGCCGAAGCCGCCGTCGTGGGCATCAAACACGACATTAAAGGTGAGAGCATATACGCCTACGTCACCCTGATGCATGACATTGAACCCACTGACGAATTACGCACTGAGCTGGTGGAAAAAACGAAGGAAGAAATTGGCGCCATCGCCAAGCCCGATACCATCCAGTGGGCTCCGAGCTTACCAAAAACCCGCTCGGGTAAAATCATGCGTCGCATACTGCGTAAAATCGCGGCCAATGACCTGGATAAGCTCGGCGACACCAGTACCTTGGCTGACCCCAACGTGGTGGACGATTTAATTAAAAGCCGCCCCTAAGCTCGCAAAATAGCCTCTGTAATATTTCAGGGGCTATTGTTTTATAATCAAAAAAACACCTCAACAGAGCGAAAATGGAAATTTTTCTCCAGCTTGTACTGGTCTTAATTTACTTATTCTCCTTTATCGCCATTGTTGATGCCATCCTCCACTCGCGCACATCACAAGGCGCTATGGCGTGGACCATTGCCCTGATCACCCTCCCTTTATTCAGCCTGCCCCTTTACATGCTCTTCGGCCGCCGTACCTATGATAAATACATCAAGGCACGACAGCATGTAGATGCCGAAATCACCCACACCGCACAAATACTCAAAGAGTCCATACAACCCTACCAATACCCGCTCACCAATCAGGAACAACAACTGCAAGTACTGGAAAACCTTGCCCCCCTGCCATTTACCAATTCCAATAGTGTCGAACTGCTGATTGATGGTCAGAAAGCCTTTCCCGCTATTCTGGAGTCACTAAAAAATGCCAAAAAATATATCATTATTCAGTTCTACATTGTTCGCCACGACAATATCGGCCAGCAGATTAAACAACTCCTGATAGATCGCGCCAAAGAAGGTCTGGATATTTATTTTCTCTATGACAGCCTGGGAAGCTTTGAATTAAATGATGACTATGTCGATGATATGAAGCAGGTCGGTATTAACATTTACGAATTTAATTCCACCGGCTTTTTGAAAAGCAATCGATTTCAAATGAATTTCCGCAACCATCGAAAAATTGTTATAACCGATGGGGAAACAGCGTATATCGGCGGGCTGAATATAGGGGATGAATACCTTGCTGCCGTACCCAAATTTCCTGTGTGGCGAGACACCCACCTAAAATTAACAGGCCCAAGTGTTCAAGTGATCCAACTGGCTTTTACCGAAGACTGGATCGCCGTCACCCGTACTTTGCCAAAGCTAAAATGGCGTCCTATAGCCAGCGAGAAAGAAGACGCAACACAAAGCGTAAACTCACTGCTGGTTTTGCCATCAGGCCCCGTCAGCACATTAGAAGTAGGCACCTTCTCATTTTTGCACCTCATTAATTCAGCACAAAAGCGTCTTTGGATCGCTTCGCCCTATTTTATCCCTGATGTCACCATGCGCTCAGCCCTGCAACTGGCAATATTACGTGGCGTTGAAGTCAGGGTATTAATTCCAGAAACACCTGATAACTTATTAAATCAACTCAGCACTTTTGCTCATGTAAACTGGATGATTAAAACCGGCATACAATTTTATTTTTATGAACCGGGATTTATGCACCAGAAAATAATCCTGGTGGATAAAAACATCAGCTTTCTTGGCACTGCCAATTTTGCCAACCGTTCTTTTCGCTTAAATTTTGAAATAAGTGTTTTGGTGAGCGACCGAAAGTTCGCGGAAAAAACAGAAAATATGCTAAAAGAAGATTTTAAACACAGCCACCTGATTACAGAAAAAGAACTGTGTTCTAAACCTGTTTACTTCCGCATACTCAGCCCCATTGCAAGGCTACTTTCTCCAGTCTTATAGGGCTCAAAACAACTTATTATATACTGTAGGCTGGATTGAATGAAGTGAAACCCAGCACTGACGTTAGGGTTTATCACTAAATTTAATTTCCTAATAAACTTAACTTAAACGCCTTAGCCACTCATCATCAGAACAAAGCTAAAGCAACGAAGCGTATCTAAATATTGCTGGGCTTCACTTCGCTCTCGGCAACTGCTCGATGCGTTGTTCTCGACCTCTGCTCCTGACTCGGCTCTACCGGTTCCTTCCATGGAACCGTACCTCCTGCACCCATGCAGTCGAACCTACCTACATGTAGCGACATCCGTGATGTATCGTCTGCTCTTAAAAATATAAACGACGAAACTTACGGTATAAAACAGATTTACAAAACCTCTGAATTTACGCAGCCTGAATCGCCAGCACAAATAACCAAATACAACAGCCATAACCGACAGAAAAAGCCAGAGAGCGAACAATATCCTGATTCAACACATAAGCGCCCGCATGTATAATACGCATTGCCATAAAAACAATCGCCGCCAGCGCTGATTTTTCAACATCCGCCCCCGAAAAATGTGCTGCAAAAACAGCCATTGAAAAAATAATGATAGATTCCCACAGGTTCTGTTGCGCGGCATACACCCGCGCACCAACACCATCAAGCAAAGCAGCTTGGGCGCGCGGCTGTTTATTATCATACTTTCCAAAGGTTTTAATCCGAATATAGCCACCTAAACTAGACAAGGCATACGGGAAAAATATCAGCACAAATAAACACCAAAAAGGTATCGTCATCACAAACTCCTATTTTTTAAATCATTGATTTTTGTCCACGCGCAATTATACTCCAGCCACACACAATAAACCTCACCGCCAACCAACAACCATAAAGGATACAGCCCCTCAATGGGACGTTACCGACCACCCGCTCCACCCAAAGCCCCCTACATCACTCCCGAGGGCTACCAAATGTTATTGAGTGAAGAAAAAGCCTTGTGGAAACGACGTCGAGGTGTGGTGCAGGCCTTATCCGAAGCGGCGGCGGAAGGTGATCGTTCAGAAAATGCAGAATACATTTACCGAAAAAAAGAACTTCGGGAGATCGACCGCCGAATACGCTACCTACAAAAACGCATCCCCGCACTCAAGGTGGTTGAAACTACGCCCAGCAACCCAAAACAGATTTTTTTTGGCGCATGGGTGACTCTGGAAGATGAAAAAGAAGTTGAACATAACTATCGGATAGTGGGCCCCGATGAGTTTGATCAAAAAAAAGAATATATCAGTATTGATTCACCTATGGCGCGGGCACTACTGAAAAAATTTGAGGAGGATGAAGTGGAAATCACCCTCCCCAGCGGTGTACAAATTTTTTATATCCTGAAGGTTTACTATCAAAATAGTGAATAGCGCCTAAAGCAAAATTTTCTCACTTATTCACTAACCCTCTCCAAAACCTCCTTTACGGCATCGCCACTGCTTTCAAAAATTTCGGCAATGGCGGGAAATGGGTCTGCAAAAGCATTTTGTTGCGCGCGCTTATAACCTTCTTTTAATTCTTTTTTCATTTCATAAGCATATTTAATCGAATCCACCTGCATGGTATGACGCGCGGCTTTATAAAAGTGTCCGGTATAACGCTTTTGGTCACGCAAGGTGATGCGATGCATTTCATCTACCGAAGGCAAGGTGTAGCACCCTTGCAAATACGCCTCCACCAACTTGAGCTGTTCGCGCGGGAAAGGCATCAAGGCCGGTAATACCTGCGCCAAACCGATAATAAATAAGTTAGGGTACTCTGGAATAAATATGCGCTTAAACAACGGCAATTGGTTATCTTCAACATTCACCAATGCCTTATCCAAAAACGGAAACTCTACGTTGTAGCCAGTAGCATAAATAACAAGGTCTACCTTCTCTACGCTATCATCCACGAAATGGACGTGATCGCCTTCGAAGGATTTAATGGTGGGTTTGATTTTAACATCTCCTCCACCCGCCCGAAGGAGGAATTCACCAGAAACAGTGGCGTGGCACTGGGATGGCCGAAAATCAGGTTTTGGAAGGCCAAATTTCTCCATTTTACCTACCGTCAGAGGGGCTGACACATCCATTAAAAAACGCTGAATGGGGCCAGGCAGCCAACCCGGACTCAAAGCCGTGAATTTATCGGCGGGTTTACCTAGTATGTATTTAGGAAAAATATAAACACCACGGCGCGTTGATACCCATAGATTTTTCGCGATAGAACGTTGGCTCAATTCCGACGCAATATCCATGGCACTATTTCCCACCCCCACCACAACAACATTTTTATCGCGCATATCATGAGGTTCAAACGGTGTTAAATAATCATGGGAATGCATTTCAATGCCATCAAAACTCCCACTGAATGCGGGGCTGGGCCAGCGTGGCGACCAGTGGTGCCCGTTACAGACAAACAACATGTCATAATAATGATTTTCTTCATCGCCCAACTCGACACGCCAGATTTTTTCCTCCGTTAATTCAGCGACCACGACTTCGGCATTAAATGTAATGCGCTCCCTGAGTCCGCAAAAGTCTACATATTGATTCAGGTAGGTGTAGATATCACTATGGTGTAAATAGTCCGGCGCGTCTTCCGGCAAGGGGAATTCATCGAATTGAAGAACGGTCTTGGAGGTGTCGATATGAAGGGATTGGTAGCAGGACGACATACCATTGGGATTTTTGTAATACCAATTTCCGCCGATATTGTCGCTCATTTCATACCAATCAAAGGGTATATTATTTTTCTGCAACATCCGTGCGGTGGTGATACCGCTGGAGCCAGCGCCGATAATACAAGCCTTGTGGTTTTTCATACACTCATCCCTGTTTTTATTCTAAGGAAGCGCTGATTAAGACCTTCGCTCTGACTTAAACAGGCTTGCCATCATTTTATTATTTTCCTTGCCAATTTATAACATGGTCGAATAGAGCAAGTAATTCATCTCAGGCGTCATCCTGTCGCCCATAAACAATTTAGGGCAAAGCGGCCACCTACCTAAAGCTGTGCTGCACATCAAATACCAAGCGGGGGCTATCCTCTACTGAATCATTTAATTCGGAAGAAGAGAAGTCGCTGTAAACAGGCAGAGCAAGCAGGATATTACCTTTAAATTTTCCGTAGGAAAGCTGCACGCCAGCACCAACATCTGCCAGCTTCGCCGTAGAATCGCTCACGTCATCTGTTAGACTTTTCGAAACGCCATAGGCAGCATCTGCAAAAATGAAGGGACCAAGCACATCCCTAAGGTTCACGTTACCAATATTATAATTGGCGAATTTCGGTGGATTTAAAAGCCAATCCAGCCCCAAAACAACTCCATCGTCTCCCGAAAACTGGCTAACAGGAAAGCCCCTTGCCTGAGTCGGCCCTCCCAATGAAAACTGACTAATGGAAGAAAGCGCTGAACCCGACACCTGCATCTGAGATCGCGCAATCAGGCGTGTACTATTTTCCACAAAAGGTGGCTGCCAAAAAGTCAGAAAGGTATAGTCGCCAGAAACGCTCCAGAAACTTTCATCTTGCCCTGCTTCGGCACCGAGTAAAAATTCTCCTGACGTTACTTTCACCGAACCTTGGTGCAGTATTCTTCTGGCTTCTTGCAACACATCAAAATGGAAGCTGAGGTGGGTATTACTAATCTCATCATCCAGCCCTATATTTCCGGCGGTTGGAAATATGCCTAACCTGATTTCTGAGGCAATTTCCTCCTGGGATAGCAACAAAGAATAATTTTTCTTCCGGCTACGTACTAATTTATAAGTCGCGGTGACATCCTGTAAAAACGTTTCACCTTCAATTTGAAGTGTATCAACAGACTCGGAATTTCCTGGCCCCAGAACAAACTCATTATTTGAAGCACCAACCTCCAAACGAAAGCGTGGGCTAAACAGATTTAAACCGTAACGCAGCTGCCCATAAAGAGTATTACTCGGATCAAAGGCATACAAACCCGCAATACGTAATTGGTCCGCCAAGCCCAAAGGGTTATGAATCAGCCCCTCGGCATAAAAACGGTGCTCACCCGTTTGTTCCGACCCATGATTATCCAAGCGTAGATTTACATCATAACGCTTTTCTGAACGTGCATTCACATTGAGTTTGGTATCGCCCACCTGCTTTCCCGATTCAAAAAAACCCTGAACATTAAACCCAGGAAAATCATTAATAAGAAAAAGGGCTTCTTCAATTTGACTACTTAATACTGGTTTTCCCATCAAGGGTTTAAATACTGAACTAATTCTCTTTTCGCTGTAGAGAGTATTATTACTCACTTCTACTTCACTCAACTCGCCCAACAACAAGGTGAGAGAAACAATACCATCTCGCACCCGCTGCTCTGGTATATATGCCTTCGCAAGAATAAAACCCCGCTCACGATAGTAACGCGTTATTTTATCGGCAATGGCTTCGATCATGCCCAGGGTAATGCCACGTTTTAGCCGCTGCTCTCTTACAAGCCAAACCAAACGCTGAACCTCCAGCGTAGTAACATGCCGCTCGATTGTTTCGTCTTCGATTTCACCCAGAAGTTTTGATAAAGCAGCGAGTTCTTCCAGCGTAAAACCAGATTCCAATAGCTTTTCTTCTTCCATCATATCAAAGCGAATATTCTCTACCATGCGGCTTACCTCTTGCAGGGTAATACCCAGCTCGGGAAACTCCACCATCCCCTGTAGGCGAAATTCGCTAATAGCCAAGCGTGCGCCAGATTGAGGATCAGGGTTTCGTTCTCGCACTGTGGGAATATCCATATCCCGCAACATAGACTTAGACTCCAGCTCCGGCACCTCGATAATTTCAGGCATATCGAGAAACCCGGCATAACTCGACAATGGAACAGCGATTAGCGCTAAGCATAAAGTGCAATAAAATTTTTCAAGTAAGCGCATTGAGGCAATCCAGGTTTTTATAGACAAAGGCGATAAATAAGAGGCGAGAATTATTCTTCGTACTCCTCAAGCTCATCCTCATAAAGCTGATCTCTCGGCATACGGATAGCAATTTCAGTGCTGGCATAATTGCGTACATCGGTAAAAATAGCCGGATTAATTTCCGCCAGGGTTTCCACCTCCACCAATTGGTCACCCGATACTGAGCTAAGAGCCTCAAAGGAATTGAACTGAAACACGGACCTGTCATCTATGCTGCGGGGCTGGTTGGGGTAAAAAATCGGGCTTAAACTGGAACGGGCATTAATCAATACCGATTCCTGAATATTGAGAACAAGCGGTCGATTAATGGTGCCGAAGGTGCCCTGTAAACCAAAAAATATACCAGCGTAAGCGGTAATATCCGGGTTATTGGGGTTAGCCTCACCCGAGCCTAAAAAACTACCTGTTTCGTTTTTTAGAAATAAGGTGCCGTTGTTAAACCCAGCATCGACGCTGCCGGGTTTTAAATAAATATCGGCATCATTATTGAAGGTAATATCACCGATATTTTTTAAACTCTCTAAGGTCACAACGCCAGTATTATTTATATTGATTTGACCTGTGCCATTTTCCGCAAATAAGGTGTCTGTTCGAGTTATTACGGGAGATTGCCCACTGCCGACACCCCTTGTGGCACGTAGTTCAATACTAGGTGCTACTAATCCACTGCCAGCCAAACTACCACTGCCCGCATCCAGGTTTAATAAAGCGCCTGCACTCACATTGCTTACTTGCAATCCGTTTGCTGAAATATTCATGCCCACATTGGTTTGGCTGTTTTCTATCAGCAAGGTATTAATGTCGTTCACGCTAGCGGAGTTTGCTGAAATAATTTCAAGACGTGAGAAATCATTAGTGCCGCTCAAGTTTATATCTGCGCCCGGGCTTTGAAAGATGGCATTTTGATGCACGAGCACTACACCTTTGCCAAAAATATCACCCGCTGAGTTAAGGGTGAAATTATTCGCAGTAACATCTCCCAGTTCAGTGCTTGTCAGGTTGTTGATATGAACGATACCTGATGCAGATAAATTCAGACGGCCGCTGAGTCGGTTTTCGGCTTCAAGCACTATGTCACCATTGCGGGCGTTCAGGCTCAATGCGCCGTCGCTCAACAGTGCGATGCTATCGGTAATACTTTCTGCGGAGACATGAATATTATCAGCCTGACCCAGTTGCGCGATGTTAATGCCATTCAGTTCGTCAATATAAACGTTGCTACTATTTATAATATGTAAATTTTCTATATTGGTTTTGATCCATCC